>Ga0157372_10002857_pt1 | contig 18661 bp, 14 predicted proteins | sample C55metaG_FD_115307 | JGI IMG/M metagenome (GOLD analysis project Ga0157372, IMG submission 115307) | Corn rhizosphere microbial communities from Kellogg Biological Station, Michigan, USA - C5-5 metaG | ecosystem: Host-associated > Plants > Roots > Rhizosphere > Soil | place: USA: Michigan... | reverse complement strand
TGCGCCGCCACCTGATCGGGCGAGACCGTCGAGGAAGGACGCTCGACCTTGAAGCCGCTCGTGCGCGGGAGCTCGATCGTCGGACGTACCTCGAGATGCAGCTCGAAGGTGAGCGGTTGCCCCTCGTCAGCCTTCACATCGTGCACGTGGGGCTGGGTGGCCAGCTCGAGCTTCTCGCGTTCGAGCACTTCCTTGAACGCGTCCTGCACGAGTGACTCGATCGCTTCCTGGTGGATGGCATCGCCGAACTTCCGCCGCACCATGGCGGCTGGTGCCTTGCCGGGGCGAAACCCCCGGAGCCGGACCTGCGTGGCGTAGCGGCGCGCGGCGCGCTCTTCGGCGTTCCGCACTTCATCTACAGGTACCGACACTTCCAGCAGGCGCTCCAGCCCCTCGCTCTTCTTCGGCTTGATGTCGATGTTCATGGACAGAAAGATAATGAAGGGGCGCGCGCGAGTCAGTTCCGCGCGCCCGCCGATGGCCCGGCTGCCGGCCCGCCGGCCTGCCACACATTGTTGCTCCGATCCACATCCTGAAAGCGGTTGTCCGGATCCAGGGTGACGCGTGCAACCCGCCGGCCGCGGGTGGTCACCGAAAAGCTCACCATGCGGTTGCCGCTGAACCAGACCGAAGCGGGACGCGTGATTGTTTCGGTGCCGCCTCCCACATAATCAATGCGCGCGATGATGGGCATGGTCATGCTGCCCCTGGCGGCCACTGTTACGCGAACCGCACCGCGCGCCGGGGCGCTCACCGTCGTGATGGCCTGGTCGAACGTCCCCGTCGTGAACCACCACGCATTCCAGAACCAGTCCAGGCGCTGTCCCAGTGCGTGATCCATGAACATGAAGAAGTCCCATGGTGACGGGTGCCGGTAGCGCCATGCCTGGGCATACGCGGCGAAGGCCTGACGGACCGCCGAATCGCCAACCACGCCGCCCAGTGCGCGAAGCGCGAGCGGCGCCTTCTCGTAGGTCTGCAGCGTGTAGAGCGGGCCAGCGAAATCGGACGGCCACATCATGGCGGGCTCCAGTTCCGAGCCGGCCACGCGGCGATAGTCCTCGCCGATGCGCATCGGATCCTCCAGCTGTCCGGTGAAGTCCGCTCCCGCCGCTGCGTCAATGAAGTCGTTGAACCCTTCGTCCATCCAGCCATACCACGTCTCGTTCGACCCCACCATCATCGGGAACCACTGGTGTCCCAGCTCGTGCGCAATGACGCCGAAGCCGGGCCCGCAGAAGACGATCATGGGATACTCCATCCCGGTCTCGGGCCCATCGGCCACGGTGGCCTGAGGGAAGTCGTATGGCATGACGTAGCGCGCGTGGTGCTCGAGCGCGAACTTCGCGTACCGCGCGCTCTTCTCGTAGCTGCTGTGTTCCGGCAGGTAGAACACCTGCACCAGCGTGGGTTTGGGCGTCATGGCGCGCGTGGCGTCATACACGAAGTCCGCGCTGGTCGCGAAGGCGAAGTCGTTCACGAGCGGCGCGGTGAAGTGCCAGGTGAGCAGCGAGTCTGCCGCCGTGGCCCTGCCGGCGCCCCGTTCCGCGGCCGTGACGACGCGCACCGTCGTATCGCCCTTCAGGGCGACGGCCAGCCGCTCTCGCGTGCTGCGCGAAAGCACCTGTTCAGGGTTCGCGAGCGTTCCCGTTGCGCCCACGAGCCATCCGGCCGGCAGCGTGAGCCTCACGTCGAAGCTCCCGTACTGGTTGTAGAATTCCGCGGTGCCGAGGTACTGGTCGTGATCCCAACCGCGCAGATCATCGTACATGGCGATCTGCGGGTACCACTGCGCGACCTGATAGAGTCGTGTTCCCCAGCGGCCCATGCGCTCGCCCCGTTCGCCAGGTGGCACGTTCGGGACCTTGAACTCCCAGTCCGCCGTGAGCGTGGCTGTCGCACCCGGCAGAACGGGGGATGCCAGCTGCACGATTGCGATCGTGCCGTCGACGCGGTACGCCTTCGGGTCGTCGAGCGCAACAGGCTCGCCGTCGATGATGAGCCGGCTCACCCGGATGCCGTCCGTAATGTCGGTGACGTAATCGTTGCGATCCGATTCGGCGCGGAAATAGTTCTGATAGAGGCGAAGGACGATCTGCCGGAGCGTATCCGGCGTCGTGTTGCGCAGCGTGATGGTCTCCGAGCCCGTGAGATTCGCCGTTTCGACATCGAGGCGCGCAGTGATCGCGTAGTCCACCCGCTGCTGCCAGTAGTTGCGGCCCGGCGATCCGGTGGAGTCGCGCGTGCCGGCCCGATAGGCGCGCGAGATCATCGGGCCGAGCGGGATGTCGCGGGGCACGACCCGATCGGGCCATGCCGGTGCGTGCTGCGCCCGGAGCGGCGCAAGGAGGGGGAGCGCGGCGCAGCCGAAGGCCCGCGCCAGTGCGAGGACAGGTGATTGCATGTGGAGACAGTGGGGAAATGAGTCCACGACACCAGGCCAGCGCATCCCGTCGTGTCGCGCCGCGGTACGAATGCTCGGGGCGGGACTCGAACCCGCACGCCTTTCGGCACGGCGTCCTAAGCGCCGCGTGTCTGCCGTTCCACCACCCGAGCGCGCCGCCCTGAAGCTAATGCGCATCACGATTTTTGGTGAACCGGGTGAGCTCCGATGGCGGTGGCGAACGGCGTTCCGCGCCCCGGCGAACGGCGGGACAGGATTTCAGGATTGACAGGATTTACGGGATTTTCACGGTCCCTTTCCCAAAGCTTTGCCGTCATTCGGCGAACGGACTGAAATTTTGAGACTCGGCTCCCAACAATCCTGTTCATCCTGTCAATCCGGTAAATCCTGTCATTTGTCTCTGTTGGTCACGCAAACCTGTCAGCTGTCCGAAGCTGCTACCTGTGCCGCCCGCAATCGGTGAGCATCGGGAGTACAGTACCAAGCGCACCGGCGCGAGGCCGCCGAGCTGCGCCACGCGCCGGTCCGATACACCACGGCCCGGCGATGCTGAGCATCGCCAGGCCGTGGTGTACTGCTTGAGCGCCCTCGCGCCATCAACGCGCCGCCAGCATCAGCTCCCATCACCCGTGGCGAGGTTCACGACACGCGTCTCCTTGAGGCGCGTATTGTAGACGAGCAGACTGATCACCTGGTCCTTGCCCACCTGAGCCAGCGCGGCGTTCAGGTCAGCGTCGGTGCGGAGAGCGCGATTCGCCGGATTGAGCACCTTGACCAGAATGTCCTGGTTCGGCGCCAGCTTCTGGAACGCCGCTCCGGTCACGCTCACGTCAGTCACCAGCAGGCCACGCTGCACACCGGCTGCGTTCAGGCTCGCGACCTGATCGCTGCTGAGCGGTTTCACCGTGATGCCCAGCTTCTGCCAGGCTGCCGGCTCCGGATGGCTCCCACCATTGCCGGAATCATTGCTGGCTACGTCACTGTCGCTCGGCGCTTCGCCCAACTTCACCTTGAAGCTCATTTTCTTGCCGTAGCGCATGACGGTCACGTCCACCACATCGCCGGGCTGGTGCTGCCGGATCATCCGCTGCAGTTCCGCGGTGCGGTCAATCGTCTTGCCATCGAGTGCGATGATCACGTCGCCGGGCTCGATGCCGGCACGCGCCGCCGGACTGTCGGTGCCCGCCGAGGCGCCGCCCACCAGCGCGCCATGAATGCTGTCCAGCCCTGCGGCCTTCGCCGTCGCCGGATCGACATTCTGAATGGCCACACCCAGAATCGGCTGGCGCACGTGACCGTACTTGATGATGTCGTTCATCACGTTCTTCGCGAGCGAAATGGGAATCGCGAAGCCGTACCCCGCGTAGTATCCCGTGGGGCTCGCGATGGCGCTGTTGATGCCAATGACCTCACCGCGGATGTTCACGAGCGGTCCACCGGAATTGCCGGGATTGATGGCGGCATCGGTCTGGATGTAGTCAACGATGGCGTACTTGCTGGAATAGAGCTGCGTGAGCTGGCCGCCACGACCCTTGGCGCTCACGATGCCCGCGGTCACGGTGAAGTCGAATCCCAGCGGGTTGCCGATCGCGAGCACCCATTCGCCCACCTTGGCGTCCGCGTCATCGCCCAGTGACACGGTGGGGAAATCGTTGCCGTTGATCTTGATGACGGCCACGTCTGTGGTCGGATCGCGACCAATGACCTTGGCGGTGAACTGGCGACGGTCGAGCATGGTGACGGTCACCTTGTCGGCGCCCTGCACCACGTGGTTGTTGGTGAGAATGTAGCCGTCAGGCGACACGATGAAACCGGAACCCATGCCTTCCTGCGGTCCCTGCTGCTGAGGCTCGAACTGGCGGAAGAACTGCTCCATTCCGGGAGGGAACTGCTGCCCGCCCTGCGTGCGCGGCTGCTTGGCTTCCGTTTCGGTAGTGATCTGCACCACTGCCGGCGTCACATGCTGCGCGATGGAAACGAACCCGTTACTGAGGTCCGCCAGCGGCTGAACGACCTGCGACGGAGGTTTGGTGCTGGTGCGCTGCTGCGCGTACCCGAACGGTGTGAGATTGAATCCCGCGGCGATGATGACACCGCCGACGAAAGCCGCAAGCGCGACCGCACCCAGTCGCGCACGAGAAAATGTTCGAGAAGGCATGAATGGTATCTGGTTATTGGTCGCTAGTAGCTGGTTGAATGACGGTAACTGGTAGCTGGTAGCTGGCGCTGTAAGTGTGTACCGTCGAATCCCCCAAAAGTTGCTTTTCGACACAGCCTCAGCGTCTCCCCCACCAGCTACCAGCCACCAACAACCAGCTACCGTTTCTTATCCTCATCCACGATTTCATAGTCCGCTTCGACAACGTCGTCCGGCTTGTCGCCGGGCGCGTTCCCCGGCTGACCGGCGGTGGCACCAGGTTCGCCTGTGGGACCGGCCGCCTGCTCCGCACTTCGCTGCTGTGCGTAGAAGGACTGCCCGGCCTCACCGAACGCGTGTGACAGCTCCTCCTGCGCGGCACGGATCTCGTTCATGTCGTCGCCACGCAGTGCCTTGCGCGAACGCTCCACCGCGGACTCGAGCTTGGACTTGATGTCCGCCGGCAGCTTGTCGCCCCACTCCTTGGACTCCTTCTCCACCTGGTAGGCGAGGCCGTCCAGCTTGTTGCGCGCATCGATCTCCTCGCGGCGCTGCTTGTCCTCGTCGGCGTGCGACTCCGCGTCCTTCACCATGCGCTGAATCTCGTTCTCGGAGAGTCCGCTCGATGCCTCGATGCGGATCTTCTGCTCCTTGCCCGTGGCCTTGTCCTTCGCGGTCACGTGCAGAATGCCGTTCGCGTCAATGTCGAACGTCACCTCCACTTGCGGCATGCCACGCGGTGCCGGCGGAATGCCGGTGAGCTGGAACTTGCCGATCGTCTTGTTGTACGTGGCCAGCTCGCGCTCGCCCTGCAGCACATGAATCTCCACCGTGGTCTGGTTGTCATCCGCCGTGGAGAAGATCTCCGACTTCTTCGTGGGAATCGTCGTGTTCCGCGGAATGAGCACCGTGGTCACGCCGCCCAGCGTCTCGATGCCGAGCGACAGCGGAGTGACGTCGAGCAGCAGCACGTCCTTCTGCTCACCCGTGAGCACCGCGCCCTGGATGGCGGCGCCGATGGCCACGACCTCGTCCGGATTCACGCCCTTGTGCGGCTCCTTCTTGAAGAAGTCCTTGACGACCTGCTGCACCTTGGGCATGCGCGTGGAACCACCGACGAGAATGACCTCGTCAATCTCTTCGGGTTTGAGTCCAGCGTCCTTGAGCGCCTGCTGCATGGGCGGAATGGTCCGCTGCACCAGATCGTCCACGAGCTGCTCCAGCTTGGCGCGCGTGAGCGTGTAGTTGAGGTGCTTGGGCCCCGACTGGTCGGCCGTGATGAACGGCAGATTGATGTCCGTCTGCTGCGTGGACGACAGCTCCATCTTGGCCTTCTCGCCGGCTTCCTTCAGGCGCTGGAGCGCCATGGGATCCTTCGAGAGGTCGATGCCCTGATCCTTCTTGAACTCGGCCACGAGCCAGTCGATGACGCGCTGGTCGAAGTCGTCACCGCCCAGATGCGTGTCGCCATTCGTGGACTTCACCTCGAACTGGCGCGAGCCGTCCACATCGTAGAGCTCGAGCACGGAGATGTCATACGTTCCGCCGCCCAGATCGAACACGGCGACCTTTTCGTCCTTCTTCTTGTCCAGTCCGTAGGCGAGCGCGGCCGCGGTGGGCTCGTTGATGATGCGCAGCACGTCGAGCCCGGCGATGCGTCCCGCATCCTTCGTGGCCTGGCGCTGCGAATCATTGAAGTAGGCCGGTACGGTGACCACGGCCTTCTGCACCTTGAAGCCCAGGTAGTCCTCCGCCGTCTGCTTCATCTTCTGCAGGATCATGGCGGAAATTTCCGGCGGCGTGTAGCGTTTGCCCTGAATCTCCACCACCGCCAGATCGTTCTGGCCGGCCGCGACCTTGTATGGGACGCGTTTGATCTCTTCGGTGACTTCCGGCATCTTGCGCCCCATGAAGCGCTTGATGGAGAAGACCGTGTTTTGCGGATTGGTGACCGCCTGGCGCTTTGCGACCTGGCCCACGAGCCGTTCGCCGTCCTTCGTGAACCCGACGACGGACGGGGTGACGCGGCCCCCTTCGGCATTCGGAATGACAACAGGGTCACCGCCCTCCATGACAGCAACCACGGAGTTCGTCGTGCCCAGGTCAATGCCAATGACTTTCTCAGCCATAGCTTCCTCGTGAAGTGTGATGTGGCGAGCCGCGCCGAAGCGTCAGAACCGCTCGCCGGATGCTTGAACAGGCTCCCCGCTCGCTGCGGGGATACCACCGGCAAGACCTTCTCGCAATCCTGGTGCCGGTGGAGTGCGCCATTATGGCAGACGGAAGACAGGTCGAAAAGGAAGACAGGATCGCAGGAATCGCCATCGCGAACAGACGATCGCCAACCAGCGAGTAGCCGAACGTGATCCCGCTCAGCGACGAATTGCCGACGCTCCGGACGCCGTGGATGACCTACGCCATCCTGGCCGTCACCTGGGCAGTCTGGTTGCTCGTGGAACAGGCAGGATTTTCTCCGATGGTACTTGCCGCGCGCGTGTGCGATCTCGGCATGGTACCGGGCGAACTGACGCACAAGGCTCCGCTTGGGCTCGCTGTGCCCATTGGCGCCGGTATGGCATGCGTCGTGGACAATCTGCCAATCAACATCCTCACGCCGCTGACCTCCATGTTCCTGCACGGCGGCTGGATGCACATCATTGGCAACTCGCTCTTCTTCTGGGTGTTCGGCAACAACATCGAGGACTCGATGGGGCCGTGGCGCTTTCTCGCGTTCTACCTCATCTGCGGCCTGATCGCGGCGGCCACGCACGTCGCCTTCAATGCGTCGTCGCCAGTGCCGACGGTGGGCGCGTCGGGGGCGATTTCCGGGATCATGGGTGCGTATCTGCTGCTCTACCCGAAGGTGCGCATCCGGATGTTCTTCTTCTTCATCATCTTCTTCAAGGTCATCCCGATTCCGGCCTGGCTGGTGCTGCTCTACTGGTTCGGGCTCCAACTCCTCGCGGGCCTGCCCGAACTGTCCCAGATGAGCCCGGACGTATCCGGTGGTGTCGCCGTATGGGCGCACGTGGGTGGATTCATAGCGGGGCTCGTGCTCATCAAGCTGTTCGCGAAGCCGGGGCTCGTCGAGGCGCACCGCGTGGCATTGCCGCCGCGCTACCGGGTGCAATTCCCCGGCGCCTGACTGCCCGCGCCGCGCCTGACTGCCTGCGCCGCAACTGCCCGAGCCGCGTCTGCCAAGGTTTCCGATCGCGGCTGGCGCGAGTAACTTCCTCGCGCCCCTGACGACGCCCGAGGATCCGCCCGCCGATGCCTGCTGCCGAGCGTATTGCCGACCTGATCGACCACACACTCCTGAAGGCGGACGCGACTCGATCGGACATCGAACGTCTGTGCGCCGAGGCGCGCCACTTTGGCTTCGTGGCAGTGTGTGTGAATCCGGTCTGGGTACCGCTCTGCCGTGAGGTCCTCCACGCATCGCCTGTGCGGGTGGTGACCGTGGTCGGCTTCCCGCTGGGTGCCAATCGGACGGCGACCAAGGTGGCCGAGGCATCGCTCGCCGTGGCGGAGGGCGCCGATGAGCTCGACATGGTTGCGGCACTCGGCTACCTCAAGGGGGGCGACTGGCGCTACGTCGCGAGCGACATTCGCGCGGTCGTCAGCGCGGCCGGTGGCCGGCTGGTGAAGGTGATCATCGAGTCGGCGCTGCTCACGCCCGATGAGATCACGCGGGTCAGCACGGTCGCGCGGGACGCGGGTGCCGGGTACGTAAAGACGAGCACCGGTATGCACGCCCTGGGTGGTGCCACGGTTGCAGCCGTGTCACGCATGCGCGCCGCGGTGGGCAGCTCTGTCGGCGTCAAGGCGAGCGGCGGGATTCGCGATTGCGCCGCGGCGATTCGCGTGCTCGCCGCTGGCGCCTCCCGCCTCGGGACGTCCAGTGGCGTCAGGATCGCCGAATGTCTCGGAGACATGCCGTTGTCGCGGCTCGTTGCGGATGCCGCGGCGCACGCCGACCGGTGCACCACCTCCATCCGGAGCGTCACACCAGCGACCGCGCCACAGTTCTGATTCCCGACACGCCTGTTCATCTGACGCCTTCCAGATTCCCGACATCCCGTGCGCCTCATACCACGCGACACCGCATTCTTCGAAATGTTCGAGCAGCTCTCCAGGCGGCTGACGGTTGCGTCCCGCCTGTTGAGCGAGCTGTTTGCCGACCCGAGCCGCCTGGAGCACTTCGTCAGCGCCATCAAGGTGGTGGAGCACGAGGCGGACACCATCACGCACGACATCATTTCGCGCATTGACAAGAGCTTCGTGACGCCCATCGACCGCGAGGACATTCACCTGCTGGCCTCGCGGCTGGACAACGTGGTGGATCTCGTGGATGGCACGGCACGGCGCGCGCAGATGTTCCACATTCGCGAGGTGCACGACATCGCGCGGCGCATGTGCGACACGCTGGTGAGTGCCACAGAGAGTCTGGACGCCGCCGTGGGGCGCATGAAGGACGCCCGCTTCGTCGTCGCGCAGGGGCACGAGGTGAAAACGCGGGAGGAAGAGGGTGACGCCCTCTATCATGAAGCCGTCGGCGACCTGTTCCGCGGCACGCCCGACCCGCTCCACGTCATCAAGTGGAAGGAGCTGTACGATACACTCGAGCGCGCCCTCGATCAGTGCGAGGACGTGGCCAACGTGCTCGAGAGCATCGCCCTCAAGCACGCCTGAGCGGTGATCACGTACATCCTGGTGATCATTGCGATCGCCTTCATCTTCGACTTCAGCAACGGATTTCACGACTCGGCAAACTCCATCGCCACGGTGGTGGGGACCCGTGTGCTCAAGCCGCTTCCGGCGGTGCTCTGGGCTGCCGCGTTCAATTTCCTGGCCGCGTTTCTCGTGGGGACGAAGGTGGCGCAGACGATGGGGAAGGGGATGATCGACATCACCGTCGTCGACCCCAACGTGGTACTCGGGGCGCTGCTCGGCGCGATCGGCTGGAATCTCATCACGTGGTACTACGGGCTGCCCTCGAGCTCATCGCACGCGCTCATTGGCGGATTCGGCGGCGCGGCCGTGGCCAAGGCAGGCTTTGGCGCGATCATCGCGTCGGGCTGGACGAAGACCATCGTCTTCATCGTGCTCTCGCCGGTGATCGGGCTGATCCTGGGTTTTTCGCTCATGGTTGCGGTGTACTGGATCTTCCACCGGACGCCGCCCGGCAAGGTGGATCGCGTGTTCCGCGTGGCGCAGCTCGGGAGCGCGGCGTTCTTCTCGCTCTCGCACGGCGCGAACGACGCGCAGAAGACGATGGGCATCATCGTGGGACTGCTCGCGTCATCGAACGCGCTCTTCGCGCATCAGGCGGGAATGCTGCACCATCTCTACGTACCGGCCGCGGACCACATCCCCTACTGGGTGGAGATCTGCGCCTACACGGCCATCGCGCTCGGCACGGCGTTCGGCGGCTGGCGCATCGTGCACACGATGGGCTCGCGCATCACGAAGCTGCGCCCGGTGGGCGGCTTCTGCGCCGAGACGGGCGGCGCGTTGAGCATTCTACTGGCGACGAAGTTCGGCATTCCGGTGAGCACGACGCACACGATCACGGGCGCCATCATGGGTGTGGGCGCCACGACACGGCTCTCCGCCGTGCGCTGGGGTGTGGCGGGGCGCATCGTGTGGGCGTGGATCCTGACCATTCCCGCGGCGGCCATCATGTCGGCGATCTGCTGGCTCATTCTGCATCAGGTGACGCGCGGCGTGTTCTGATCACGGCAAATTCCCGGGAACGGCTCCGTGGAAATCCTCTGAATCCTGTCAATCCTGAAATCCTGTCCAGCCGTTCGCAGAGGCGCGGTACGCTGCTCGCAACCACGGATGCATCGTGTGCAGGTGCGCAAGCGAGGACGAGCGCGTCGAGCACGTCGAGTGCGTCAGGCGTGCTACCGCGCGCCTGTGGCCGGCCGGCTCTCGTCCCGGTCCTCGAGGTGATGCTTGATCGACTTTCCTTCGGCGAGATAGACGGCGTCCTCCGCGATGTTGGTTGCCAGGTCGGCGACGCGCTCCAGGTTGCGGCTCACCAGAAACAGCTCCAGCGCGGCTGAAATCGTGGACGGATCCTCGAGCATGTGCGTGAGCAGGATCCGGAACAGGGAGTCGTGCAGCGCGTCCACCTGGTCATCGCGCCGACACACGTCGCGACCGATGGCGCCATCGGCGCGCACGAAGGCGTCGAGCGCGTCGCTGAGCATCCCGCGCGCCCGGCGCGCCATGTCCTCGATTTCGGGGTCCGGCGTGATGAGCGCGCGCAGGTCGTCCAGACGCAGTGCCGACTGCGCGATGTTCACCGCGTGGTCGCCCACCCGCTCGAGGTCGTTCGAAATCTTGATCGCGCCAATGATGAAGCGAAGGTCGCGCGCCCTGGGTTGCTGCAACGCCAGCAGCGAGATCGCGAGCTGCTCAATGCCGATCTCGAGCGCATCCAAGTCCGCATCTGCGCGGATCACCGCATTCGCTTTGTCGGCGTCGCGATGGCGCAGCGCATCCACGGCCTGATCGATCAACGCCTCGGCCCGCGCCGACATGTCGAGCAGCCGCGTGCGCAGGTGTTCGAGCTGCTCGTGGAAATGCCGAGGTCCCGTGCTGCTCTCTGTCGCCTTGGGGCTGGGGCTCATCCGAATCTCCCGGTGACGTAGGCCTCGGTCCGTGGCTCGCGCGGATGCGTAAACAGCTCCCCGGTGGGGCCCGCTTCGACGAGTGCGCCGAGGTAGAAGAACGCCGTCGCGTCCGACACGCGCGCGGCCTGCTGCAGGTTGTGAGTGACGATCACGACGGTGAGCTCATGCTTGAGCTCATGGAGCAATTCCTCGATCCGCTGTGTGGACATCGGGTCGAGCGCGCTCGCCGGCTCATCGAGCAGCAGCACCTCGGGATCGTTGGCGAGCGCGCGCGCGATGCACAGCCGCTGCTGCTGTCCGCCGGAGAGCGTGAGCGCGCTCTGGCGCAGGCGATCGCGCACTTCGTCCCAGAGCGCGGCCCGGCGCAGCGACGTCTCCACGATCTCATCCAGCTCGCCGTGTCGCGCCATGCCATTGATCCGGGGACCGAACGCGACGTTTTCGTAGATGGATCGCGGAAACGGATTCGACCGCTGGAACACGAGGCCAACGCGCTGGCGCAGGGTCACGACATCGGAGCCGCCGGCGTAGACATCCTGGTCGTCGAGTTCAATGGCGCCCGTGTGCCGCGTTCCGGGAATGAGCGCGTTGAGGCGGTTGATCGAGCGCAGCAGCGTGGACTTGCCGCAACCGGATGGCCCTATGAACGCCGTGATCGCATGCGGTGCGATGTCGAGCGTCACGTCGTGCAGCGCGCGCGTGGCGCCGTACCAGAACGAGAAGTCGCGGATGGCGATCCGGCCGCTGTGGTCGCGGGCGGAGTGGCGCAGTGTCGCGCCGCGCTCCGGTCCGGCGGACGCGGCGGATCGCTCCCGCGCGGCGAGGACACGGGTCATCCGAACCGCCCCGTGATGTACGCCTCGGTGCGTGGATCCGAGGGACTCGTGAACAACCGCTCGGTCGGCGCCAGCTCGACCATCTCGCCGGCGAGAAAGAACGCCGTGCGATCGGACACGCGTGCGGCCTGCTGCATGTTGTGTGTGACGATGAGGATCGTGACGTCCCCGCGCAGGTCGCGCACGAGTTCCTCCACGGCCTGCGTGCTCACCGGATCGAGCGACGCGGTGGGTTCATCGAGCAGGAGGATCTCCGGGCGCGTCGCCAGCGCGCGCGCAATGCACAGCCGCTGCTGCTGTCCGCCGGAGAGCGCGGTGGCGCTCGCACCGAGCCGGTTCCGGACCTCGTCCCAGAGTCCGGCGCGCTGCAGCGCCTGCTCCACGATGGCGTCGCACTCGGAGCGGCTGGGCCGCGGGCGTCGCACGCGAAGTCCGGCCGCCACGTTCCCGCGAATGGACATCGTGGGAAAGGGAGTGGGCCGCTGGAAGACCATGCCGATGTGCTGCCGGACCGAAATCGGATCGACACCGCGCGCATACAGGTCACGACCGTCCAGCAGCACGTGTCCCTCGGTTCGCGCACCGGGCACGGTCTCATGCATCCGGTTCAGGCAGCGCAGCATGGTCGACTTGCCGCAGCCGGATGGCCCGATGATCGCGGTGACCGTGCCGTCCGGTACCGTGAGCGACACGTCGCGGAGGGCCTGCGCGGCGCTGAACCAGGCGTCGAGGGATTCCACGGCCAGCCGCGGGCGCACGCTGGGCGGCGTGAGCGCTCTCGCCTCGCCGGTGCGGGCGGCGACTCCCGAACCGAATTCAAGCACCGGCACTGGCATCGAAGCGGTTGCGCGTCGCGGCACGCGCGATGAGACTGAGGACGAGGATGATTGCGATGAGCACCAGGGCGCCCGCCCAGGCGAGCCGGTGCCAGTCGTCATAGGGGCTGATGGCATAGGTGAAGATCTGCAGCGGCAGTGCAGCGATGGGCTGCGTGACGTTCGTGGACCAGAACTGGTTGCCGAACGCAGTGAAGAGCAGGGGGGCCGTTTCCCCCGCCACCCGCGCCAGCGCGACGAGCGCGCCCGTGACGATCCCCGCGCTCGCGGTGCGCAGCACGACCACCAGCGCGGTGCGCCAGCGCGGGTAGCCCAGCGCGAGTGCCGCCTCGCGCAGCGACACGGGAACGGTGCGCACCATTTCCTCGGTCGTGCGCGTCACCATGGGAATCATCATGGCGCCCAGCGCCACGCCACCGGAGAGCGCCGAGAAGTGTCCCACCGGGCGCACGAGGAACTGCCACGCGAAGATTCCCATGACGATCGACGGCAGGCCGTTCAGCACATCCGACAAAAAGCGAACCGTGGTGGCCAGCCAGCTGCCGCGCCGTTCCGCGACGTAGACGCCGGCGCCCACGCCAACGGGCACGCCGACTGCCGCCGCGACGCCAACCAGGATCAGGGTGCCCACGATGGCGTTGGCCATGCCGCCCTCGCGTTCGCCCACGGGCGCCGGCATGCGCGTGAAGAACGCGACGTCGAGCGCGCCGGCGCCCGTGCGCAGGAGGTGCGCCAGGATCAGCACGAGCGGCAGCGTCACGAGCACCACACAGAGGCCGAGAACGCCCAGCATGATGCCGTTGACCACCTTCCGCCGTGCGAGGCCCCGGCGCGTGCGGTCGCGCACTGCGCGCTGCCGGTCGCTGGGACGCGACGCCGCCGCACCGGCGCTCACGCGCTCACCCGAGCGCCGCGTTCCACGCGCCACACCAGCCAGCGCGCCGCGGCGTTCACCACAATCGTGATGACGAAGAGCGTGAACCCGACCGCCATGAGCGCCGACAGATGCGCATCGCTGCTCGCCTCGCTGAACTCGTTCGCGATGAGCGACGCCATCGTGTAGCCGGGAGCGAGCAGCGACGCCGAAATCTCCGGGCGATTGCCGATCACCATCGTGACCGCCATCGTCTCGCCCAGTGCACGGCCCAATCCGAGAATCACACCACCAAGAATGCCCGTTCTCGCATGGGGCAAAACGGCGTGCCAGATGGCTTCCCATCGGGTTGCGCCGAGCGCCAGCGCGGCCTCGCGCTGCGATCGGGGGACCGCCAGGAGCACCTCGCGCGAGACCGACGCGATGTACGGCAGGATCATGATCGCCAGAATGAGACCCGCCGCCAGCATGCTGGGTCCGTAGGCTGGCCCCGCAAAGAATGCCGTGTGGCCCAGACCAAGCCGGTCGCGCAGGAATGGCATGACCGGATCGCGCAACACCGGAAGCAGCACGAAGATTCCCCACAGCCCGTACACCACGCTCGGGATGGCCGCGAGCAGATCGACCAGAAAGGCCACCGGCTGGCGCAGTGAGCGCGGGGAGAACTCGGAGAGCCATACGGACACGCCGATCGCCAGGGAAGCGGCGAGCGCCAGTGCGATCGCGGACGACACCAGCGTGCCATAGATGGCCGGCGCCGCTCCGAAGATCTGTTTCACCGGATTCCACTCGCTCGACGTCAGAAACGAGAAGCCGAAGCGATGCAGCGCGGGCCAGCCTGCCCGCGCGATCTCCCATGCCACGAGCACGACCAGCAGCGGCACGCACAGGGCAAAAAAGAGAATGACGCCACGATAAACCACGTCACCCAGCCCGCGATCGTGAATCGAGACGAGCGGTGGCGTGCCGGCGTCGGCCCTCACGATCTGTGGAGCGATGGCCATGCGAGCGTCACGTGCCGGTGCCCAGGGAGTCCACGCGGGTGCTCAGCCGCTGGATCATCGCCGGAGGAAGCGGCGCGTAGTCGAGCGACGCGGCCGACTGCTCCCCCGTCGTGAGATACCAGTGCAGGAACGCCTTCAGATGGGCCGCCTTCGCCGAGTCCGCCTGCCCGCGATATACGAGAAGCCAGGTGAAGGACGCGATCGGATACGCGCCGGCGCCGGGAGCGTTCACGATGGAGACGCGGTAGTCGGTATTCGCGGGAAGCGTGGTGGCCTCGCCGGCGGCGGCTGCGGTAGCCGACTCCACGCTCGGCTCGACGTACGCGCCGGACGCGTTCTGCACCGCCGCGGTGGGCAGACTGTTCTGCCGGGCGTAGGCGAGCTCCACATAGCCTATGGCGCCCGGCGTCTGCTTCACCTGCCCCGCAACACCCTCGTTGCCTTTGGCGCCAATGCCAACGGGCCAGGAGAGCTCCTTTCCCCTGCCCGGACCCTGTGACCAGTCGAGGCTGACGGTGCTCAGGAAGTCCGAGAAGATGTACGTCGTGCCGCTGCCATCCGAGCGGTGCGCCACGAGGATATCGGTGGCTGGCAGCGCGACGCCGGGATTGATCGCCGTGATGCGGCTGTCGTTCCACTTCCGGATCTGCCCCAGGAAGATTCCGGCGAGCACACCGCCAGTGAGCCGGAGCGGGGCGCGGAGCGCCGACAGATTGTACGTCACCGCGACGGCGCCGATCACCGTCGGGAAGTGCATCACGGGACCCTTCGCCGCCTTGAGCTCCGCGTCCGTCATCGGGGCATCCGATGCGCCGAAGTCCACCGTGCCTTCCGAAAGCTGACGAATGCCGCCACCCGATCCAATGGACTGGTAGTTGATCTTGACGCCCGATTGGCGGGCGTAGTCAGCGAACCACTTGCTGTAGATCGGATAGGGGAACGTCGCGCCGGCGCCCGTGAGGGCGACGCTGCTGCGGGACGATTGCTCCCGCGCGCCGCCGCACGCCGCGACGGTGGCCAGGAGCAGCATGATGCCAGTGTGTCGTACCACGAATGGAGGCTCCGTGAGGTTGACCGTGAATGATTCCGGTAACCTGCGCGGAGCCTCGCACGAATTTGTGATCATCGTGTAACGGAACTGTCACGGCGGGGGGGAGGGGCAGCCCCTGGGGCTGCCCCACGGGCTGCCCCCGGTCAGAAGTTCACCTGCCAGTGCAGATACCAGATCTCCGACACATTGCCCGTCAGACCGCCCTTCGGCGTGCTCCGCTGGTAGTCGAGCGAGAGCGCTGTCTTGGGCGTCGGCTCCCAGAAGAGCCCGCCGATCCAGTTCTCCTGGTAGCCGGACACTGCGTCGTTTGGCGTGAAATGATCGTAGCGCGCCACGAGGCCGACCGACGGCATCCGCTCCGCATCGGGCGAAAACCGGAACGGGCGCACGATCGCGAAGCCGTCCACGAGCCGGCCGGTCGTCGTGCTCACCGTACGGGTGAACGGCGTGTCGCCGCTTTCCGAGGCGTCGCTGCGCTCCGCCCATTCCGCTCCGAGCGTCAGCCGCGGGTCCTTCACCCCCACGAACACGCCGTAACGATTGCGCTTCAGCCCGTCGCCGATCGGATCCGTCGTGTCCGTGGCGAACTTGCTCGCGTTCTGTCCGACGTACGCCCACGGCGAAATCGTGAACGTCTGCAGGAATCCGGGCGTCTTCCCGAGCGGTGTGAGCGTGAGACGCAGCGCCACGTCCTTGAAGCGATTCGTCTCCGGGCTCTCATACCCGTTGCCATTGGTCACCGTGGCGTAGAGCTCACCGAGCTTGTTGGGCAGCGAGAGCTGTCCCGCGGCGCCCACGTCGGCCGACGAGAAGAAGCCGAGCCGGTCTATTGCGGTCTTGGCCAGATAGCGCGGCCAGAACGACTCCTCGTGATCCATGACAACCGTGTGCAGGATGCCTATCCGCGCGTATCCCGACACCCCGCTCGCGGTTGGCTTGAGATAGTTGTATTCCAGGAAGGCGTACTTGAGCCGGACGAACCAGCCTTGATAGCCGCTGGCCGACGTGCCCGGCTTGATGTCGGTCGTGACGCGGACACTCGCGCGCGAGCCCGCCGGCATCTTGAACGTCAGATAGGCGCGCTCGATGTCGAACTTGTCGGTCGCGTGCCCGCCGTTCGCCGCCCTGGTGGCGTCGTCCGTCTCGACGTCGAAGTTGCCGAACACGACGCCCGAGAAGTCGAGCGATGGTGTCTTCAGCTTGGGGGGTGGCGGCGTGGTGGTGGTGTCCTGCGCCCGGGCGCCGACTGCAGCGCAGGCGAGCAGTGTCGCGGTCGCCATCGCGGCCGCGGTCGTGCGAGAGATCTGCATGGAGATGGAGTTGAGAGTGATGGCGCCGGTGAGCGAACGGCAGCGTGCCGCCCTGGCCCAGCGGCGGCGCCGAGTGCGAATCGACGCGCAGCAGCCACACGCTGTCGGGCAGCGCCCCGCACTGGCGCATGGCCTCGAGAACCTGGGGCACGGAGACAGGACCGAAGAAATACAGTGTTGCCGTGCCGGTCGTGGCCTCAACGGCAAGACCCTGAATGCGTTGCATGACGTGCTTCCCGTGAGATACGAGAGCACGATGCGCCTGACGCGTCACGCTTCGCGTGGCGAACCTGTCACAATGTCGTAACGGGCGACGCCGGGAAGAACGCCCGGACGACGGTTCCGCTGCCAATCTCGCTCTGGATTTCCACGCGGCCGCCGTGCGCCTCCGCAAGGTGGCGCACGATGGCGAGCCCGAGTCCGGTACCGCCCTCATCACGCGAGCGGCCGCGATCCACGCGATAGAACCGCTCGAAGATGCGCGGCAGATGCTCCGGCGCAATGCCGATTCCGCTGTCGCGAACACCCAGCCAGCTCCCGGTCGGCGCGGTCTCGGTGAACACGGTCACCGTGCCGTCCGGTGGCGTGTAGCGCACGGCGTTGTCCACGAGATTCGTCAGCACCTGGCGCAGCGCGGTGGGGTCGGCGCGCACGGTGCGTGCATCCGGATCGATGGCCGTGGTGAGGCGCAGTCCTCTGGCCAATGCCGCGGCCGCGGCCGTCGCGAGGACGTCGGCCGCGAGTGCCGCGACGTCGACCGGGACCGCATGTGGCGTCCAGCCGCCGGATTCGATGCGCGAGAGATCCAGCAGGTCATCCACGATGCGTCGCATCCGCTCCGCGTTCGCGCGAATGGTCTGGATGAACTGGACGCGCTGCTCGGCGGGCAGCTCGTCGGTGACGAGCGTCTCGGCGTATCCCCCAATCACGGTCAGTGGCGTCTTGAGCTCGTGGGATGCGTTGGCCACGAAATCGCGGCGCACGGATTCGAGGCGCCGCGTCTCCGTCAGGTCGAACAAGGCCAGCACTGCGCCGCCGGAGCCGAGCGGGCGTGCGGTGAGCGCGAGTATCCGCCCATCGACGACGATCTCTTCGCGCTCACCGGCGTGGCCGCCAAGCGCCGCCGTCAGGGCATCGCGCAATCCACTGTTGCGCGGCAGCAGATCTGCCGCAAAAGGCAGGGCGCGATCCAGGCGCAACAGCTCGCGCGCGCTCCGGTTGAGGCGCACGACCCGGCGATCGGCGTCCACCGCCACGATGCCCTCGTGCAGCGACTCGATGACGGCGGCCAGCACCCCTTCCTCGTGCTGCAGCGCCATCATGCGCGCGGCGAGCTGCTCGGCCATGCGATGCACGGCGTTACCCAAGTCGCCCACCTCACCTGCGGCGGCGAGTGCGGGGCGGCGCGTCAGATCGCCCTGCGCGAGCGCGCGTGCCACGTCACGCAACTCTACAATCGGCCGCGACACGCGTCGGGCAAATGCCAGCGACAGGAGCAGCGCCACCACCAGTCCAACCGCGCCCGAGATCAGCACGTCGCGCTGCGCGCTCGCGGTGACGTCTGA
>Ga0157372_10002855_pt1 | contig 18674 bp, 14 predicted proteins | sample C55metaG_FD_115307 | JGI IMG/M metagenome (GOLD analysis project Ga0157372, IMG submission 115307) | Corn rhizosphere microbial communities from Kellogg Biological Station, Michigan, USA - C5-5 metaG | ecosystem: Host-associated > Plants > Roots > Rhizosphere > Soil | place: USA: Michigan... | reverse complement strand
ACGAAAGAGTAAATGTGAGTAGATGATGATGATCAAGTCATTTGTGCTGCGGCCTGTGTTATAGCTGACGAATTAGGCAACGATCTGGCGGCTGGCGCGCGCTCGCTTCGCTCGCGCTGAAAGTTGAACGTTAATGTGGAGGTAGGTGGAGTTGGAGTGGAGAGCTAGATCCAAGCCAAATCACCGCTGCAAGTAGTTTCCGAGTTGCTGACAATCTGGAGTTGATAACGATACTTTTTTTAAGAGACGGACCTGCCTTTTCATCCCTACAGCTCGCTTCAATCCCATGATTGCGTCGTGGATGTCGATCCCAGAATCTTTTCTGATTCCATTAGCCGTTCTTTCCTAAACCGAACCCGCCATGGAACGAAAGGTGGCTGCGATATTCTCGTCCGCCGGCGGTTAATTCTTTGCGCTATCTTTAATTCGGTATGAAACAGCTGATTGCGCACCAGCGGAATCTGTTCGCCGTACTTGAAGAGTTCTTCGAGCGCGCGACTGGAACGAACCCGAAGAAGTTCGCCCGCCTGAATGGATTTCCAGAAAAGGTACGAAGGCTGCGATCGAGAGCGACTTCTTTGCAGAGGGCCTTCGAGTGGGCAGAACCTGAACTCAATAAAATTTACAGAACCGTAGAGCCTTACCAGCATGCGGCGGAATTGGGTGGGATCAAAGCGGTCATGGGTGGTGGCGCCCACTTCAGGACGACCCAATTTGCCGCCGCCAAGAGAATGATTCTTTACACCGACACGGTTCTGATACCAGATCCCATTTTTGCTTTGATCGAAGCTGAACGGCCGGAGGAAAGATTTCGGTCGGTTCGAATTTTAGAGGGCATGTTCTTTATACTCCGACTTAAACCTCTTGTCGACGCGGATCTTGGCATCCCTCCTGTCGTAGTATTCCCGAGCTTCGACAGGATTCTTCAGCAACACGACCCAGCAACCCGGGAAAAAGTGACAAAGTTCGTGGGGGGGACGCTGGGTATCCTTCTCAATCTCCCGTTGACTTGTATCGAGGACGCGCTGGCGTTTGCGACCGCACATCCGGAAGAATTCCTAGAGGCCGTGAGGGCCAAGCAATTGTTGGTCGCACCTGGCGGCCAGATTGGTCAGCCTCTCGACGAAGCCCTCCGACGTTACATCAACGAAATCGGAGCATGGCGGACCCCCTCTTACATGTCCTTCATGAGCAGCCTCTCGGACGCGCAAAAGGTCTTCAACGCTTTGGTGGAGAGATTCGAACCCCAATTTCACTTGATTGAAAACTCAATCGGAATGAGGGCGCAACCTCTTTTATCGGTAGATCAGCAGGCCTATTACTTCAATTTGAGCGCAAAGGCATGCGGTGATTCTCTTGAGAGGGGATCGACGATCTCCGCCACCACGCGTGCATCGATCGACGCATTAGCAACCCAACAGTTTGAATGGCTGTCGAACGCAACAATCGATGCGCTTGTGGAAATGCGACTCAACAATGAGAACATACACTTCCGGAAGCGTTTGGCCGAATCAACGGCGATTCTGCGCGACGCAGATTTCGAAGATTTAGACCGAGTTGCTGCAGAGGTAACCACGGGTGTTGGAAGCCTCCTAAATGATTACGGCAGCGAAGCAAAGAGGCTCGATGAGAAATATCGGCGCAAATACAGTGGCTTGGCGGGTGGTAGCTGGCTTTCCCTGGGCGCGTTTCTTATACCCCACCTAGCACCCCTAGTTGCGGCAACACCGGGCTTCAGTGTTGCTGGCAAGTACGCTAAGACAAAGATGGAAGAGAGGAGTGAACGAAAGGACTTAGCAAACTCACTCATCGGCATATTGGCAAATGCGCAACACGATCAAGGCGAGGAAGAGTAGTCTGGTTTCGCAGCTTGCGTGTGGCCCGTACCGTCTGCGAAGTTCAAAGTTCTCGCCATCATCAATGATTTCGATCCTGTCGAGAGTTCGTTGAGGTGTAGTGAGGTTCAAACAGCGGCGCAGGCTGTGTGAAAAAGCGCGGCTTCAAGTTCGGCAGTTCGTGCCTGGCTTTGGCGTACCCAAGTCCTCGCAACTCCTCCAGATGCTCGGTGCGATCCAATTCGAACCGTCCTGGCTCAACTTCTGCGTCGATTCGAACTACACTTGCGTGCCCGACCAGCTGATATGCTGTTCCCATTGATGCGAATGATTGGCCGCTCATTGCCGCATAAATTGCATTTCGTGCCCATGCCAATTCACCTTTGTCTCCGATCTTCGCAAAATTGTGCGGAGCTCGTGTGCAGCCAAGACTCAGCACTTCTATATTTTCACGACTAACATTTAACATTGCGACTGCATCGACCACAGCCAGTCCGGTAGGGTTGTTGGCCCATAGCCCGCCATCCAGAAACGGAATCCCTTCGGGAGAGATATGAGTCGGCAAGTACGTGGGAGCCGCTGATGTCGCTAGGGCGACATCGACTACACGCACTTTGTAATCCAGCTGCAAACGAGGATGATACGGGGTCTTATAAATGTGAATATCGCCAGATGCGGCATTCAAGCTTGGTATTATCAGCCTCGACTTTAATTCCCCGAGCTTAGTCTCACCGAAGACTTCTTCTAGTGCAGCCCGCAACTGAGAGGGGTTATAACGGGGCACCAGCAAACGAGGATGACGCGCACGCCAAAAAAAGTTCCTTCGCGCTGCCGGAAAAATTCTCGGCCCTCGCTCAGTATAGAAACTCAGAAGATCGCCGGCTTTGAGGCCAAATCCGAGTCCCAGCGCGATGATGCCCCCGGTCGAAGTTCCGGCAATAAGGTCGAAGTACCGGTGTATGGGCTCCGGGAGGCAATCTTCGATGACAGCGAGAAAAGATGCCGGAAACACACCTTTTATCCCGCCACCATCAATCGAAAGAATGCGGAATTTAGCCATTATCCTCCTCGCTTCGTAGGCGGCTCGTGCCCACCACCTTCCCACTTTCCTGTAATCACCCAGGCCTCGTAAAAAAAAAGCCACAAAGCTGCCCATTTAACAACCGTGGTGGCAATAATAGTGTTTGCTGCGTCCCACTCTTCGTGCAGGTGTAGGCAGAGCTTCTTGCCGGGGAATGTATGCGGTATGCGTTCACCAGGGCGGCCTTTGAGTTCTGGGCTGATCACTTCGACCACTGGTCGCAGAGGTGCTGTGTAGGTAACCCGAACCGTGTACGTGTCACTCATCTCGGTAGGCGTGAGGCGGCCAATCCAACTCACTCGGGAGCGATCTATGCTGCGACTGAACTCCGGCCAATGAAGTTTCATTTGTCGAAGCTGCTCTGCGAGAGGAAGAGGCTGCTGCTTAAAAAACTTATTTCTCTTCGCCATAGAAGGTGTTCCGCGGGACAGCCGGGATACTCGACGTTGCAGGAACGATCATTCCTGATCCGCTGATTCCCAAACTACTCGTTGAACGATCCTTCTGTACGCGCTGCGCCTGCATCGTGTACGCCTTCTTGACAGGTTCGCCAAATAACTTCTCCAGATCAGTGCTGACATTTCCTTTCTTGGCGAGCACAGTTGACCACTGCCTTTGGAACTCGCGGATGCCAGCTTTGAAGGCTGTATAGCGCTCGGGATATTCGTCCCATCGTTCACTCAAATCTTCATTACCATTCGTTGGGTTGAGCACAAGGACACGTCTTCGCTCCGCATCAGCTTCATCAATTCGGCCCACGATCTTACGTAGCACAGTATTGAGCGCCTGACTCACGGATCCTTCGCCGCCGTAATAATCTGCCGCGAGCGTGGTAAGTACGATTGAAATGGGCCCGAGTTCTGGCTCGTCGGTGTAGCGAACATCGCGCCAACGTTTGAACAATTGAACTGCTAATTGAAGTGGTCTCTTTTCGGCAACAGCTTGTTGTTCAGGGATGGGCTGAGCCTTCGCCATTATTTGCGCTGAACCGTCTGAGGCGACCACTAGCGCCTTTCGATCAAACCACGTAGCATAGCCTTTCGGGTTGCTGTCCTTCCAATCTTTGGCTTGCCTGTCGGGTACCATCAAACAGGTTCCCGGCACGTCTGGGTTGCAGCAAGCCGGAACAATATCCATATAAAAATCGTCTTTGTACTCGACCCGTACGCAGCGATTCATCTTAGTTGTCATTAGCCTGTACAGACCGCTCTGACACATATACTCATAGAGACTGTTGATCAGCTTCAGGGGGTCCCTGTAAAGCTCGTAGTGCACAGAGAGCTGCAAAACAAAATCGAGATCGTGCGGCCCTTTAACTGGCTTGACAGTGGTGTTCAATCGCATTGATCCCTGCGGGTAAATCTCAGGCTTGTAGCGATTAAACGGACTTCCATCTGCCTCAAGATATCTCGCGATGGCGTGATAACGTTCCTCGGCTAGTCGGTATCGAGTTCCAGAGATTTGCAGCTCCTCACAAACGATGAAAAGCAGATTGTCCAATCGAATCGAGAAGTCTTCGGTGAAATATGGAGCGGGGGAGACGGCCATTTGCTCATACCTCCAAAACGCAAAAAAGTTGCCCGCGGAGGCGGGGGTAACCGTAGGAAATTAGTTTGGTCTTTTGGGAACTGCGGCGGGCGGCTGGAGGTCAAACAAGCCAGGAAAGGCGGTTCGGCACGGTCGTCAAACGGCAGTTATTTCCTACACATTCCAGTGTACCACAAGAACTTGTATTTGTGAGTAGCGACTGTGGATAACTAGGGGTGCAAGGTAAGATTGACACCGGGCAGCGTGGATTCTATTCAGCCTGCACGAAAGGTAATATCGCCAATTAGGCATAGTCCGAGCCTTGAACCCGAGAACACTTAAGCATCGATCAGGGAACAGTTTCATGAGGATCATCTGGATTAAAACCGATCAATTTTGCCAATGCGCTCCAATGCCTCCGGTGTGGTTTTCGTTCACCTCTTCTAATCCAGACGGCATATTGGATAGATACACCGAGAGTGCGAGCGATGTCGGAAGTTTTGCAACTACCGAATCGCGGCTGAATCTTCTCTTTATACGTTTGTTCGGTTAGCCAGACAGGATTGCTAGAAGGCTCCCACTCGCGAATCTGGGACCAATTTTCCTTTTGTGTCGCCGAACGTGAGGCTTGGGCAATTGGGCTCTGAGCTGTTAATCGCCCCTTTTCGGCAACACCTCTCATGTGCTGCGGCAAACCAGGTCTCGCGCATGTAATACAGAGGCGTTCGCCGCCTTTGCTCAAGGGAGTTCCGCAGTTACAGCAAAGCTTTTCTCCAGGTGGAATAGGACTAATTGGGATTTGAGCTGGACGCCCCTTCGCCTGTCGTTTCCGATTGTGTGTTAACCGCGTCGGCGGTAGCTCAGTATCACTCCGCTTGCGCGTAGTTGACCACAATTGTTGGACAACCCACTCAGCCACTGGCGCAACTGCGCGGCCCCATGTCGGAGCAGTCTCGGCAAGTTGTCTCGCCAGCGATGACATTAATCGACAATTTCCGTCCCTTTGCTCAAAGAACCATTCCCGGCGAAGTGGTCGCGACAGAATCCAAGTAAGCACGTAACGGTCGACTTGAGGCCGCACGGATTCCATGACATCACAGCTTAATGAGTGACGGGCCGCCGTATCGACATGTAACACTCCCAAGCCGGGGTCGAGCCCGACCGCGAATACAGCCAAAGAACACTCCGATTCCAAAATTCCATACAAGTAGTTGAGCGCGGCGTTCGCCGGGTTGATGGCAAGCCGAGGAGAACCCGTAAGGAGCGATTTCCGCGCTCCGAAGACGCCCCAATGTGAGGGAACACGCGGCAGGTCCTTTGCTGGAAAAGTAATGGGAACATCGCGCCAAGCCGACCAATAAGAGGCTGCGGCTTGTGATTCGAATTGACGAACGAGATGGAGCCCTTCTGCATTCAGCAGAGCAGCGCGGAATCCAGCGATGTTATCAGCCGCGCTGGAATCATGAAGGAGATCGCGGACCACCTGCTCTTGTCCGGCGAGCTTGCGAGAAATCAGCTCGCGGGCAATTTTCAACCCGGCTTCGGAGCCGACCGCGAGCGCCTGAGCCCTCCGCAATTTCACGTGAGATGGGCGAGAAGGCCCCGTGACGGTGAGCAACTTACCGTCGCGTTCCAACATGACGAACGCAGCATCTTGGTCTGATAACCACCTCAGCGCCGCCAATGAAACCGCGCCATCACAACCAAGGACGACGAGCCTTTGCAGGCGGTGGCCAATTCGAGGCAATCGGAAGTGCGTTCGGTCAGCGCCGATCCCATCTTCAATGATCAGGTGGCCGCGTTCAACGTGGACGCGAATGCCATAACCAGAAGCCGTGATTACGCCGTGTCGGGGCGCAACGGAATTGTAGGAGTGCGGAAGTTGAGATAGTTCGGTAGCTCCCATTCGGGTCATTGTTTTAGCGTTTTCGATTTGATATGCGGTTTGGTTTTCTCTTTTTCCGCCCCGGCTTCCCCTGTCGTGACTGGTCGAAAACTTTTTCGGGCCTCATCGATCCGACCAAGTTTATTGATGTGCGGGGCGAAACTCCGTATAGCGCCCCAGCGAGTGCGCGGGACAGAAACCAGAATTGCTTTAGCCTGGAGGATGGCCGGTCAGAGCGAGGAAAACGCGGATCGCTGAGCGCGTCAACGTACTGCTCTGCAAACTGCGCCAAATAGGTTGGGAATGGATCACCACTGGGAATTGGCCAAGCCGAGACCTCTACTATTCGCGTCTCCGATCCGATGGTAACCGTTCTCGGCATCACAGCGTCTTTACAGACTTCGCGAATCTGCTCAGGTGTCGTATTTGGATCCAGCAAAACTTCAATCACATCAGGTTCACCTGGCAGCTTGATTTCTTTTTGTGCTTCGATGGCAGCTTGCCTGAGGTACCAGTCTCGCTGGACCGAACTTCGCGCGTCGTCAAGTCCCTCTATTAGTCCTCTATATTTCTTTTCGTCGAGTCGCCAGCGCACAGAGCCCTCCGCAAGCCTGCGAAAACTCCAATAGAACTGGTGCGCGAAGGCGTACACCGATCCGGCATCAGCTTGTTGTGGTCTTCCTGCTGGCATAATTAAAGGGCAAAATCTCTCGTAAGTTTTCCTTTCGGCTCGTCTTGGCCTTTTAACAAGGGTACATTATAACGCATGCCAGTCTCCAATATAGGTCAAAAACAACCAGTCCCCCCTGTACTCTTTGCGAGTCCGGAAGGTAAACCATGAAGCGAAATACAACAAAAAAACGACGTAGATCGAAGGCAGGAAGCCGCAATTCTTCAACTAAGAAATACATCTCTCCAAAGACGATTGAGGAATTTTATGTAATGCCTGAAAAAATGCAGGAGCTTTATCTGGCAGTTCTGACCTTGGTCGGCCTAATGAGGCGACGAATGTCGCGCACTGGTGCCATGCGCGAACTCGGGTTGACCCGCGCACAGGTAGATGGCTTCGGAAGCACCGCCTTTCGAAAGCTGAAGAATGGCCGCTACGTGGCGAAAAAGTACGACCGCTTGCTGCGCGTGGTGATGGTTGTTAGCGAAGATGGATTGCGCGAAGTTGCAACCCTAGATTCACGCCAGGCGAGTAAGGCGGGGAAGCACTCCGCCGCTGTCCAACGATACTTGCAAACAGGCGATGACTCCGTGCTGACCCAATTCCGGGGCAAGTACCTCATCGATGCCAAAGGTGAAAGAGTTCCCTTGCTGACCGACCTACAAGAGCTCGACAGGTCCGGTTCCGCTGGAGTTTTGAACTTTGAATCCCTGTACGCGAGGAGCCTGTAATGCACCATAAAATATCACCCCGCGATCCCATCGGAAACTATCGTAGGAAAGTTGTCGCTGCTCGACGTGTGGGCCTCGACGCGGTTTGCTCCTGCGGTGAGAAAAGACCAGAAGCCCTGATTCCCGGCACCCAGCCGCCCATCTGCGCGGCCTGTCAACGGGCTGCGAAGGGCCGCAGAACTACGGACGATCATCACTTCGCGTGTGACGCAAACAACCCAACAACGATAACCGTTCCGGTAAACGACCACCGCGCCGTTCTCAGCGTGGCCCAGGCGGACTGGCCGAAGTCAACTCTGAGCAATCCATCAAGCAGCCCGCTACTCGCCGCCGCCGGTTGTGTGCGGGGTTTTGTGGACACGCTCCTTTATTTGATCGAACACGGATTGCATTGGATAGCGGAAATGCTGGAAACGCTCGACCAATTTCTGGTGAAAAAGCTTGGGCCGAAATGGTGGGTAAATACAGAAATAAATCAGTTCGCTCCGAAAAAGAAATCGAATGGCCAATCATGAAATTAAGACGCTTCCAGTCGCCGTACGGGTCTTTCCCGAGTCTCCAACTGCCGAGAGACATGGCGGTCCAAAAAACGTTTGGATTGATCATGAAGGGATCTTAATTATTCACACCGAGGCGCGCCGTGATGCGCCGCAGAAATTGCGCCTTGGAATCTACCGCTTCATCGTTGGTGGCCGTTGTATCGAAGAGGGTTTTTTCTATGGCCATTTATCGAAGGCCGAACTTCGGCGATTGAAAAATTACGTCGCACGATATCCTGGGGACACAGTCAAGGGCGGTGTCAAGGAACTGCGGCTACTGACCCGGCGTGAATTCCTTGATGTCTTCTGGAAACTTGCTTATAAGGCCCGCTGCTTGGTTGTCGGCTTTGATCTTCCTTTTCAACTATCGCGGCTCGCGTTCCATTCTGCACCAGCACGCGACTTTTTTGCCGGTGGGTTTTCCTTGGGTTTGTGGTCATATTTCGACGACAAAGGTCGCGAACGTATGGATCGATTTCGGTCAAGAGTGCGCATCAAATACATTGATCGCAATCGTTCACTGATCGGCTTCAGCGCCCGCAACTCACCCGATGAACAAGATCTCATACCTGAGGGTTCGCCCTCCGGGGATCCAAACCCGGGCTACAAATTTCCCGGTCATTTTGTCGATTTACGCACACTCGCATTTGCGTTGAGCGATGAAGTCCAATCTCTCGAGGCCGCGTGCGAAGCCTTTGGGGTGAAATATGGGACAAAACGCACGTCGTAGAGCGGCCACCAAAAAACAGTTTGATGGCATTCGTGAGGACGGTGCGGCAATTTCGGAATTGATGCTGAAACTGCTTGACGAATTGTATGAGTACGGTACAGGGGTGCCGCCCACGCATGTGTACTCGCACGCGTCAATCGGCAAGGGCCTTCTGCGGGCGATGCGCATTGAACCCATTCTGAAACGGCAGCCTGATTTCCCACTCGAATATATCGGCTACGCGCAAAGCGCATTCTTCGGTGGGCGAACCAGCGTCAATATTCGAAAAGTTGTTTGCCCGGTCCTGTATTTCGACTTTCTATCCATGTACTGCACGATTCATTGCCTCATGGGGCTGTGGCGTTTCGTGATCGCGCGTGAAATTCGAGTTGTAGAACACTCCAAGAATAAGGTCGAGAGATTCCTGCAAACAATCACCCCTCACAAGCTCTTCAACCCGAAAGCCTGGAAGAAGATGAGCGGCTTCGTGAAAATAATTCCAAACGGCGATGTCGTGCCAATCCGAAGCAAATACAGCGCGGCGATGAATGATTGGCAAATCAGCATCAATCACGTTTATGCGGCAAGAGAAGATGGGCTGTGGTATTCCATTCCCGATGTGGTCTTTTCCGTGCTGCGGACTGGCCGGATTCCCGAGATCGTGGATGCCTTCCTGCTCGAGGCCCGCGGGAAATTACCTGATCTCGCGTCGGTGAAATTGCTGCGGATGGTTGAGATTGACCCAAGGCGTGAGGATTTCTTTCGAGTCATCATCGAGGAACGACTTCGAATTTCGTCCCGTTGGGATATACCCGAACCTGAACGCAAGCGACTGGAAAAAGGACTGAAGATTCTCGCGAACGCGACGAGCTACGGCATATGGGCGCAAATGGACCGCCAGGAAGGAAATGAGAAGGTTGAAGTTGTGTGCCACAGTATTGATCCTCAACCATACACCTGCAAAGTTGCCCATCCTGACGTTGCGGGCGAATTCTGTTTTCCGCCTCTGGCGTCTTTAATTACCGGAGGAGCGCGGCTCATGCTGGGTTTACTTGAGCACTGTGTTTCCGACTTGGGCGGCGAGTATTTGATGGAAGACACCGATTCAATGGCGGTAGTGGCTACCGAGCATGGTGGCTTAGTCCCATGCCCCGGAGGCCCACACGAGTTAACAAACGGAAGCAGAGCGGTTCTGTCTTTGTCATGGGCACAAATGGACGGAATTACCGAGAGGTTCCAGAAACTCAGTCCATACCGCAACAAATCACGTTCCATCCTCAAGATCGAACGCGACAACTACGACCCGACGACCGGCGAACAGCGTCAGCTTTTCTGTTACGCGATTTCCGCCAAACGGTATGCCCTATTTCTGCCCGATGAGAACGGCAATCCTGTCTTGCTCCAAAAGGGTATAAACAGCCATGAAGACCGCTGGTCCGAACACGGCCTAGGCCATCTCAGAAACCCAAACGACTTCGAAAGCGAAGACCGCGATTGGATTCGACGGAGTTGGCTCAATATCATCCGCAGAGCCTTAGGCCAGCAAACAGAATCCCTCGGCTTTGAGCATCTTCCTGCGGTCGGGCGGCTGACGATCACCAGTCCCAAGGCGATGCGCGCGTTGGCAAAGCTCAATGTTGGGAAAAAGCATAGCGACCGGCTCAAGCCATTCGAGTTCCTGCTGTCATGCCACGTCAAGCAGTTTGGCCATCCGCCGGGTGTGGACCCGGAAAAGTTCCATCTGATCGCGCCCTATGAACCAAATTCAAACCGATGGATAAAGATGCGTTGGGTCAATCAATACACGGGAGAGCCATATAAAATCACGGCCGAAGGCTTTCATGGCAGTCGAACGAGGGTGCGAGTGAAAACCTATGGAGATGTTCTATACGAATATGAATTTCATCCAGGATCGAAGAGCGCCGACAGCCGGGGACAGCCCAGTGGTAAACAGACCATCGGTTTGCTGAGTCGCCGACACATTCGGGTGGGTCAGATCCACAATATCGGCAGAGAATCAAACAATCTCGAAGAAGTGGAATCTGGCATTGTTCATTCGCCTCAAACCGTTTACACCGAATATCCGAACCTACGACGCGAGGAGTGGGAAACCAAAATACTCCCGGCATTGCGCAAATTGCCGATTCGCGTCCTCGCAAGGTTTACCAATAAATCTCCTTCAATGTTGAGACGAACACTGGCTGGCCGGAGCCGACCGCGAAGAAGGAATCAGATATTAATGATGTCGGTTCTCCGAAAAATAGGGCTGTTTTGACAGAACAGCTCCGGCACAAAGTTTAGGATGTCAGGGGTAGGAGTGTTGCTGGTATTCTGAATTTGTCCGCGCGATGTAAACGTCCGTCGGTATACCGACGGCGACGACGTGTTTCCGCCCGCTTAGGCCCTGTAAAACGTCCCTTCCTTTTTTTATTGTTTTCCACAATCCAGCTGGTGTTACAGTGCGCTTCCAATCGTGAGTAGATCCTTTTCTGAGGAAGGTTCAGTGAAAGAACCTCCAACTGAATTGGTTCGCTTCCCGAAGGGAGCCAGGTTGCCGTTTGCTCCTACTCCAGCTTGGAGAAAGACTATGCACTTCTCCGGTCGCTCCTTCTTGTCAGCGGTCTTTGTGTTTTTACTTCTCGCGTATAGCCATGCGCAAAATACAGACCCGAGTAACGATACTGGCATCCATCCACACAAGACCTATGACGGCATTCGCGAAAGCATCAATCTTGGAACCGGAAACGTATTTCTCTCAGTTCCATTGCTCACACTGCCCGGCAGAAATGGACATAACTATTCAGTCTCACTGATGTCCAACAGCCAATCATGGTCTTGGACGCCTGGCTGGCAGAATCACAACCTTGGCGTAGTTATGACACACACGGGTGGGATTTTGTTCTCACCTCATGGTGTAGTTAATCCAGCTTCGAATGTTCAGTGCCTTAGTGGGTACTCTCTGACGGACGAAAACGGTGGAGTCCACACGTTTAACGGCCTGCAATCTGACTGCGTGGTAACGGGTGGCGGGCCTAACAACGGCCAGCGCCTGCCTCAGTATGATGTCTTAGGCGGTACCGACAATGGCGGAGAGGGCATAACTGCCGATATTAACGCCTGCAAACTGACGTTTGGTGATGGCAGCGTGGTTCCGCTGTTCAACAACCCGAGCAGCGGGTGTCCGATTATCGGCATCATGGGCAGCGGTGGACACCTGCCAGTCCTACAAGACTCCAACGGCAATGCGATCAGCGCCGGTGCTTATGCGAACTGCTCATCTTCTGTCCTCTGTGGCGGAGGCGACCTTTTCCTGAATGGGACCGATACCGACACTACCGGAAGGAGTATCACTCTCTCAAGTTCAAACCACACCATTCAGTACAAAGACTCGGGTGGTACCCTCCGCACCGTCACCCTTAATGTGCAGCCGTTTACCCTGTCCTGCACACTGGTCGGAGTCCAAGGCGCGGTGCAACTGACTAGTACCGCCAATGTGATTACGAGCGCAGTTTTGCCCAATGGGCTCACTTATATTTTTCACTACAACCCTTGCGGCGCTGTGGACAAAGTCGTTTATCCGAGCGGAGGCTACACTCGCTACCTATTCGACTATTCGGATTACATGCATGTCGTTCCCGGTGTGCAGGGCGGAAACGTCACCGATGTCGAACTGACTCAGAAGTACGTCTGCCGCTCGGCTTCCGTCGCTCCGGGGGCAACCACAACTGGCGAGATAAATGGACAGCCAGCTGGAAACACCTGTCCTGGTTCCGAAGACCTGACGGTCTATCATCCTACGATCAGCGGCTGTAACCACTCGACCACTCAGGTCACAGACCCACTTGGAAACATAACACAGTATCAGTTTATTAATTACCAGACCTGTACCGCTACGAGCGAAACTCAACGGCAGATTTTTCAGGGAAGTTCGACTCTGCTGAAAACCGTTCAGACCACTTACGTCGTTGGCACGACATATCCGGCCAGCCGCACCACCATTCTGCCGAACGGATTACAGAGCCGGGTTGAATGGGACTACTGGACGCGCGATTTGATTAAAGAGAACCGGGAATTTGCGTGGGGAGCAGGTAATTACGGGGCCGTAGCGCGCAAGACCGACTACGGCCAAGCATATTGTTACGACAAGAAGCCGAGTGAAACCGTCTACGACGGCTCGGGGAATCAGCTCGCGCAAACTACTTACGAATTTGACAACTACACTGCTGGCATCACTGCAAGCGGCGCTGTTCAGCTTTACACCCCTACCGCCGCCCGCTGCAACGTGACCGCGATTCAGCGCTGGCGCAATACAGACGGCACAACCCTGACCACGCGTATGCAGTACGATGACGCTGGGAATGTCGTAAGCGTCAAGGATCCGCTGCTCCATACCACCACGACCAGCTATGCCGACGTATGGGGCAACGCGACGTGCACTCCGAGTGGCGGAAGTGCCGCCGCATATCCAACTCAAGTCACTGATCCAGCTGGCCTCATCACCAAGCACTCCTACAACTCCTGCACTGGAACGGTTGCAACCTCTACGGATCCTAACAATCAAGTCACGACTCTTTCCTACGATGTGATGGATCGGGTCATCCAGACCACTCTCCCAGACACCGGCCAGAGCTCCACCTGCTACAGTGAGGTATCGAGCGGCGGTTGCTACACCAACTCATACCCGTTGAAGATTGTTTCAACACAAAAAATCAGTTCAAGCCTGAACAAGACATCAACTATCGTTCTCGATGGCTTGGCACGGGTCACGCAAACTCAGGCGAGCGATCCCGATTGCTCCTCTGGTGCTGTGGACAAAGTTGATATCGCTTACGACAGCAACGAGCGCAAATACACTGTCACAAACCCTTATTGCACGACCGCCGACACGACTTATGGCCTAACCACGTACAACTACGACGCACTCGACCGTGCAACCCTAATTATTCCCCCAGATGGCACGAGCACCGCCGATAACGTCGCCACGAGCTACGATACCCTGCCGGTCGTTGGTAACCCCATAACTAACTGTACACTTGTCAAAGATGAGGTCGGAAATCAGCGAAGAAGCTGCTCCGACGCGCTTGGGCGCTTAGTTGAAGTGGATGAACCTGGGAGCGTGGTGGGAGCGACAGCAGGGGTGGGGTCAGTCGCGATCTCCGGAACCGAAAGGTCTACTCAATACACGCATGTGTGCGGCCCAAATGGGCAGACTTGCACGGACACCATTCCCGATACCGGTAACGTCTCCATAGCCGTAAATGGCGTGGTAGTCAGCACAAGCTATGGAGGGACGAGCACATCGGCCAGCATCGCCTCAGCATTGACTGCCGCAATAAACGGTAATAACGCGTATCCGGTAATTGCATCGCTTAACGGCAGCGTGATTAACTTGACGGCCAGAACGACAGGCTCTGCGACCAACTACACCCTGACCGGCACGTCTGCCACGACTAACACCAATTTTTTCGCGGGCACCTCTTTTCCCGCGACCCCTTCGGGCCCCACGCTCACTGGGGGCACCGACGGCAGCGCCGGTAACGGTCCGGCTTCAATCAATAGCCCGCTCGTTACTCTCTACACCTACGACCTGCTCAACAATCTCACCCGCGTGGACCAAAAAGGCGACCAACCCTCCGACTCCACGAAATGGCGCACTCGCAGCTTCACCTATAACTCCCTCTCACAGCTTCTGTGCGCCGCCAATCCAGAAATCACGCCGGTTGGCAGTAACTGCCCCGCGTCGGCTACAGGCATATTTCCGCCAGGTGCAGTCACCTACGCCTACGATAATGACGGAAACCTGACCACGAAAACTTCGCCCAAGCCGAATCAGACGAGTTCTTCCGTCACGGTGCAGACCAGCTACAGCTATGAACTCGATAATCGCCTGACGCAAAAGAGCTACAGTGACGGCACTCCGACCGTGCAATATGCGTATGACGCAGGCAGTCTCACTGGCTGCAGTACCTCGCCTCCAGGGAACGCGGACAGTTACCCTAAAGGAAGGCGCACGGCGATGTGTGACGGCTCTGGTGGTACTTCCTGGTCGCACGATCCGATGGGAAGAACTCTAACTGAGCAGCGAATCATCACCGGCACCTCAGCTTTCAACAAGAATGTCCAGTATGCATACTACTTAGATGGCGAACTGAAAAAGCTCACCTATCCTGGGGGGAGAGTTGTTACATACACTCCAAATAGCGCCGGACGATTAATCAGCGCGGTAGATTCCGCCAAGAACTGGATCACCGGCGCGACCTACGCTCCACATGGCGCGCTTTCCTCGATTACATACAACAGCGGCTCAGTTTATGGTGCATTCACATACAATTCACGCTTGCAGCCGTTGCAGATGGCGTACAACGCTTCTAGTCCACCCTCTAACACTGGAGCTTCTTGCCCACCATCTGCTAGCGCGGCCAGCATCATGCAACGCCTGTATGATTTTCATTTAGGGAGCGGCGACAATGGCAACGTTTGGGTCATTAACAATTGCAAAGACACAAACCGCACACAAAATTACTTATATGATAGTCTGAATCGCATCACTCAGGCGTACACCAGCGGAAATAGCCCGCTAACCACGAGTTGGGGCGAAGCGTTCACGATTGACGCCTGGGGCAATCTGACGAATAAGTCTGGAGTCACAGGCAAGACATTCACCGAAGCATTCAACGCGGCCCCCGCTAGCATCAAGAACCAACTCAACGGCTTCTGCAACGATGCAGCGGGAAACTTAATTTTGAATGCGACTTGTCCGACCGGCACATTTACTCCTACCTATTCCTATGACGGTGAAAACCGGCTTACGTCGGCAGCGGCAAATTACTCGTATGTGTATGACGGGGACGGGCAGCGAGTCAAAAAGTGCTCGAACTCCGGGTGTACTAGTGGAACCCTCTATTGGAGAGGAGCGACCGGCGATCCTCTTGCGGAGTTTACCGTTGCTGGAGCTGCTACGAACACGTATATCTTTTTCAGCGGCAGGCGCATAGCCCGTTACGACAATGCATCTGGTAATGTCGATTTCTACTTCTCGGACCACCTAGGGACGGCGGATGTTATCACAAACAGTCTCGGCAGCGTCAGCGAGGAATCTGACTATTATCCTTACGGCGGAGAAATTGTTGTCAGCGGTAGCACCGTCAACCATTACAAGTTCACCGGCAAAGAACGGGACAGCGAAAGTGGGCTGGATAACTTCGGCAAACGCTACGATTCATCGAGCTTGGGTCGCTTCATGACCACCGATCCGGTTGTGATTACGACGGAACGGCTGATGAACCCGCAACAGCTCAATCTTTATGCGTATGTCGCGAATAACCCACTGCGTTTTATCGACCCAACCGGAGAGATTTTGCAGTGCGTCGGAAACGCCGACAGCCAGAAACAGTGTTTTGCGGACCTGCAACAGATCGCTGGAGATGCTGCAAATCGACTCTCGATGGATGCGAAAACGGGGGTAGTTGGTTTCGACACCAAAGACCTTGACCTAAGCAAGAATGCGGGAGCGGCGCTCGTTAACGATCTCGTCGGTAGCAAGAATACATTCGACTTCAGTGTCGGCCCCACGATCATGACGGATAAGGGACCCGTCAGAATCGATAAAATTTCTACTAACATGGCGAACCTTCCAACGTTTGGCGACCAACCGCAAATCGGCAATCCTCCGGCTGGCGTCAGTGACATCCTCGGTCTGAATCTCAACAATCCGAACATGACGCGAGTGTCAAATACCAATCTCAAAGTAGCTCCAGAGTGGACCGTTGCGTTTCATGAGCTTGCCGAGGCCTACGAGAAGATCGACGGCGGAAAGGGCGGGAGTTACGCGGCGGGTCACAATGCGGCTCTGCAACGAGAACTAGAGTTGAGAGATCAACGTCCCTATCTCAAGGAGTACAACACCGGTGCTGGGGGGCCAGCGAACTCTCCAAATCCGCAAGGGGGAATCATCATCAAGAAATGACCAAGAGAATCCCACATCGGTTTGTAATGTTGGCGCTGGTTCTCCTCCTCGCTGTAGGGACCGGATACTCGACCGAGCGTGTCATGCAGAAGAAAATCTCCGTGAGTCGCGCACTGGCCGGTCATGTTCTTGTTCGAGGAACAGACGAACCCGCAAGCGGGGTAACGGTTGAGCTCTGTAGCTCCGACTGGAAGACAGTGATCACGTCCACGAAGACGGATGAGAAGGGGCATTTCTCGCTTGAACGTCCGGCGACGGGAAAGCTGTTTTACATCCGGGTGTTCGCACCGGGCATGGATATCTACGAGCTTCGGGTGCGCATCGACAAGCATGCGACTCAGGAGCTGACGATCCATCTCAGCGTCGCCACATGAGCATCAAGGCCATCGTCGTAGTCGCGCTGCTGGTTATGCCGCTAGCAGCACAGGAGCAGGGACGTTCTTCGACTTGCACGGTTCACTACGAAAATCACAACCAGGCGGTCAAGGGGCGTGGCCAACATCCTCAAATACATGAGAGAACACTCTTCGGACGCGGATATGCGTAAGACGTATAGTGAGGAGCACCATCATGTGGACCAATAGGTATAGCCAAATGCGACCGTGCGTCCTGCTTTCATTGCTTCTGGTATTGCCTCTCGTCACCCCCGGGGAGAACCGCGCCCGTGCAGAAAGCCTACCGAAAGACGTAGCATACTGCCAGCTTACACGTGATCCATCGAAATTCCGAGGTAAACGAATACGCGTTCGTGCCATCGATTCATACATGTTCGAAGTTTCACGTCTCAAGGCACCGAGTTGCTGCTCCGGACCCGACAATCCGATATGGGTGGATTTCGACGACAACTTGAACGGGGAGTCTAAAAGGCTGTATCACAAGTTCCCCAAGGGAATGGGGTTTGTGCTAGCACTCTTTACTGGAGTGATCGAAACTGGAGGACCATATGGCGACGGCGGATATCGTGCCAAGCTCATCGTGGACCGAATAGATAAGCTGGAAGCAACCTCGAAGGGAGCTGGTCACCAAATACCGGCATGGGTGCCGAAGAACTGCGAAGCTGCCGGAACCACGCAACAAGAGCCCTTCCCCTGTTATCCACGAACCGCTACACGCTGAAGGTGCTGTTCAGTTCGTGATACGTCGAGGATATGCTTATGACGGGCCAGAATGACACAGATGTACTACTACGACGCCCTTTTCTACGGTTTTACCGCCAGAGAACGCGACACAGAAGCGGAAACGACTATTTTGGACTGAGATATCTGGGTTCTTCGATTGGGAGATTCGTGTCGCCTGATTCCATCGCGAACGACTGGGAGCTGCGAAATCCGCAAACGCGGAACCGCTATGCCTACGCCCGGAATAATCCTCTCATCTAGGTTGACCCGGACGGAGCCGCAGTCGAATTGATAACGCACTGACCTGGTATCTGCTTACTGCCCAGTGCATGTGCGCATCGTCGTCCTACAAGTTCACCGGCAAAGAACGGGAATAGCGAGAGCGGGCTGGATAAATTTGGTGCGCGTTACGATGCCAGCAGCATCGACCGGTTCATGTCACGCTCCTTGATTGTAATGTGAACATATTTACACGCACCTTTAATCTCCTCTTTCAGCGCGAGCGAAGCGAGCGCGCGCCAGCCGCCAGATCGTTGCCTAATTCGTCAGCTATAACACAGGCCGCAGCACAAATGACTTGATCATCATCATCTACTCACATTTACTCTTTCGT
>Ga0157372_10002853_pt1 | contig 18678 bp, 10 predicted proteins | sample C55metaG_FD_115307 | JGI IMG/M metagenome (GOLD analysis project Ga0157372, IMG submission 115307) | Corn rhizosphere microbial communities from Kellogg Biological Station, Michigan, USA - C5-5 metaG | ecosystem: Host-associated > Plants > Roots > Rhizosphere > Soil | place: USA: Michigan... | reverse complement strand
TGCGGTTTCTCGATTACGACAACGATGGCTGGAAAGACCTGCTGGTCGCGCAGGGACACGATCTGGACACCATCGAGCGCATCAATCCGCAATTCCGGTACCGCGAGCCGATGTTGCTCGCCCGGAACACCGGCCAGAAGTTCATGGATGTTTCGTCTATCTCCGGCGATATCTTCCACGAAGCCTGGGTGGGTCGTGGAATGGCAATAGGTGACATCGACAACGATGGCCGTCTCGATGCAGTGGTGACCACGAATGGTGGTCCGGCGCACGTCATTCTCAACCGGACAGAGCATTCCGGACATTGGATTACCCTGCGACTTATCGGACATAAGAGCAATCGCGATGGCATCGGAGCAGTTGTCGAACTGAAGACCGCAGCCGGAAAGCAGTGGGCTACGGTGACAACATCCGGCGGATATCTTTCGGCCAGCGATCCTCGTGTCCACTTCGGACTTGGGGAGAAACCGACTGCGTCGTGCGTCGAAATCCGATGGCCGAGCGGAACTGCGCAAACGCTTACCGAGGTGAAGCCCGATCGGCAGATTGACGTCGAGGAACCGCCCCAGGGGTCATCACCGGTTGGGGCAAAGGCGTCGCCTTCATGCGAGGCAACAGTGCCTTGAAATGCAGGAATCTGTGAGGACAGAGGGAAACTGCTCAATCGATTGATCGTGTCGGGCAGATGGTCCCCTTTCGTCCAATCACAGTCGATTTTCGGGCCATAAAGAGGACAGCCTGTCACGTTTTTCGGAGAAAAGGTCTTCTCAATCCGGAGCATTGAAGCCGGAGCAATCCCAAAAAATTTCTTGACAGCGGAAATTTAGCGGACGTATAGTTGCGCGGAATGGAATCGCTACCATAAAAATGGTATCGTTTCCATAAAACCCCGGAACTCAAGGCCAAAAGAGCTGTTCCGTTCCCCGTATTCCCCATTTAACGACTTTCGAAAACTGAACTGGGTAAGACCAGGAGGCAAAGTGAAACTATTCCCCGTTTCCACGGAGTGCGCCGCTCTAACGCGCCGCTCGAAGGCGGGCCTATGGGCTTCGGCCATAGTCGCAATCGCATTCTTGATCTCGTTGACACCTCAAACCACCTACGCACAGGCCAGCGCCGGGATTACCGGAACCGTGACTGACCCGAGTGGCGCCGTGATTCCAAATGCCAAGGTCAAAATCACCAATGAAGAGACTTCGGTTTCGAGTGAGACCGTTTCCAGCAGCGCCGGTACCTATTCCTTCAGGGGCCTGCTTCCAGGCAGGTACACCGTACAGGTGGACGCAACAGGGTTCAAGCGCCAGGTGAAAAAGGGAGTCACCGTCGAGGTGAGCACCACTGCGACGATCGACTTTCCGTTGACCACAGGTGGAACCAACGAGACGGTGCAGGTTACCGCCGATGAGATCGCACTAAATACAACGGCGCCGGAAATCGGAAGCACCATCGAGCCAGTCGTCGTTGCTGCATTGCCAAACGAGGTTTCAGGCCGCGGTCGCCAGATCGACCAGATGCAGTTCATGGCCCCTGGAACCACCGGTGACACGTTTTCTCACCGCGTGAGCGGCGGCGTGGATTTCGAACAGGAGATCGTATACAACGGCATTCCTGCTCCCCAACCGGAAACTGAGGGTTACACCACCAACTTCAATCCCCCGTTTGAGCTTGTGCAGGAGTACCGCGTTGAGCGCTCCACCTTCTCTGCGCAGTTCGGGCTTGGACAAGGCGCGTTGACCTACCAGATGAGGTCCGGCACCAACTCGTACCACGGCGACCTGTTTGAGATTAACCGCAACAGCTTTTTTGATTCGGTCGGTTTCTTCAACGGTCCAGCCTGGGATTCGTCCAACGTCCATAACAAGCCTCCATCGGATCACGAAAACAACTATGGATTCAGCGTTGGCGGACCTATCAGCATCCCGCATGTCTACGATGGGCGCAACCGGACGTTTGGCTTCTACAGCCAGGAGTGGTACAAGCAAAACAACGAGGATACGGATGCCGGCTCGGTTCCATCAGTGGCGGAGAAATCCGGAGATTTCAGCGGTCTGAAAGACGCGAACGGCAATCTCATTGTGATCTACGATCCGGCGACCGGCCAGCCGTTTCCGGGCAACATTATCCCTCAAGGGCGGTTCAGCGCGCTGTCAGCCTCACTTATTCCATCCATTCCTGACCCAGACCGTCCGGGCAGCGGATACGGCGGCCTCATCAGCAACAAGAGCTTCGCTCATTTCATCAATCCCAATATCCAGCACGTGTGGGGCTTTACAGTCGACCAGGTCCTCACGCCGAAGCAAAGCCTGCACTATAGCCAGTGGCGAAACAGCTATACAACCCACAGTTTCGACTACCACCCAATCGCGCTGGCGCCCAACCCGCTCAACAGCCAGAAGTTCGAGCCCGCACTGGGAAGCGCATTCCTTTTGAATTACAACAATACGTTGTCCCCGCACCTTGTGATGACCGCTGGTATTGGTTGGATTGGAGAGATCAATAACCAGTTCAATATCACCAAGGGTTATCAGTTCGGGGGCGTAACGGATGAGAATATCCCACCGAATATCACCTTTGGTCCAAACAGCGACCAATGTAACAACGCCCGAACCTATACATGCTGGGGTACGAGCGGTTCGTGGTTCCAGTCGATCAATCGCAAACTTGGAATCGCACTCGTGAATAACTGGCTGTGGACCAAGGGAAAGAACACTTTCAATATGGGCTGGGAGTACCGTCGTGCCTACCAGGACGACAACGAAGAGCAGACCGAAGGTGGCCACTTCAACTTCAGCAATGCTCAGACTTCGTCTGCGAGCAATCCCAACTCTGGCGATCCGTTTGCCAGCTTCCTGCTTGGCTTGCCTGACTCTGCAAATCGCAGCAACTCGCAGGAACTGAAACTGCGGAATCGCGATTTCTCGCCGTATATTCAGGATGATCTCAAACTGTCACCGAGACTGACCGTCAACCTTGGTCTACGCTGGGACATTCAGACACCGTTCACGGAAGATCACGATCTGGTCGTCTTCTTCAATCCTGACAGTCCGGGCGTACTTCCCGGAGAGGGCATCCCGGGCGGGGCATACAAACTCGGTAACTGCGCTGGATGCGCAGGATTCCGGCGCGCTGACATCCATTGGGGACACATCGGCCCACGCTTCGGCTTCGCTTACCAACTCAGCCGCAAGATGGTTCTACAGGCTGGTTTTGACGTTGCGTTCCTCAATGGCGGTGCGTATGAATATGGCACCAACAAGGTGGCAGTCAACTATGGAAACCTGCTGACCGGTTCCTTTACACGGGCAACCACGGGTGGAACCACATCTTCGCTCGGCCAGTGGGATACCAATCCCATTCCAGCAGTCAGCCCAACACCGTTCAGTCCCGATCTTGGACGCGGTAACCAGATCAATTCGCTGAGCAAAAAGGTCGACGGCAAGGCACCGTACAGCCAGCAATGGAATGTCAACCTTCAACGTGAACTGCCCTACAACATGTTCGTGACCGCCGCATGGGTCGGGAATCGAATCATCCATCTGCCCAGTCAGAACAACAAGATCAATCAGATGGATCCCAAGTACCTGGCCCTCGGCTCGCAGTTGAATGATGTTTTCCAGCCCGGGCAAACTGAACTGGATGGCGTGCCACTGCCCTACCCCGATTTCGTGACCGACTTCGGCGGATCGGCTACGGTGGCCCAGGCTCTTACCCCATTTCCGCAGTACTCGAACATCTTCAACAACTTTGAGGCGTTCGGGACCACCTACTACCAGGGCGCCCAGATTGAAATTGAGAAGCGCTTCTCCAGCGGTCTGTCGTTCCTGGCGGGTTACACGCTTTCCCACATGTTGGACAACACGAGCAGCGGCTTCTCGAGCTTCACGTCGGGCGGCATCAACAAGTACAACCAGGCACCGGAGTGGGCTGTCTCGAGCGCAGACGAACCTCAGACGCTGAAAGTGAGCGGCACATACCTGTTGCCCATCGGCCCCGGACAGAAGTACGTCAACAACCACAAGCTGGGCAACATCGTCGGTGGATGGCAGGTCGGCTGGATTCTTGACTATGAGTCCGGAACGCCAAACGGTCCTGGGGAGAACGGTACGCCTTTCCCGAACGGCTTTAATCGTCCAGATCGCAACCCATCGGTCAAGCTCGAGACTGCTTCCTACTCAAGGGCACGCGACTTCTTCCTTGGCAAGATACCAGTTGCGCAAATGTACGATCCTAATGCGTTTACCCCAACTCCCAACCAGTTTGTGCTTGGAAACGCCAAACGAAACTACGGCGGCATGAGAAATCCTCCGTACGAAATGGAGAGCCTGAACGCCAAGAAGAACTTCTACATGGGAGAACGCTTCAAGGCAATACTGTCAGTGGATTACTTCAATGCATTCAATCGAACCCGATTCAATGGACCTGATAACAACATCAGTGACGCCGAATTCGGGCAAGTGACCCAACAAGGTTCGCAGATCAAGAACCGACAAGGTCAGGTCACCTTGCGATTAGAGTTTTGATTCAACCTTTGTCTCCTGAATGAACCTTTGTGACTTCCTTGCGCCGGGCTGCTCTCATGCAGTCCGGCGATTTTTTCGGACCGCCAAGACTCAACAACGGTAATCGCAAAACTCTATAATCACGATTCATGAGGTTCTTTCCCATCGGCGTCTCGCATGCATTCAAGGTTTTGCTCCTGGCTGTTGCTTTCGTGCTTACGGCGCGTCCAGGAGCTCTCGCGCAGGGAGCCGAAGACGAGGTGACCCCGGCAGTGCAGCGGCTTTATGCCGAGGCCAATGCTGCGTCTACGAGCGGCGACGATGCGACCGCGATTGAAAAGTACCGGTCCATCATCAAGCTTGCGCCGCACCTGGCAGCGGCTTACAACAACCTGGGGGCGCTCTACTTCAACCAGCGTGATTATGCGCAATCGGCGAAGATTCTGCAGCGTGGGCTGGAACTCAATCCAAATATGCCTACCGCCGCCGCAATACTCGGGATGAGCTACGTGCAGCTTGGAGAGAACGACAAGGCCGAACCCCTGCTGCGCAAGGCACTGCGCGCCAACCCGAACGACGACAAGATCGAAATGATGCTCGCGCGCACGCTCATTAACGAGAAGAAGCTGGACGAAGCTGCACGGCACCTGAGTGATTTTCTGGCGCGCAACCCGAAAGACCAGCAGGCGTGGTATCTTCTGGGCAAAACCTACCTTCAGCTTTCAGAAGATTCGCTGAAGAAGATCAACGAGATTGATCCTGATTCCGTTGTCGCTCACGAGATCGCTGGCGAAATCGATGAGAGCATGCACAATTACGATCTCGCGCTGGTCGAGTACAAGAAAGCAGTGGACATGGCTCCGAAGGCAGCGGGTACGCACATGCATATGGGCGACGCATACTGGTATATCGGCAAGTGGCAATCGGCGCAGACGGAGTTCCGTGCGGAGCTCAAGAATGATCCGTATAACTGTATGGCCCACTGGAAGCTGGCGAACTCTATTCTTGAAGCCAACGACTCAAACGAAGAGGCTTTATCCGAGGCGAACGCATCCATAGAGCGCTGTCCTGCGCTGATGCAGGCTCGCGTGGACCGTGCTCGCGCCCTTGTCAGGCTGGGCAAGCAGCCCGAAGCTTTGCCAGACCTGCTGATGGCCGAAAAGGATAGCCCGCGCGAGCCGAGCATTCACTTCCTTCTAGCTAACGTCTATCGTTCGCAAGGCAAAAGCGCCGAGGCGCAGAAGGAGATGCAGACCTACGGGACATTGCAGCGTGAGGCGAGCGCAGCCGTGGCCGGGCAGGCGAGCGATTCGAGCGCGATCAAGAACGCGGCTCACTAGCGAGTGGTATGAAGATTGCATTGAAGACAGCAAGGTTCGGCGCGACGCTTTGGCTGCTTGCGGGTTTCTCAATGGTGCCCGCTCGATCGCAGTCGCAGGCTGACCCTCTCGCGGCTGCACGCGCACTTTTAGATGAGGGAAAGCTGGCGGAGTCTGAAGCTGCAGTACGGAATTACCTTGGCGGCACTCCCGATTCCGCCGACGCGCATTTCCTGCTGGGCTATGTCCTGTTTCGTGAGCAGAAAGCACGGGAATCGCTTGCGGAATTCACGGCTGGCGCAAAGTTCCGTCATCCTCATTCTGATGAGCTTAAGATTGTCGCCTCCGACTACGTGTTGCTTGATGATTTTGTCGATGCGGATAAATGGTTTTCTGAGGTCGTCGCAGAGACTCCGGATGACGCAAATGCATATTACCTACTCGGTAGAACTCGATTCAACGAGAATGATTACCGGGGCGCCATCGTAAGCTTCGAGCGAACTCTCGCGCTCCGTCCCAAATTTGTCGAGGCGGAAAACAACATCGGTTTGGCCTGGCGGGAGCTGAACGATCTAGACAAAGCACGAGCGGCCTTTGAGACAGCCATCGAGTGGCAGGGAGCGACTCCTGTCGATGCACAGCCGTTCCTGAATTTGGGCAAGCTCTTTGCAGATCAGCATCAGACCAATCAAGCGACTCGGTATCTGAATCAGGCCCTTAATCTTGCGCCCGGGAATCCAACTATCCACGAAGAACTGAGTCATGTATACGCCGCGCAGCAGAATCTGCCTATGGCACGGGCAGAGTTGGAAAAGGCCATCGCACTGTCGCCGAACATTTCCAGCCTGCATTACCAGCTCGGGCAGATCTATCGAAAGCAGGGCCTTACCGACCGAGCGCAAAAGGAATTTGAGTTGACCGCAAAGCTTAGCGGATCGCACTCGTCCGAGAAAACGCCGAATCCGCTTTCAATCCGGGATGCAAACGAGCCGTGACCTCATAGTGCCGACAAACTCGCTGAGTCATAGGCCGTCGTTGGATGCCCGCATCGCACCGTAGAATATGACCCAGTGCAGGATTTATGCACTGGTGGGCAGCAATGAGGATCAAAGGCATCTTCGCGGGGTTGGCGACCATTGACGTATTCTACAGGGTCTCGGAGCCACCAGCCAAAAACCAGAAGATCGCTGCACAGTCACAGGAGATTTTCATCGGCGGTCCTGCTACGAACGCGGCAATAACGTTTGCCTTCCTTGGTGGAAACGCAACGCTTGTTGCCGCGGTGGGCCGGCATCCGCTCTCCGCATTGATCAAAGAGGAATGCCGGAACTTCGGAATTTACCTCGTCGATCTCAGTGCAGATTCGCAAGAGGCTCCCCCCATCTCTTCGGTGTGGGTGGACGCTGAGGCCCAGCGCAGCGTGGTGTCTGCGAATACGGGCGGGCGAATAATCCCGCCGGCCCGCGTAGATACAGCGGCGCTGGCTGGAGCCAGCATACTTATGGTAGATGGCCACGCAATGCAGGCCTGCCAAGCCTGGGCAGTCGCAGCGAGAGCCGCCGGAATTTGTGTGATTCTTGATGGAGGGAGTTGGAAGAACGGAACCGATCTGCTGTTAGAGCGCGTTGATGTCGCAATCTGTTCAGCGGATTTCCTGCCCCCTGGCTGCTCGACTCATCGCGACGTCGTCGGCTTTCTGCAAGCAGTCGGAGTAACAAAGATCGCGATCACTCACGGCGCAGACCCGATTCAATTCGTATTTAATTCCGGATCGGGCGAGATTGATGTTCCGCAAATTGAGGCAGCGGATACGACAGGGGCCGGCGACATTTTCCATGGAGCATTCTGCTTCCACTATGCGTCTGGCTGTGAGTTTGAGCAGGCTCTGCGCAAAGCCGCAAGCATCGCATCGGAGTCATGCCGCTATCGTGGGACTCGGAAATGGATGCAGGGCGACCCGGAGCGCCGATCCCGGTTCATCATTACGCAAGAGCCTACGAAATCGTAGGAGCCCTCTCGCTGGTGGTCCGAACCCACTCCGCGCCGTTATAGACGTTGAAGTGATCGGCGCGCAGGAACCCAATTAGCGGTAGGTCGAACCCATGCGCCACCTGCACCGCCAGGCTCGACGGCGCCCCCACTGCCGCAACCATCGGAATCCCTGCCATGAGGGTTTTCTGGAGCAATTCAAAGCTCGCTCCCCGACAGCATCAGTATCCGATCGCGCATGGGCAATCTGTCGTTGCTGCCGAAGCCGCATCTCAGGCAATCTAAACAGCGTGTGAGCGTCAATTCCGGAAAGCGATCTTCGTACGCGGAGGCAAACAGTTGCACTGCCAGCAGCGATGTTTTTCCGCAGATTCCGCAGCTCGAAGTCTTATAGAAGTTTCTGCTCAGGGCGGCGGGATTCACATCCACTTCAGGTGGAGAGCTTTAAGCACACGGAGTTTCTCGGAAGAATCATTTCCGTCCAAACCTCTCCCCCCCAATTTCGTCGGAATCCCGAATAACTCCTTCGGTGTAGAGAAATCCTGCAGCAAGGTAGCGGTCATGTCCGGGCGTACGCATACTGACCGAGAGGGCCCTATTCACACGATAATTGCGGGGTCCGAATTCGATCCGGATCTCGAGAGGCTCTTCAGTCGCCACAGTCTCTCGTACTGGGAAAGAGCGGTGGCGTTGGAACCGTTCCATATCAATAGCGGTGCTGGATGTTTTCGGTTCGAGTGCTTGAGGCATGGTGGCTTCAGCAGCAGCTGGCGATGAGTGAGGCCCGGACGCTCAATCGTTGCATGGATGTGCCGGGAAAGGCTTTATACGGTCGCCATGGTAAGCTGCCCAACAGTTGATGCGATGAGCCCCGCTCTTGAATTTCGAGACGTATCTGTGGCAACCGCCAGTGGTCGCCAGCTTCTTCATGAAGTTTCTCTTGCAATCGAGGAATCGACAGTGACGGCGATTATCGGCCGGAGCGGGTCTGGCAAAACCACGCTTCTACGCACGGCCAACCGCATGGTAGAGCCTACGTCAGGCGATGTATTGGTCGCCGGCGAAGCGGAGCAAGATGTGGTGGCTCTGCGGCGCAAAATGGGATACGTCATTCAGGAGACCGGCCTTTTTCCCCACTTCACCATTGAACGAAATGTCGGTATTCTGCTCGAAGTCGAGGGGCGCTCCCAATCGCAACGCAGCAATCGGGCGCGTGAACTGCTTCAGCTCGTCGGGCTTGATCCCGCCACGTTCGCGCATCGCTATCCTCATCAGCTGTCCGGAGGGCAGAGGCAGCGTGTCGGATTGGCGCGCGCTCTTGCTGCAGAGCCGAAAATTCTTCTCATGGACGAGCCTTTTGGCGCGCTTGATCCGCTCACCAGGGCCGAAATGCAGGATATGCTTCGGGAACTGCTGCACCGCGTGAGGACAACGGTCCTTCTCGTCACCCATGATCTCGATGAAGCGCTGTACCTTGCCCATCATATTGTTCTACTGAGCGAGGGCAAGGTGATCGCGAATGTCGCACGGGACGAATTCCTTCGTTCTGCTGATCCTGACATTGTCGACTACGCGCGCGCGTTTCATCGCGGAGAGTCCAATGCGCGTGGAAAGGTATCGGCAGTATGAGCAGCCCATTCCTTTCCCAATATGGAAGCGAGATTGGTACGCTCACCCTTGAGCACCTCTGGCTCACAGGGGCCGCCATGCTCTCTGCGACTGTGATTGCGATACCGGCGGGCATCTGGCTAACGCGTTCACCGCGATGGGCGAAGCCGGTGATTGGCATGACAAACGTGCTTCAGACAATTCCGTCTCTTGCAATGTTCGGATTCCTGCTGCCGCTCCCTTGGCTTGGGGAACGGGCGGCGCGCATCGCCATCATCGCGCTAACCGCCTATGCCCTGCTGCCGATTCTGCGCAACACCTACGCCGGAATCCGCGGCATCGATCCAACCTTGATTGAGGTTGCAAAGGCGATCGGACTGACAGACGTGCAGCGCCTCTTCAAGATTGAGCTACCTCTCGCAGCGTCATTTATATTTGCTGGCTTACGCACTGCGACTGTTACGTGCATTGGCATTGCAACCATTGCCGCTGCCGTAGGTGCAGGCGGCCTGGGTGAGCTAATCTTTCGGGGCGTGGCTTCTGTTGATAACCGTCTCGTTCTCGCGGGAGCCGTTCCAGCGGCGCTCCTCGCTCTTCTTGCAGACGCAGCGCTCGGGCTGCTCGAGCGGCGATTCAAAGTTCCGACTCCGGAAAGTGCCCGCGTATGAGGCGGCTCATTGTGCTTGCTTGCGCAGCTCTGTTCAGCCTTTCTCTGCTCAGTTGCTCTCCCCCACGTCCAGACCACCCGGTCGTTGGGGCAAAGAATTTCACCGAGCAGGTTATCCTGGGCGAACTCCTCGCGCAGGAGATCGAAGCCAAATCCGGCTTAAAGGTGGAGCGCCGCTTCTACCTCGCAGGCAGCTACATCTGCAACCAGGCGCTCGTCTCCGGTCGCATTGACGCATACGTGGAATACACCGGCACTGCGCTCACCGCGATTCTCAAGCAGCCAGTAAACCGCGACCCCGATGTGGTTTTGCAGACGGTCCGTCGGCTCTACGCATCATGGGATAACGTCACAGTCGCCGAGCCGCTCGGGTTTGAAAACACTTTCGCCATGGTTATCCGTGGGGACGATGCAAAGCGTCTGAATCTGACGACCCTCAGCCAGGCTGCACATTACACTCCAAATTGGCGCCTCGGTGTGGGCTATGAATTTGAGCAGCGTCCCGACGGCCTTCCGGGACTCAGTGCTGCCTACCAGATGCATTTCGCCGGACCTCCGCGGACGATGGACCTTGGCCTGCTTTATCGCGCGCTAGTCGCTCACCAGGTGGACATGATCGCTGCAAACTCGACGGACGGCCCAATTCAGGCCCTGGGACTTGTCGCGCTTCAGGATGATCGGCACTATTTTCCGCCGTATCAGGCAGTGCCCCTGGTACGCAACGGAGCATTGCGGCGCTGGCCGCAAATCGGGCAGGCTCTCCATGCGCTCGCAGGCAAAATTACCGAAGACGATATGCGCGCGATGAACGAGGCAGTGGACGGTCAGCATCGCGATCCTGCTGAAGTAGTTCGTACATTTCGGGTCAAAAAAGGGCTTTAGGATAACTGCGGCTTCCTCGAAGCAATTTCCACGCGCATAATCATCATTACGCCCGCTTCCCAGTTCTGCGGAGTCCCGAGGTAAAGATTCGATGAGCTCTTCTGCCGACCGGCCTTTCTGCTGGCCCTCGTTGCCGCTTTCTTCCTGGCAGGACACCTATACCACCCTGCACATGTGGACCCAGATCGTCGGAAAAATTCGTATGAAACTGACGCCAATCATTAATCACTGGTGGAATGTTCCCCTTTACGTCGGTTCCCGTGGACTGACAACCTCCTCGATTCCATATCTCGATAGATCATTTGAGATCCGGTTTGATTTTGTCGAGCATCAACTTGTGCTTGAAACCAGTGATGGCATCGTGAAAGCTCTGCCCCTGGCACCTAAGACCGTTGCAGAGTTCTATGCGGAATGTATGTTAATGCTGCAATCCGTAGGGATCGATGTGAGTATCTGGACCACGCCTGTCGAGATTCCCAATCCGATTCCATTCGACAGAGATCAAGAGCATCGCTCCTACGATCGCATGTCGGTGGAGAACTTTTGGCGAATCCTGCGGTCCGTCAACACTATCCTGCTTCAGTTCCGATCGCGATTCATCGGAAAATGCAGTCCAGTGCACTTCTTCTGGGGCAGCTTCGACTTGGCGGTGACGCGCTTTTCCGGGCGCAAGGCTCCGCCCCGAGCTGGTTCCGACGCGATCACGCGCGAGGCGTACTCACACGAAGTAAGCAGCGTAGGTTTCTGGCCCGGTGCGGGTTTCACAGGTCCAGCTTTTTACTCGTATATGGCGCCGGAGCCACAAGGGTTCCGCGATGCGCGCGTTCTCCCCGCAGCCGCACGATACGAAGCGGCCCTCAGCGAATTCATTCTGATGTACGAAGATGTCCGAGGTGCAACCTCGCCGAGCGAATCTCTGTTGGCATTCTGCCAGAGCACCTATGAAGCTGGAGCAAACCTGGCCAAATGGGATCGCGGCACGTTGGAGCGCGAAGGCACAGCGTGAGTTATTTCTGCTAGGAACGACTACCTACCGCGCACAACGTTGTACCCCTGAATTAGTATGCTCGGTTTTTCCCCGCGCGTATCTGCGTCGAGCAATGATATTGAGATGGTCTGCTTCTCGCCTGGCATCAAAGCGATGTAGTTATCTGTGAACAGAGCCGGTACGATGAGATCGCCGCTCTTGCCGCGAACCGCTTTCACACGAACCATCAGAGCAGGTGTCTTTGACACATTGTGCAGCTCTGTCGTCATCCGCCACTCAGAGCCGTTCCGGCTCATCCGGGTCTTCGCTGCAAGTTTGGCAGGTGCCAGCTCGCGGATGCCCTGGTAGTCGTTCTCGGTCACTCCGCGCAGGTAGAAGTTCGATGACACGACCCGGCCATTAAGCATCAGAGTCAGGCGGATGAAGTGTGTGCGCGTGAGGCCGACAGGGAACTCGAGTTGGATGGGAGTCAGCGTGCTGTCTTCATGGCTATCGAGCGCCGCCGTTTTTTCCCACTTCACTGTTCCATCTGTATTGATGATCTGTGCGCGGGCGGTCAGTTTTGTTTGATCTCCAGCGCTATAGTTCACGACCTCGACAGCATCCGTGGACGCATTCCACTGGATGTGCAGAGGTTCGGCGCCCTTCTTCGCGCCATAGTAGCCCGCGTCGGTGTCGAAAAAGTAGTCATACGTCTGCCAGAGCAGCGATGGCCATGCCGGATGGCTCATCCAGATCAGCAGTCCGAGCCTGCTCTGGCTTTGCCCCTCGAACATTCCCCGGTAGGAATCGTAGTTCACAAATTGCGCGAAGCTGTCCCACTGCTCAATGGTGTTTGCGCCACCGTACTGCTTGTCCACGGCGGTGCTGAATGGGTTCTGCTCGTGAAAGTCATGGAGCGGCCACTGGTAGCCCTGTGGCCACATAGCTGATTCCGGCATAGTCCGATGCAGATCCTCCATGTCATCGACGTTCGGCGATCCCATCTCGCTGTGCAGTCTCACGGGAGCGTGTTCAAAGTAGTGGCGCAGTGGCTCAACGCGATATGGCCCGTGCCCGCTTACCGGGCCGTCAGCGGAACTGGAGATGTAGTGCGAATTCGGTTCAAGTGCGGCGAGAAGATTTCGAAGCCCATCGTTGATCGGCTGCGGCGGGAATCCTTCGTTGCGTCCGCAGAAGATCCCGAGCGAAGCATGATTGCGAATGCGCAGCAGGTAATCCTTCGCATTGGTGAGGAACAGATCATTGTCGTCCGGATCAGGGCCATCCCACGGGTTGGCTAGCCAGAAATCCTGCCAGACCACCACGCCGAAGCGATCTGCCGCATCGTAGAATGCCTCATCGCCGATCTGCCCCACCCAGTTGCGAATCATGTTGAAGTGTTCGTCACGATGGAATCGCATTGCTGTGTCATACTCACGTGCGCGATACCGGAGCATTGATTCTGAGAATCCCCAGTTACCCCCGCGTGGGATGAAGCGCCGGCCATTGATCCAGATCCTCAGCACTCCTCCATCTTCGGAGTAGGTGAACTGCCGCACGCCTGCTTTGAACGAGATTTTGTCGGACGTTACTCCGTCAGTCACGAAGCTGATTGAGACCGGATAGAGATTGGGGTCGCCATATCCAACCGGCCACCAGAGCTTCGGATGCGTAAGATGCAGCGCGGACTGCGTCTCCGGCGACAACTCAACCAGCTTTGTGGAGCGAGCTGCCAGATTCACCGGTGTCGAAACCGTAATGTCACCGAAGGTCGCTCGCAGCGTGCCCGACACCGGGGTACTATCCAGATTCCGCAGCGTCGTCTGGATCGTCACATCCGCCCGCGACAGATCGGGCACTAGCAGCTTCGTCGTCACCAAGGGGTCTTCAATCCGGATCTGCCCTGTTCTGGTCAGCGACACATTGCTCCAGATTCCCGTATTGCGCCCGCGAATGGTGGACATCCAATCCCATCCCGCTGAAGCATGAAATGTCGGATTATCGCGCCCCAGCGCACCCCCATTTACCGTCGGTCCTGCCTTGTCTTTCGTGCTGCCCGGATTTGCAACCCTGATGATCCGAACCGCGAGCGCATTCAATCCACCAGTATGGACAAGCGCCGTCACGTCAAAACGCCCGCGCATGAACCCGCCATCGATGCGTCCGACCTCATGCCCGTTCAGGTAGATGTCCGCCTTCCAGTTAATCCCGTCGAAGTTGAGCCAGGTGTGCTCGCCCGGGTTTTGTGTCGGAGGCGCCTTGAACTCATCGCGATACCAGAAGTCCGCGCAGAAGAACGAATCGGAGATGGCGTATTGGTTATCGCCGAAGTCAGGATTGGGTATCGCGCCGTCATTCAAATAGCTCGTCAGGACCGTTCCCGGAACAGTCGCTATCATCCAGTCTTTGTCACTATAGCCTGCCTCGGACAAATTCTCGCCACTCGCCGAGACCAGCGAAACCCGCTGTACGCGCCAGCCTCCACCCGCAAGCGGCAGGGTGCCGTCTGCATTTGCAACTGCCGGCGCACGCGCAACCGGCAGGGGGCCACCGCGCCCAAATACCTCCAGCTCCGTCAAGATGTAACGATCACTGGTGTTAGCCGGCTTTGTCATCAGCACGCGTACGTACCTGCCGTGCGCTGGGGCATCCAGATGAATGTCGTCACTCGTGTTCGTCAATGGCGTCAGCGTCTTCAGAGTCTGCCAACGAATCGCATCCCCCGAGACCTGCACCGCACCCGCGTTCGCCCTCTGTATCCACGACAGGGTGATGTGATCGAACGCGCAGTTCGCACCGAGGTCAACGTAAATCCATTCTTCGCCGCTACCGGCGCTCATCCACGCACTCGAGAAGATGTCCGGACTGGCTACGCGAACCGACTGTCCATTGTCGAACAGCGCAACCTCTGCCACGCCCCATGCATGAACACTCTGCGAAGAGAGTTGCACACGATATGCACGAAATCTTGCAGGAGCGGTGAACGGAATCGATTGCATGAAACTGGGTCCCGAGGCGCGCATGTCCGGCCACTCAGACCCGCTTGCGCGTCCAACCTCTTTCCAGTTCGAGCGGTCGTCTGAGCCAAGCACGATATAGGTCCACGTCCCCGAAAGTGATCGGCCATAGATTTTGCGCAGGTAGAGATCCAGCCTGTCGATCTCCGGCGACACGTCGCCGCCCCGCAGGTCGAATTCAACCCAGGCATTATCGCCAGAGACATCGACGGAGGACGTGACATTGCCATCGAGAAAGAGTTCGCGCTCACGCTTCGGCAGTGCGCCGGCGTTGCTGGTCGAGGTTTCGATCCACCGTGGAACCGCCGAGTCCTTGATGCCGTCGGTGGCAAGCTGCGCCGTCAGGTTATAGTCGTAGGCGCTCGATTGATAGACAGGCCGATGCAACGCCAGGTTGCGATAGGTCTGCGTATCCACAACCAGCGAAGGTCCCATGTATTCGCGTGGATCTCCTGGATAAACCCCAACCCCGCGCGTGTAGTTCTGAGCCTGCGCACTGACCGCAACACAAATGATGGCAAGGAGGAACCGATTCATTCAATACTCCTGACGGAAGGCACACTCGCGCACTCGCGTCCAGCGCGACGCTTCATACTTCAAACTGTGGAACGGGTAAGTGTAGCCTGCGCGCTTCATCGCGGCAAATGCGTCAATCATTCAGAAGTGCAGCGAGAAATTCGTGGATCAATAGAAAGGGAGCGCCACTTGAGCGCTCCCCGATTGAAAGAGGTGAATTTCTGAAAACGAGTCTCGGCAGATGACTACTTCAACCCGTAGTTGAATGGGATCGTTGTTCCGTCATTCAACGTGATCATGAAGTAATATGTCTGATTCGCCACGCCGAGATTCTTGTTGCTGATATTGAAGATCCACTGCTGGCCGGTAGGATCCCAGCGGAACGTGCTGTCCGGCGTTGTGGAATCTACACTCTCATTTACAGTGTTGGTGGCGGTTCCATTGGCGATTTGGTAGAGTACGAATGATTTAACCACCCCGGGAGTCCCCACAGAAACCCCGCTCGCATCGCACACACGGAACTTCGCGGGTGATGTGCTCTTGACGTTGAAAACGCTTGTGCCGTTGACGTTGATCGGTTGCAAAATCTGGTGGCCTGCATCACCATCGCAGACTCCGCCACTTGCGTATTTCACATTCAATGCAGTGCTCACATTTGAGGCGCTGTTGAAGTTCGAGTCTCCCGGATAGCTGTAGCTGATGGTGTAGGCGCTCGAAGATGCCGGGATCGAGTGTGTATCGAACGAAGCGGTGAAGCTACCGTTTGCACCGATCAAAGCTGCCACTGTTGCGCCATTGATGGTGATCGATACTGCCTGGCCGGAGGGATAGGCTTGTGCTGGCGCAGAGATCGTGCCAGCCAAGGTGATTGAAGGCGTTGCATAGACAATGCTCTGGCTTGCCTGCACGCTGAAGACCGGCTGCGCCTTGGCCAGAGTCACGGAGTTGGCGGGCGTGCTGGTCACGTCGTTGTAGTTGTGATTCCCAGGCATCGTTGCCGTCAGGGTACATACGCCGGTGCCACTGTTTGCGGTCAGTTGGTTCGACCCAATGGTGCAATTGCCGGAAAGCAGGTTGTAGGTAATCGCGCCACCCGTGCTTCCGCCGCCAGTAGTGAGACTCTCGTTCTGCTTGTATATCAGCGGCGTGGACGTGTTCAGTGTCAACGCTTCCTGGTTAGCCTTGTGGAGAGTGACCACAAACGGTGCGCTGATGGCGGATTCATTGTAATTATTGTCTGCGGCTCGAATCGCCGCCAACGTGCAGGTCATAGTGGCATCCACCACGTTCACTGTAGCCTCCGATACTGAGCAGCCCCCCGTTCCACCCGCAGTGAAGTTGTATTGTCCCGTGCCATTGCCGCCCGTTGCTGTCGCCATGCCACTTGCGCCATAGGTCACATCACTCGGCGCTACTACGGATACAGGTGCTGCCTGGTTTGCCTTGGCCAGGGTCACATTAACCGAGGAACTGGTCACGTCTTTGTAGTTGTCGTTTCCTGCCATGGTCGCCGTCAGGATGCACGAGCCGGTGCCGCTTTCGGCCGTCAGCTGGTTGCCTGAAATCGCACACGAGCCGGAGACCAGGTTATATGTCAACGCCCCATTCGTAGTGCCGCCGCTCGCGCTCAGCAATTCACTCTGGCTGTATGTCAGCGGGGATGCAGCATTCAGCGCCAGCGCGGCCTGATCCGCCTTCAGAATGACGTCGCTAACCGTTCCGCTCGCATCGGCGTAGTTGCCGATTGCGTCATGGAATATCCATGGGTCAGCTGCATAACTCCCGGCATTCGTATGGCTCGTTCCCGTCAACAGTATGTCGGCGATCAGATCGACGCCGCTAACTCCCGTTGCTGTTGCGGTTGCAATATGTGCATTGCCGTCATAGGTCACGCTGTAGGGAGTGACCACAATGGTTGCATTGGCCTGTTTGATGAGATCCTGAACTGTACCGCTAGCGTTGTTGTAATTCCCGGTGGTGTCACTGAAGGTCCAGGTGTCATCGTAGGTCGCGGCATTGGTATGAGTGGTGCCACCCAGGCTGAGTCCGCTGAGAATCTCACCCTTCACGCCCGTGGTCGAACCCGTTGCTGTGTGCGCATTTCCGTCGAATGTCACGTTGTACGGTGTCACGCTCACCGTGGCAGTTGCCTTACTGATGACATCGTTCACGGTCCCGCTGGTGCTGTTGTAGTTGCCCGTCGAGTCGGTAAAGACCCACGTATCGGTGTAGCTGTCCGCATTCACGTGTGTGGTGGCGCTCAGGTCCAGTCCGCCGAGACTCTCACCTTTTACGCCCGTGATTGTGCCCGTGGCTGAATGTGCGTTGCCATCGTACGTCACACTATAGGGGGTGACGTTCACCATTGCGTTTGCCTTGGCGATGACATCGTTCACTGTTCCAGTGGCGTTATTGTAATTTCCGGTCGTGTCATTGAACATCCAAGTGTCGTTGTAGGTTGCGGCGTTGGTATGCGTGGTCCCTTCCAGATTGAGGCCACTGAGGCTCTCCCCCTTGACGCCCGTGGCGGAGCCGGTTGCCGTATGCGCGTTCCCGTCATAGCTCAAGCTGTATGGCGTGACGCTCACCGTGGCGTTGGCCTTGATGATCTGGTCGTGTACTGTGCCGCTGGACGCGTTGTAGTTGCCATTCCCTGCGAAGCCCCATCCATCATTGGGATAATCGTTGGCATCGCTGTGGGTGGTTCCGCCTAGGGTGAGAAGGCTGCTCAGGTCCTCGCTATTGACGCCCGTGGCTGTGGCCATCGCCGTGTGCGCGCTACCGTCATAGGTCACGTTGTACGGCGTCACGTTTACCGTTGCATTGGCCTTAGCAATCGAGTCGGCGATGGTCGTGGCAGCAATGTTGTTGTAGTTGGCGGTGCCGGTGAACGTCCATGAGTCGGAGTACATCCCTGCATTCGTATGCGTTGTATTGCTCACATCCACGGTGCCTACCGTGCTGCCAGTTTCGCCGTTAACGCCGCTGATCGAAGCCACGAGCGCGGTGTGGGAGTGGCCATCATAGGTCACGTCATAGGGCGTGACGGTGACGGTCGCATTCGCCTTGGCGATCGAGTCGGCAACGGTCGTGGCGGCAATGTTGTTGTAGTTGGCGGTGCCGGTAAACGTCCATGAGTCGCTCGTATAGCTGCCTGCGTTGGTATGCGTGGTATTGCTCACATCCACGGTGCCTACCGTGCCGCTAGTTT
>Ga0157372_10002852_pt1 | contig 18679 bp, 8 predicted proteins | sample C55metaG_FD_115307 | JGI IMG/M metagenome (GOLD analysis project Ga0157372, IMG submission 115307) | Corn rhizosphere microbial communities from Kellogg Biological Station, Michigan, USA - C5-5 metaG | ecosystem: Host-associated > Plants > Roots > Rhizosphere > Soil | place: USA: Michigan... | reverse complement strand
CGCACGGACGCCGAGGCGGCCGACCTCATCACCTCCGACATCGACGAGAACGACAAGCCTTTCCTCACCGGCGAGCGCACCGCCGAAGGCTTCTACCGCACGAGGAAGGGCTTCGACCAGGCGCTCTCGCGCGGGATTGCCTACGCGGCCTACGCGGACCTCGTGTGGTGCGAGACGGGCACGCCGGACCTCGATTTCGCGCGCCGCTTCGCCGAGGGCGTGAAGAAGGTGCATCCCGACAAGATGCTCGCGTACAACTGCTCGCCGTCCTTCAACTGGAAGAAGAACCTCGACGACGCGACGATCGCGAGATTCCAGCGCGAGCTGGGCGCCATGGGCTACAAGTTCCAGTTCATCACGCTCGCCGGCTTCCACGCGCTCAACTTCGGCATGTTCGACCTGGCCTACGGCTACGCGCGCGACCACATGAGCGCCTTCGTCGAGCTGCAGCAGAAGGAGTTCGCGGCGGCCGAGCGCGGCTTCACCGCCGTCAAGCACCAGCGCGAGGTCGGCACCGGCTACTTCGACGAGGTGACGCAGGTGATCCAGGGCGGCCAGTCGTCCGTCACCGCGCTCACCGGCTCGACCGAGGAAGCGCAGTTCGACGTGCAGGCCACGCCCATCGATACGCGCCGGCGCGAATCCGCCGGCGCCGCAGATTGAACAACGAGGAGGAGATCCCCCATGAAGAGAGATGACATTCCCGCGATCGAGCTGCCGGCCGACCAGCCGAACCTCTACGACCGGATCCTCACGCCCGGCGCGCTCGCCTTCGTCGCCCACCTGCATCGTCGCTACGAGGAGCGCCGCCGCGCCCTGATGCGCGACCGCGTCGAGCGCCAGCGCCGGCTCGACGCCGGCGAGACCTTCGGCTTCCTGCCCGAGACGCGCTCGATCCGGGAAGGCTCCTGGACGGTGGCCCCGATCCCGGGCGACCTGCAGGACCGCCGCGTCGAGATCACCGGGCCCACCGAGCGCAAGATGGTCATCAACGCGCTCAACTCGGGCGCCTCCACCTTCATGGCGGATTTCGAGGACTCCCTCACGCCGTCCTGGGACAACGTCGTGCGCGGCCAGATCAACCTGCGCCAGGCCGTCGACCGCACCATCGGCTTCAAGAGCCCCGAGGGCAAGACGTACGAGCTCGCCGAGAAGACCGCGACCCTCATCGTGCGGCCGCGCGGGTGGCACCTGCTCGAGAGCCACATGCTGGTCGACGGCGAGCCCGTCGCCGGCGCGTTCTTCGACTTCGGCCTCTTCATGTTCCACAACGCCGAGCGCCTCGTCGCCAACGGCAGCGGCCCGTACTTCTACCTGCCGAAGATGGAGTCGCACCTCGAGGCGCGCCTTTGGGACCACGTGTTCAACGAGGCCGAGTCGCGCCTGCACCTCGCGCGCGGCACCATCAAGGCGACGGTGCTGATCGAGACCCTGCCCGCCGCGTTCGAGATGGACGAGATCCTGTACGAGCTGCGCGACCACGCCGCGGGCCTCAACTGCGGCCGCTGGGATTACATCTTCAGCTGCATCAAGAAGCTCAGGAAGCACGACTTCGTGCTCGCCGACCGCGCGGAAGTGACGATGACGAGCCCGTTCCTGCGCTCGTACTGCCAGCTCCTCGTGCAGACGTGCCACAAGCGCGATGCGTTCGCCATGGGCGGCATGGCGGCGCAGATCCCGATCAAGGGCGATGCCGGGGCGAACGATGCCGCGCTCGCGAAGGTGCGCGCGGACAAGGAACGCGAGGCGAACGATGGCTTCGACGGCACCTGGGTCGCGCACCCCGGCCTCGTGCCGATCGCGAAGGAAGTCTTCGACCGCATCATGCCGCAGCCCAACCAGGTGGAACGCAAGCGCGAGGACGTCTGCGTGAAGGCCGGCGACCTGCTGAACTTCCAGCCGCGCACGCCCATCACCGAGCGCGGCCTGCGCACCAACATCTCCGTCACGCTGCAGTACATCGGCTCGTGGCTCTCGGGCAACGGCTGCGTTCCCATCAACCACCTGATGGAAGACGCGGCGACCGCGGAGATCTCGCGCTCCCAGATCTGGCAGTGGATCCGCAACCCGCAGGGCCGCCTCGACGATGGGCGCAAGGTGACGCTCGAGCTCTTCCGCGAGCTGCTCGCCGAGGAGCTGCGCAAGATCGAGGGCCGCCCCGGCGCCTCGGCGTTCCGCTACGAGGAAGCGGCGTGGCTGCTCGACCGCCTCGTCTCGAGCGACGAGTTCATCGAATTCCTCACGGAGCCGGCGTACGAGATGGTCTCGTCGCTGCCGACGCCCAAGGAGATCGATCGCGCCGCGGGGCTGAAGGCGGCCTAGCGTCGTTCTCCCTCTGCCTTGGGAGAGGGCCGGGGTGAGAGTCGAACCTCGAAAACCTCGCGCGGTCCCGCCGGGACGCAACCGCGCGAGGTTTTTTCTTTTTCGTGTCCGGTTCCCGCAAGCGCACGACCTGGCGGGACAAGCCCGCGTCAGCTTTCCTGGCTGAGCGAGGCGATCGCCGGGGCGCTCTTCTCCCAGTCGCGCCCGTCGAAGGGCCGGACCTCGATGCCCGCGGGCGCCGGATCGAGGCACCGCACGTTCGCGTCGATGCCCTCGGGGTTCGAGCGCGGCACGTAGAACGGCTTGATGCCGCATGTCTTGCAGAAGTAATGCTGCGCGACGCCGGTGCCGAAGGTGTAAGTCGCGAGCGCTTCCTCGCCCTGCGTGAGGCGAAAGCGCGAGCGCGGGACGATGAGATGCAAATACCCGCTTTTGGCGCAGATGGAGCAGTTGCAGTCGAGGCACACGACGCGCTCCGGCGCATCGACCTCGAAGCGCACGGCGCCGCAGTGGCAACTGCCCCGATGGGTGACGTATTTCTCCTCCATCGCTCCAGCATAACCGACGCGTCAAGAGGGGAGCCGAATGGACTTATCCACATTTTCGCGCGGCTCTGGAAACGGGCCGGTTCCGGCCTAAAATATCCGGTTCCCCTTCCAGGCGAGGCCCCAGCGGGCTCCGTCTCCACGTCGAGATCCCATGAACGACATGACCGCCGGCCGTCCCGGCGAGGCCGCCGCATTGAACGACGAAGCGCAGGAATCGATCCGCATCCGCGGCGCGCGCCAGAACAACCTGAAGAACGTCGACATCGACATTCCCACGGGCGAGCTGGTCGTCGTGACCGGTCCCTCGGGCTCGGGCAAGTCGTCCCTGGTCTTCGACACGCTGTACGCCGAAGGGCAGCGCCGCTACGTCGAGACCTTCTCGCCGTACGCGCGCCAGTTCCTCGACCGCATGGACAAGCCGCAGGTGGACTCCATCGAGGGGATCCCGCCCGCCATCGCCATCGACCAGACGAACCCGGTGCGCACCTCGCGCTCGACCGTCGGAACGATGACGGAGATCAACGACCACCTGAAGCTCCTGTTCGCGCGCACGGGCCGCCTCTTCTGCCGGCGCTGCGCGCAGCCGGTGCGGCGGGACACTTCCGAGACCATCTTCGCGGAACTGCAGCAGCGCGCCGCCGCCGCGAACGATCCGCGCCTCGTCATCGCGTTCCCGGTCGACGTGCCCGCCAACTTCAGCGAGGAGGAGATCACGAAGCTCCTCCAGGCCCAGGGTTACACGCGCATCCACGCGCGCAGCGGCACGCGCCTCGAGGTGGTGCAGGACCGCGTGAAGATGTCGAGTGCGGAGCGCGCGCGCGTGGTCGAGGCGCTCGAGGCCGCGCTGCGGGTGGGCGTGGGACGGGTGAACGTTTTCGTGGAAGAAGCCGGATCGGATCCCGGGCCGGAGTCCGCTGCGCAGACGCCCGGGATGACATGGCGCTTCTCCACCGACCTGCACTGCGCGCACTGCGACATCCACTACAGCGATCCCACGCCGGCGCGCTTCTCGTTCAACTCGCCGATCGGCGCGTGCGACACGTGCCGCGGCTTCGGGCGCGTGATCGGCGTCGACTACGGGCTCGTCATTCCCGACGAGTCGAAGACGCTCGGCGAGGGCGCCGTCAAGATCTTCCAGTCGAAGAGCTTCGACGAGTGCCAGGACGACCTCGCGAAGATGGCGCGCAAGCGCGGCGTCGCCATGGACATCCCGTGGCGCCGGCTTCCCGGGGAGCACCGGCATTGGGTGCTGCACGGCGACGACGACTGGGTGAGCTGGAACAAGTCGGGCAAGACCCACTGGTATGGAGTCCAGCGCTTCTTCGACTGGCTCGAGACCAAGGCGTACAAGATGCACATCCGCGTGCTCCTGTCGCGCTATCGCGCCTACACGCCGTGCACCGCGTGCGATGGCGCAAGGCTCAAGCCCGACTCGCTGCTGTGGCGCGTGGGCACGAAGGACGACGCGGATGCCGTGCTCGCCTCGAAGCCGCGCTACATGCCCAAGGACACGCAGTGGACCCGCGCGCAGCTCGCGGCGCTGCCGGGACTCTCGTTGCACGACGTGATGCTGCTTCCCGCCGACGCGGTGCTCGAATTCTTCCGCCGCCTCACGCTCCCGCCGCCGCTCGACGAGGCGACCGAGCTCCTGCTGGGCGAGATCCGCTCGCGCCTGGGCTACCTGGGCGAGGTGGGCCTGGGATACCTCACGCTCGACCGCCAATCGCGCACGCTCTCCGGCGGCGAGGTGCAACGCATCAACCTCACCACGGCGCTCGGCACTTCGCTCGTGAACACGCTCTTCGTGCTGGACGAGCCCTCGATCGGCCTGCACCCGCGCGACATGGGCCGCGTGATCGACGTGATGAAGCGCCTGCGCGACGCCGGCAACTCGTTGGTCGTGGTCGAGCACGATCCGCAGATCATGCTCGAGGCCGACAAGCTGGTGGACATGGGTCCCGGCCCCGGCGAGCGTGGCGGCGAGGTCGTGTTCATGGGGTCCCCCGATCAACTGCGCGGCGCCACCACGCTCACGGCAGAGTATCTTTCGGGCCGCAAGCGCGCCGACGACCTGATGCCCGATGTGGAGGTGCGCATTCCGGGGGTCGAGGTGCCCAACACGCTCGCGCGCGATCCGCTGCGCGGCACCACGCTCCTCGGCATCCGCGGCGCCACCGAGCACAACCTCAAGAACGTCGACGTCGATTTCCCGCTGCGGCGGCTCGTCACGGTCACCGGCGTCTCGGGCTCGGGCAAGTCCACGTTGATCCAGGACGTGCTGCATCCGGCCCTGCGCAAGAAGCTCGGCAAGCCGACCGAGACGCCGGGCGCCTTCCGCGAGCTGGTGAACGCGGACGAGGTGAACGACATCGTGTTCGTGGACCAGTCGCCGATCGGGCGCACCACGCGCTCCAATCCCGCGAGCTACGTGGGCGCCTTCGACGCGATCCGCGAGCTCTTCGCGAGCGCCCCCGACTCGAAGGTGCGCGGCTACACCGCCGGCACCTTCAGCTTCAACTCCGGCAACGGGCGCTGCCCGACGTGCAGCGGCAACGGATTCGAGCACGTGGAGATGCAGTTCCTGTCCGACGTGTACCTGCGCTGCCCCGACTGCAACGGCACGCGCTATCGCGACGAGGTGCTCGAGGTGAAGATCGACGGCCGCAGCATCGCCGACGTGCTCGAGCTCACGGTGCACGAGGCGGTGAAGGTCTTCGCCGCCAACGAGGCGGTGCGCATCCGCGTGCAGCCGCTCGTGGACGTGGGCCTCGATTACCTTCGCCTCGGCCAGCCCGTGCCCACGCTCTCAGGCGGCGAGGCGCAGCGCCTCAAGCTCGCGGGACACCTCGCGGAGGCCTCGGGCCGGCCCATCTCGCAATTGCCCAAGCGCCCCGCCGCGGGCTCCAGGGGCACGCGGCTCTTCCTCTTCGACGAGCCGACGACGGGCCTGCACTTCGAGGACGTGGCGAAGCTCCTGCGCGCCTTCCGCAAGCTGCTCGCGGCCGGCCACTCGCTCATCGTGATCGAGCACAACCTCGACGTGATCCGCGCGTCCGACTGGATCGTGGACCTCGGCCCCGAGGGCGGCGACGCGGGCGGCGAAGTGATCGCCGTCGGCACGCCGCAGCAGGTGATGGAGAACGAGAGATCGCATACGGGCCGCGCGCTCGTGGACTACGAAGCGGCGCTCAGCGTGGACCGCATCGAAGAGCCGGAGATCCCGTACCGGAAACCGACCCTCACCCCAGCCCCCGGCCTTCGCCGGGGCGACGCCTCGATGTCGAAAGGGAGCATTTGCGTGCGCCACGCGCGCGAGCACAACCTCAAGGGCATCGACGTCGAGATCCCGCGCGGCAAGTTCACCGTCGTGACGGGCGTGTCGGGCTCGGGCAAGTCGACGCTCGCCTTCGACATCCTCTTCGCCGAGGGTCAGCGCCGCTACCTCGAGTCGCTGAACGCCTATGCGCGGCAGTTCGTGCAGCCCGCGTCCAAGCCCGACGTCGATGCGATCTTCGGCATTCCGCCGACGGTCGCGATCGAGCAGCGCACGAGCCGCGGCGGCTCGAAGTCGACGGTCGCCACGCAGACGGAGATCCATCACTTCCTGCGCCTGCTCTTCGTGAAGCTCGGCACGCAATATTGCCCCGAGTGCGACGTGCCGATCGAGCCGCAGAGCGTCGATGCGATCGTGGCCCGCATCATGAAGGAGCAGCGCGGCAAGACGATCGCGCTGCTCGCCCCGCTCGTCACCAACCGCAAGGGCTTCTACACCGACCTCGCGAAATGGGCCCTGCAGAAAGCCGTGTCGCACCTGCGCGTGGACGGCGAATACCTGCCGACCAAGGGCTGGCCGCGCCTGGACCGCTTCCGCGAGCACACCATCGAGCTGCCGGTGGGCGAGGTGAAGATCGACCCCGCCAACGAGAAGGCGCTGCGCCACGCGGTGGAGCAGGCCCTCGAGTTCGGCAAGGGCGTGCTGCACGCATGCTGCGGCGGCTGGGGCGACCGCGAGACGCAGATCTACTCGGTCAAGCGCGCGTGCCCATCGTGCGGGCGCAGCTTCCCCGAGCTCGATCCGCGCCTCTTCTCGTACAACTCGAAGCACGGCTGGTGCGCGAAGTGCTACGGCACCGGCCTCAAGATCGACGAGGTGCAGTGGGACGACGAGCGCGCGAAGACCGGCGCCGAGGACCACGTGCTCGACTCGTGGGTCGAATGGCTCGAGCTCGACGAGCCGTGCGACGAATGCCACGGCAAGCGGCTCAACCGCGAGGCGCTCGCGGTGCGCTTCGGCGGCCAATCCATCGCCGACATGAGCGCGCAGCCCATCTCGGATGCCCACGGTTTCTTCGGCAAGCTGGCGTTGCAGGGCCGCGAGCACGAGATCGCGCGCGACATCCTGGCGGAGCTCACCTCGCGCCTGGGCTTCCTCGAGCAGGTGGGGCTCGGATACCTCTCGCTCGACCGCGCGGCGCCCACCCTCTCGGGAGGCGAGGCCCAGCGCATCCGGCTCGCGGCGCAGCTCGGCTCCAACCTGCGCGGCGTCTGCTACATCCTCGACGAGCCGACCATCGGCCTGCACCCGCGCGACAACAACGTGCTGCTCGAGACGCTCGCCCGGCTTGGCGCGAAGGGCAACACGCTGGTGGTCGTGGAGCATGACGAGGATACGATCCGGCGCGCCGAGCACGTGATCGACCTGGGCCCCGGCGCGGGCCGGCTCGGCGGGCGCGTCGTCGCCGAGGGCACGGCCGAGGAGCTCAAGGCCAACCCGGCGTCGCTCACCGGGCACTTCCTGCGCGAGCCGCTGCGCCACCCGGTCCAGCCGCGGCGCAAGGTGGACAAGGCCACCCCTTCGATCGACGTCATCGGCGCGCGGCTGCACAACCTGCGCGATGTCGGCGTGCGCTTCCCGCTGGGCCGCCTCTCCGTGGTGACCGGTGTGTCGGGATCCGGCAAGTCGACGCTCGCGCGCGACGTGCTGCACGAGAACCTGCAGCGCCTCGTGGGCGAGGAGCGTAACGGCAAGAAGAAAGATGCGCCGTCATCCCGGCCATCTGCCAAGGCTGAAGAGGGAAAGCAAGGTCTCTTCGGCACGAAGTCCATCCGCGGCTGGCAGGCGGTCACGCGCGTGCTCGAGGTCGACCAGACGCCGATCGGCAAGACCCCGCGCTCGTGCCCCGCGACCTACGTCGGCTTCTTCGACAACATCCGCAAGCTCTTTGCGGACACGCAGGAGGCGCGCATCCGCGGCTATACCGCGAGCCGCTTCTCGTTCAATACCGCGGGCGGCCGCTGCGACGGGTGCGAGGGCCAGGGTGTGAAGACCATCGAGATGAGCTTCCTGCCCGACGTGAAGGTCGCGTGCGAGGTGTGCGGCGGCGCGCGTTTCAACGCCGAGACGCTCGCCGTGCCGATGCGCGGCAAGAACATCGGCGAGGTGCTCGCGATGAGCGTGGACGAGGCGGTCGATTTCTTCGAGAACCACCCGTCGATCCACCACTGCCTGCGGCTGCTGCAGGACGTGGGGCTGGGCTACCTCACGCTCGGCCAGCAGAGCCCGACGCTCTCGGGCGGCGAGGCGCAGCGCATCAAGCTCGTGACCGAGCTCGCCAAGGTCCGTACGGGCGGGGCGCCGCGGCCGGGCCGCGCGTCGCTCGCGCAGCACACGCTCTACGTGCTCGACGAGCCGACGGTGGGCCTGCACATGGCCGACGTGGAGAAGCTGATCCGCGTGCTGCATCGCCTCGTGGACGCGGGCAACAGCGTGGTGCTGATCGAGCACAACCTCGACGTGATCGCCGAGGCGGACTGGATCGTCGACATGGGGCCCGAGGGAGGCGGCGGCGGCGGGCGCGTGGTCATGGCCGCCTCGCCCGACGACTTCCTCGAGGCGTCGGCCAAGGGGCACACCGCGCGCGCGTTGCGCGAGTTCATGGCGGGCCGGCAAACGTAGAATGGAGGGCATGTTGCGACATGCCCTCCTCGCCCTCGCGCTGGTCCTCGCCGGCGCGCCCGCGCTCGCCGCGCCGCAGAAGGTCCTGCGCTACGCGTTCGAGGTCGCCGAGACGAACTTCGACCCGCAGTTCGTGAGCGACGTCTACTCGAACATCGTGAACCAGGCGATGTTCGATGCGCCGTACACGTACGACTACCTGGCGCGCCCGCTCAAGCTGCGGCCGAATACCGCCGCGGCGATGCCCGAGATCAGCGCGGACGGCCGCACGTACACCATCCACATCAAGCCGGGCATCTATTTCACGGACGACCCGGCGTTCGGCGGGAAGAAGCGCGAGCTCGTCGCGGCCGACTACATCTATTCGCTCAAGCGCATCCTGGATCCCAGGGTGCGCGCTTCGCAGATCGCCGAGATCGAGCCCTTCGTCGAGGGCGCGGAGGAAGCGGCGAGCGCCGCGCGCAAGAGCAACCACTTCGACTACGACGCGCCGATCGAGGGACTCAAGGTCCTCGACCGCTACACGTTCCAGGTGAAGCTGCGGGAACCGAACTACGTGTTCCTCTACAACTTCGCCGATTGCCGCATCGCCTGCGCCGTGGCGCGCGAAGTGGTCGAGCGCCATCCGGGCGACGTGGGATCGCATCCGGTCGGCACCGGACCTTTCCGGCTGGTGTTCTGGAAACGCACCGCCAGGATGATCCTCGAGCGCAATCCCGGTTATCGCGAGGAGTACTTCGACGCGAGCCCGGCACCCGGGGACGCGGAGGGCCAGGCCATCCTTGCGCGCTTCAAGGGACGGCGCCTGCCGATGATCGATCGCGTCGAGGTGAGCGTGATCGAGGAGACGCAGCCGCGCTGGCTCTCGTTCCTCAACGAGGAGGTCGACTTCCTCTTCCTCCTGCCCGAGGAGTTCGCCTACCAGGCGATTCCCGGCAACAGGCTCGCGAAGAACCTGGCGCGCCGGGGCATCCGCATGCAGCAGGTGCCGGCGCTCGACGTGACCTACAACTTCTTCAACATGAACGATCCCACGGTCGGCGGCTACGCGCCCGGGAACGTCGCGCTGCGGCGCGCCATCTCGCTCGCGTACAAGACGAAGGACGAGATCGACGTGATCCGCAAGGGCCAGGCGATCCCCGCCGATACGCCGTACGCGCCCGGCGTCGCGGGCTACGACCCGCATTTCCACACCAGCGCCGGCGAATACGACGTGGCGAAGGCGCGCGCGCTCCTGGACATGTACGGCTACAAGGACGTGAACGGCGACGGCTGGCGCGAGATGCCGGACGGCAAGCCCCTGGTGGTGCGCTTCTCCTCCACGCCCACGGCGCGCGACCAGCAGTACGACGACCTCTGGAAGCGCAGCCTCGACGACATCGGCATCCGGCTCGAGGTGGTGAAGGGCAAGTGGCCCGACATCCTGCGCGCCGCGCGGCTGGGCAAGGTCCAGTTCTGGCAGCTCGGCGGATCGGCGACCTCGCCGGACGCGGACACGTGGCTCTCGAGCCTCTGGAGCAAGAATCGCGACGGCAACATGGCGCGCTTCAACCTGCCGCAGTACGACAAGCTCTACGAGCAGGCGAAGCGCACCCCCGATGGGCCCGAGCGCACGCACCTGTACCAGGAGATGGCGCGGCTGGTCGCGGTGTACGTCCCTTGGAAGGTGAACACCCACCGCATCCGCACGGACATGTGGTATCCGGCCGTCATCGGCTATCGCAAGTCGCCGCTCGCCCAGTACAACTTCTGGAAGTACATCGACGTCGACCCCTCGCTCGCGCGGGGCGCGACGTCGTAGCCCCGTAGAATGCGGCCGATGCTTCGCTTCCTCGCCTGGGCCGCGCTCGCCGCGGCGCCGCTCGTGCACGCCGCGCCGTCGAAGGTGCTGCGCTACGCGTTCGAGATCGCGGAGACGAGCTTCGACCCGATGTTCATCAGCGACGTCTACTCGAACATCGCGAACCAGGCGATGTTCGATGCGCCGCTCGGCTACGACTACCTCGCGCGGCCGATGAAGCTCAAGGCGAACACCGCGGTCGCCCTGCCGGACGTGAGCCCCGACGGCACCACGTTCACGCTGCACATCAAGCCCGGCATCTACTTCGCCGACGATCCGGCTTTCGGCGGCAAGAAGCGCGAGCTCACGGCCGCGGACTACGTTTATTCGATGAAGCGCGTCCTCGACCCGAAGGTGCGCGCCTCGCAGCTCTCGGAGATCGAGCCCTACGTGATCGGCGCGGAGCAAGCGGTGGCCCGTGCGCGCAAGGAGGACCGCTTCGACTACGACGCGCCGATCGAAGGCCTGAAGGCCCTCGACCGCTACACGTTCCGCGTGAAGCTCAAGGCGCCGAACCACGTGTTCGTCTACAACTTCGCCGACTGCCGCATCGCGTGCGCCATGGCGCGCGAGGTGGTCGAGAAGTACGGGACCGACATCGGCTCCCATCCCGTGGGCACGGGGCCGTACCGGCTGGTGTTCTGGAAGCGAAGCGCGCGCATGGTCTTCGAGCGCAATCCGCGCTATCGCGAGGAATACTTCGACGCCGATCCGCCGCCGGACGACGCCGATGGCCAGGAGGTGCTCGCGCGCATGAAGGGAAAGCGCTTGCCGCAGGTCGATCGCGTGGAGATCTCGGTGATCGAGGAGACGCAGCCGCGGTGGCTCTCGTTCCTGAACGAGGAGATGGACCTGCTCTTCCTCCTGCCCGAGGAATTCGCGTACCAGGCGATCCCCAACAACCACCTGGCCCCCAACCTCGCGAAGCGCGGCATCCGCATGCAGCAGGTGCCCGCGCTCGAGCTCACCTACAACTTCTTCAACATGGAAGACCCGACGGTGGGCGGCTATGGCGCGGACCGCGTCGCGCTGCGCCGCGCGATCTGCCTCGCCTACAAGACCGCGGACGAGATCTCGATCCTGCGCAAGGGCCAGGCCATCCCGGCACAGACGCCCTACGCGCCGGGAGTCGCGGGCTATGCCCCCGGCTTCCGCACGGCCTCGGGAGAGTACGACGTCGCCAAGGCGAACGCGCTGCTCGACATGTACGGGTACAAGGACGTGAACGGCGACGGCTACCGCGAGATGCCGGACGGCTCGCCCCTGGTGCTGCACAAGTCCACGACGCCGACCGCGCGCGACGGCCAGTTCGACGAGCTGTGGAAGCGCAGCATGGACGACATCGGCGTGCGCATCGACTTCGTCAAGGCCAAGTGGCCGGACCTGCTGAAAGCGGCGCGCCTGCACAAGCTGCAGTTCTGGTCCCTGGGAGACTCCGCCACGAGCCCCGACGCCGACACGTTCCTCGCGAGCCTGTATTCGGCGAGCGACCAGAATTTCGGCAGCTTCCGCCTGCCCGCGTACGACGCGCTCTACGAGAAGGCGCGTACCCTGTCCGACGGGCCGGAGCGAACGCACCTGTACCAGGAGATGGCGCGCATCATCGCGGCCTATGCGCCGTGGAAGATCAACGTGCACCGCATCCGCACGGACATGTGGTACCCGGCGTTGATCGGCTACCGCAAGTCGCCGATGGCGCAGTACAACTTCTGGAAATACCTCGACATCGATCCGGCGAAGTCGCGCGGCATCAAGTACGAGTGACCCGCAGGTGCGGCTGCTGCCACGGCGCCGCCGCCTCGAGCCGGCGGGCGAACGCGAGCACTTCCCAGTCCTCGCCGCGCCGTCCGACGACCTGGACCGAGAGCGGCACGCCATCGCGGCTCGACGACCACGGCACCGAGATCGCCGGCAGTCCCGAGAGATTGAACGGCATCGTGAGGTTCGTGATCGCCGCGTGGAGCGCCAGCGAGCGCGAGCCCAGCTCGACACGCGCCGCACCGATGCGCGGCGCGGGCGCCCGCAGCGTCGGGCACAGCAGCACGCGGGCCTCGCCGAACGCCGACTCGATGGCATGGACCAGCCGCGTACGCATGCGCTGCGCCTTCGCGTACCACGCTCCCGGGAAGAAGAGGCCGGTCTCAAGCCGCACTCGCACATCCTCGCCCAATGCGTCGCCATTCGTGCGCAACCGGTCGAGATGGACCGCCGTCGCCTCGGGCGCGATGGTCTGCAGCTGCACCGCCGCGGCGAGCTCGATGCCCTCGACCTGCGCCGGCACGATGCGCGCACCTTCCGCGGCGAACGCCTGCACCGCTTCGTCGAGCGACGCGCGCACCTCGGCGTCGAGCGGGTCGGCGAAGTAGCCGCCGAGCACGCCGACGGCGAGGCCGCGGAGGTCGGACCGGACCCACGCGGGCACCGCATCGAGGCCGAGCATGGCGGCGAAGAGCTCGGCGCACTCGTCGACGGTGCGCGTCATGGGGCCGACGTGATCGAGCGATGCCGCCAGGTCGAGCACGCCATCCCGTGGCAGCGCATCGTAGCTCGGCTTGAAACCGACGATGCCGCAGCATGCGGCGGGGATGCGGATCGAGCCCGCGGTGTCCGTGCCGACGGCGTGGCGCACGATGCCCGCGGCGACCGCCGCCGCCGAGCCGCCGCTGGAGCCGCCCGGGATCCGGTCCGGCGCGACGGGGTTCACGACGCGCCCGAAATGCGGGTTGTCGCTCGTGATGCCGTAGGCGAGCTCATGGAGATTCGTGAGCGCGACGATCGCGCCGCCGGCGGCGCGAATCCGGGCGACGACCTGCGCGTCGGCGCTGGGACGCGTCATCCCGAGCGCTTTCGCACCACCCGTCAGCGGCCACCCCTGCACCGCCATGAGGTCCTTGATCGCCACGCCAGCGCCGTCGAGGAAGCCGCGGCGCGCCGACACCAGCTCCTGCGGGATGAAGGTGAAAGCATTCAGCTTCGCCGCCTCGCGGGCCGCCTCGAGGGCCACGCCCGCGGAAATTCGCATCGGAGGGTGCGGGCCGGTGACGCCGCGGGCCGGGGCCGGCAGCGTGGGACGGGCCGCGTGCGGTGGCGCTTCGGGCGCGGGCGCGGCACGAAATACGTCGAGCTCCGGCCGGTTCACCTCCAAGCGGTCAACCCATGCCCGCGCGCGCGACGCGTGCCCATAACCTTGCCATCCCGCGTATGCCGCGAGCGCTTGCTCCAGGTCCATCGTTTCCTCGCTTGGTGGGCGCCTCGCGCCCGCGCCGCGGACGGCCATGATAGGCGCCGTGACAGCTGTAAGAAAGCCCCGAAAAATCAATGGGGGTTTCCGGCCCCTTGCGGTATAATTCCTTTTCAGGCAAGGCGTCTCATCCGGTTGGCGCCCGAGCCGTTCGCGATCCGCAGCTCCAGGACCGAATTTTCCATCGATAGAAAATCCATCTGCCTGAACCGGTTTCGAAGGACCTCCTTCGCGGGCCGATCATCAGGAGATCGACATCAGTACGTCGTTTGAAAGCCTCGGGCTGCTGCCCGAGCTGCTTCGCGCAGTCGCGGAGCAAGGCTACACCGAACCCACCCCCATCCAGTCGCAGGCCATTCCCGTCGTCCTTTCGGGACGCGACCTGCTCGGCGCCGCCCAGACCGGCACCGGCAAGACGGCCGGCTTCACGCTTCCCCTGCTGCAACGGCTGGCGCCCACGGCGACCAAGAGCTTCTCGCCCGCGCTGCATCCGGTGCGCTGCCTCATCCTCACGCCGACCCGCGAGCTCGCGATCCAGGTGCACGAGAGCGTCACCCAGTACGGCAAGCACGTGCCGCTGCGCTCGTTCTGCGTGTATGGCGGCGTCAATATCAACCCGCAGATCGACGCGCTCAAGAAGGGGGTCGAGATCCTGGTCGCGACCCCGGGCCGCCTGCTCGACCTGATCCAGCAGAAGGCGCTCACGCTGCGCACGGTGCAAATCCTCGTGCTCGACGAGGCCGACCGCATGCTCGACATGGGCTTCATTCCCGACATCAAGCGCATCATCGGGATGCTGCCGCCGCCTCCCGCGCGCCAGACGCTGCTCTTCTCCGCGACGTTCTCGGACGAGATCCGCAAGCTCGCCGCGCAGTTCCAGAAGGATCCCGCCACGGTCGAGGTCGCGCGCCGCAACACGCCCGCGGAGCTCGTCACGCAGTACTGCTACCACGTCGACTCGACGCGCAAGCGCGAGCTGCTCGCGCACCTCGTGAAGCAGAACAACTGGGAGCAGGTGCTCGTCTTCTGCAAGACCAAGCACGGCTCCAACCGCCTCGCCACCCAGCTGCAGCGCGACGGCATCAACGCCGACGCGATCCACGGCAACAAGAGCCAGAACGCCCGCGTGCGCGCGCTCGAGGACTTCAAGGAAGGCAAGGTGAAGGTGCTCGTCGCGACGGACATCGCGGCGCGCGGCATCGATATCGAGGAGCTGCCGCACGTCGTGAATTTCGACCTGCCGCACGTTCCGGAAGATTACGTCCACCGCATCGGCCGCACCGGCCGCGCGGGCTCGACCGGCGAAGCCCTCTCGCTCGTAGGCGCCGAGGACCGCCCGCTGTTGGGGGCGATCGAGCGGCTCATCAATCGCAAGATCGAGGTGCGCGAGGCCGACGGATTCGATGGCGGCCGCGCGCGTTCCGCGCAGCCTTCACGCGAAGCGGCCGAGCCGAAGCGCGAGCGCGGGGCGCAAGCCGAGCACAAGCGCGAACGCTCCCATGGGGAGCCGAAGCGCGAGCGCAAGGTCCAGTCCGAGCCGAAGCGCGAGCGCGCCGAGAGCCCGAAGCAGCCGCGCGCCGAGAGCCCGAAGCAGCCGCGCGCGGAAGCCTCGCGCCGCGAGCAGGGCTCGCGCGATGGCGAACGCGGCCGCAACGGATCGGGCCATCGTTCGCAACAGGGTGAGCGCGCCGCGACCTCGCGCGGCACGACGCGCGATTACGGCAACGCGACCAACGCGCCCGCGCGCGGCAGCAGCGGCGGCATGGACTTCAACAAGCCGTACGAGCCGTCGGCGGAAATCTCCGCGGCCCCGGCCGAGGAGCCGTCGAGCCGCCGCGGGTCGAAGAACGACGCGCAGGTGCCCGCGCTCTTCAAGCGGCGCGCCGCCTGACGCTCGCAGGGCCGCGCCGCCGTGCGCGGTAGAATGGACGATACCCATCGCTCGAGGGGGGCTGGCGCACAACGCCGGCCCCCCGCTTTCTCATGCGCGACGCGTCCCTGCAGACGATCCACCTCAAGGAATACACCCCGCCCGCTTTCCTGATCTCCGACATCGCGTTGGAGGTCGACATCGTTCCCGGCTGCGCCACCGTGCGCTCCACGCTCAAGGTGGCGCGCAATCCCACGCGCGGCGCGGCGCACGAGCCGCTCATCCTGCAGGGCGAGAACCTGGAGCTCCTCGCCGTCAAGCTCGACGGCCAGGAGCTCGACGCTTCGCGCTATCGCGTCGACGACCGCCAGCTGGTGGTGGACTCCGTTCCCGAGTCCTTCACGTTCGAGACGGTGGTGCGCTTCGACCCGTGGAAGAACACGCGGCTCGAGGGCCTGTACGCCACGAACACGGGACTCGTCACGCAATGCGAGGCGGAAGGCTTCCGCCACATCACGTACTTCATCGACCGCCCGGACGTGATGGCGCGTTATGCGGTGACCCTGTGCGCGGACCTGCATCGCTTCCCGCGCCTTCTCGCCAACGGCAACCTCGTCGCCCACGGCGAGGGCGAGCCGGCGGACTGGTTCATCGCACGGCCGCAGCACGGGCGGCGGCGCAACGACGAGCCGCGCCACTGGGCGCGCTGGGAGGACCCGTTCCCGAAGCCGTGCTACCTCTTCGCGATGGTCGCGGCGAAGCTCGACCTCGTAGAGGACCATTTCCGCACCCGCTCCGGCAAGAATGCGCTGCTGCAGATCTACGTCGAGCCCGGCAAGGCCGACCAGGCCGCGTTCGCGATGCAGGCGCTGCGCAAATGCATGCGCTGGGACGAGGACGTGTTCGGGCTCGAGCTCGACCTCGAGCGCTTCATGATCGTCGCGGTCTCCGACTTCAATGCGGGCGCGATGGAGAACAAGGGCCTCAACATCTTCAACACGAAGTACATCCTCGCGCGCGCGGATACCGCGACCGACATGGATTACTTCGGCGTCGACAAGGTGATCGCCCACGAGTACTTCCACAACTGGACCGGCAACCGCGTGACGTGCCGCGACTGGTTCCAGCTTTCGCTCAAGGAAGGGCTCACCGTCTATCGCGACCAGGAGTACAGCGCGGACGAGTACTCGCGCCCGGTCGTGCGCATCCAGGAAGTGCGCGACCTGCGCAACAGGCAGTTCCCCGAGGACGCGGGCCCCATGGCCCACCCGGTGCGGCCCGAATCGTACGTCGAAGTGAACAACTTCTACACCGCGACCGTTTACGACAAGGGCGCGGAGGTCGTGCGCATGTACGCGACGATCCTCGGCAAGGAGGCCTTCCGGCGCGGCATGGACCTCTACTTCCAGCGCCATGACGGGCAGGCGGTCACGTGCGACGACTTCCGTGCCGCGATGGCCGATGCGAGCGGGGCCGACCTCGCGCAGTTCGAGCGCTGGTACTCGCAGGCCGGCACGCCGGTCGTGTCCTGCCGCGGCGAATACGACGCCGCCTCGCAGCGGTTCGTGCTGCACGTGCGCCAGTCCTGCGCCCCCACGCCCGGACAGTCGGCGAAACAGCCGTTCGTGATCCCGCTCGCCGCCGGGCTCGTCGATCCCGACGGGAACGACGTCGCGTTGCACCTCGAGGCGGGAGAGCATTTCCGCGCCGCGGGCGCGCGGGCGCACACGCTGGTGCTCGCGCTGCGCGAGGCCGAGGCGCGCTTCGTCTTCTCCGGCGTCGCGGCCCGCCCGGTCCCGTCGCTGCTGCGCGGATTCTCGGCGCCCGTACGCATCGAATACGACTACAGCGACGATGACCTCGCGCACCTGATGGCGCACGACTCCGACGCCTTCGCGCGCTGGGAGGCGGGACAGACGCTCGCGACGCGCATCCTCCTGCAGGGCGTGGAGGCGGTGCGCGCGGGACGCGAGATGATCGTGCCCGACGCGTTCGCCGAGGCGATCGCGCGCCTGCTCGCCGACGGCACGCGCGATCCGGCCTTCGCCGCGGAAGCGCTGCAGCTGCCCGCGGAAGGATTCCTGGCGGAGTGCATGGAAGTGGCGGACCCTGACGCGATCCACATCGCGCGCATGCGGCTCACGCGCGACCTCGCCACGCGCTTCCGCACCCGCTTCGAGGGTGCCTTCCGCCATTTCACCGTCGCCGGCCCTTACTCCCCGGACGCCCAGGCGGCGGGCCGGCGAGCGCTGCGCAACGCGGCGCTCGCATACGTGGCGACGATCGATGATGCGACCGCCCGCGCTCTCGCGTTCCTCGAATACCGCCGGGCGGAGAACATGACCGACGCGATGGCCGCGCTCACCTGCCTTGCGAATTCGGCGGGCGCCGAGCGCGAGCGCGCGCTCGCGATGTTCCACGACAAGTGGAAGGAAGAGGCGCTGGTGGTGGACAAGTGGTTCCGCGTCCAGGCGACCGCGTGGCTTCCCGGCACGCTCGAGCGCGTGAAGGCGCTCGCCGCGCACCCGGCGTTCGACCTCCGCAACCCGAACCGCGTGCGCTCGCTCGTGCATTCCTTCGCGTTCGAGAATCCGCTGCACTTCCACGCGGCCGACGGCAGCGGCTACCGCTGGGTGGCCGGTCAGGTCGTGGCGCTCGACCGGCTCAACCCGCAGGTCGCCTCGCGCCTCGCGCGTGCGTTCGATCGCTGGAGGAAGTACGACGCGGGCCGCCAGGCGCACGCGCGCGCGGCGCTCGAGTCGATCCGGGCGAGCGCCGGCCTGTCCGGCAACGTCGGCGAGGTCGTGGGGCGCGCGCTCGAGTAGCGCGGCCTGCGCCAATGAAAAGGGCCGCGCGTGCGGCCCTTTTCATTGGCGATGTGGAAGCGGATCAGTTCTTCTTG
>Ga0157372_10002851_pt1 | contig 18684 bp, 15 predicted proteins | sample C55metaG_FD_115307 | JGI IMG/M metagenome (GOLD analysis project Ga0157372, IMG submission 115307) | Corn rhizosphere microbial communities from Kellogg Biological Station, Michigan, USA - C5-5 metaG | ecosystem: Host-associated > Plants > Roots > Rhizosphere > Soil | place: USA: Michigan... | reverse complement strand
CCGATTGCGATAAGATCAGCGCTAATTTTCAGGATGGCATTTTGCAGATTGAAGTGCCGAAACGTGCTGAGGCTCGAGGAAAACAAATCCAGATTGGTGGCGGGACAGCGAAGGGGCAGCCCAGTACCGCAAAAGAGAAACCGAGAGCCGCATGAAGATTAGAGGTAGCTTATCTTTGCCCAGCTGCGCGTGACGGCCAGGAGCGCGTATCCTGGTCGCATCTCCTCGGCTCTGCCGATTGATTAGGTGATTCGATGCGAGTAAAAGACGTGATGACCCAATACCCCGTTTGCTGCCGGAGCAGCGATAGCGCACAATCCGTTGCTAAGGCATTGCGAGACGAAGATGTCGGTTCACTTCCAGTGATTGCCGATGCTGATTCAGGGCGACTCGTAGGCATCATTACCGATCGCGATCTATGTTGCATCATTATCGCTCAAGGATTAGATCCTGCTACAACCGCGATTGAGGTTGTTATGAATCGCAGCCCAGTCAGTTGCCGGGCAGAGCAGAGTTTAGATGCTTGCGAAAAACTTATGCAAACTCACCAGGTTCGGAGGATTCCCGTGATCAATGAACAAGGCCGTTGTATCGGCATGCTATCCCAGGCCGATCTGGCTCGTTTGGAGCAACCGGATAAAGTGCATCACACTCTTGCCGAGATTTCCAAACCGACTCGATCTATCATCCTTGCTGAAGCGAGCGCTCGGCAAGCAAGCTACTAGGGTCAGAGAGGCCAGAAGCGATGCCTCTTGCGGCTATTTTTTCTGAGAGCAGCGGCATTCAATGGCATCGGGAATCTTGCCTTTGGATAGCACCGCCCAGCAATTCATGGCTCCAGGTAGGGGTCGGACTTGTGATACTAGCTTCGCGTATGCCCCAGAGTGCCATCTTTGTAGATTTTCCGCAGCGCTCCTCGAAATCTGACGTCCAGTTTCGCGAAGTAAAGCGTTCATCAGTGGTGCTCCAACTCATATCAATTTCGCCGGTGAATGCGCCAGACCGATAGTGCCATGCCTGAACGTTCCAAGGCTTCTCGCCCACGCCGAAACATGCAATAAACACTGTCGATGAGTGTGCCATCGAGATCGAACAAGAGCGTTGGCATAAAATCGTGACGATCAGCCTTGGCAGTTTGAGTCATGTACAGGCGTGGCCTACGACATGTTCGCTCCAAGTTCTGTTCAATTTTAGACAGCACGTTCGCCCAAACTTGTTGAATCTAAGCACAAGGACGTTTGCCCGAGCGAACACTTGAATCGTCTTATCAGCCGCCCAGGTGAAGAGGTAGTTTGGTCAGTCGTAGGAAGTCCCGGAAGGGAGCCGCTTGCGCTTCGTTGACATGAGAAGTGGATCGAGACGGGCGCCAAGGACTGTCCATGAAATAACCATAGGCAATTCAAAGACGCGGGGGAGCGAATAACCTCAATTTAGGAGCGAAAGCAATGAATCATCTCAACAGAAAGAGCGGCCTAATGACCCGAGCAGCCGGCTGCATCATCGCATGTGCAGTCTTAGGGATTGGAGTTTGGGCTCAAGACACGAGCGTTACGACGGTCCAACATGGCCCCTCATCGTTCGACACTCAAGTGCGGAACGCGGAGGTAGTTTACGTCGAGGGCAATGATTTAGTCCTCAAACTGGAACACGGAAGACTCGAACATTTGGTTGTACCAGTTAGCGACAAATTCCACGTCGACGGCCGGGAACTCACTGTGTACGATCTTAAACCCGGCACGAAGCTCACAGAAACCATTACAACAACGACAAGCCCCAGATACGTTAATACAATCAGGACCATTGAAGGAAAGGTTTGGCATGTCAGCGCTCCGAAGACGGTAATCCTGTCCTTGGGGGATGGAACGCAGAAGCAGTACACTGTGCCTGATCACGCGAAGTTCACTATCGACGGTCAGTCGGGCAAAACTGTATTTGATCTGAAAAAGGGAATGAGAGTGCAGGCGACTGTTGTTGCAGACAGTGCTCATGACGTTATCGAGCAGAGCAAGACAGTTGTCGGTCAAGCACCTCCTACTCTAGAAATACCTGAGCAAGTCGGAACTCTGCTGTTTACGCCCTGATCACCGCACGGTTAACTACTGTGATCGCAGACCAAGCTCCACAACAGCTTCCCACGATGGGCGGCTGCAGGCCTCGGCCGGGTTTATTGGATCTTTTTGGGTAATAGCTTTCGGACTGCTAGGAACCCACCGACCTGGTTGCGGGACATGTTCTGTCCTATGCCAGCTCATGCGGGCGTTTTTGTAATTACATCGCTCTGATGATGCGGATCTAGCGACTGCGTAGCTAGTGGGTTTAAGCACAAAGGCGTATGAAGCCTGATTTATAAGTTGGTGTGCACTTCTATCGTGATTTGGTAGCTCTGTAGTTATAGCTGTAGGTACGCGGTGTTGGTGCGATGCAGCCCGATCGGCCGCCAAGCGCCGTCTATCAATTTCGTTTCACATTTCGAAGATTCATTTGTTGCCCAGCAATGAGTTCACCAGTTGTGACCAGTCACAGCAGCCCTACGCGGGAACGACGAAGCGCGGACGGGAATTCGGACTTCCCATGGCTTGTGCTGCATTCGTCTGTTCTGTCTGAGAGTGGCGACAGTCTAGCAACGGGGTTCTGGATGACCACGACTACCTCGCCGGCAGAGAAACCATGAAGGTGGTTCCTTTAGCTGGCTTACTTTGCACGGTTATATCGCCGCCGTGTTGTCGCACGATTCCATAAACACTCGACAGCCCTAATCCAGTCCCTCTCGTCTTTGTAGTAAAGAAAGGCTCGAAAATTTGAGATTGCACTCCTGGTGAGATTCCGATGCCTGTATCCGACACGGAAATCAGAACTAGCCGCCTCTTTGCTTGATCACTCTTCATGCCGCCTTCGTCGCTTTCTTTGATTTCGGTAGAAATTACCAGGTCTCCTCCTTGGGGCATTGCATCTGTGGCATTGACGATGAGATTCACCAGTAATTGGTCCATTTCGAGCGGATCGGCATCAATCATCGGTAAATCGGGCAGAAGTGCAGTTCTTACACGGATTTCGTCTCGAAATAGTGGACGAACCAATTGCAAGACACCAATGATTAAATCGTTTATCTGCACTGGCCGCATTTCAACGACGTGCGGTCGACCAAATTGCATGAGACGCCTGACCAGCCCCGTGGCTTTCTGAGACGCGGCAGAAATTGCTTCGAGGCGCATGCGCGTGGTCTCGGGGACACCGGCATCCGGCAGAGCGAGATACACGTTTGATGAAATTACTTCGAGGATGTTGTTGAAATCGTGCGCCAGAGCTCGTGACACCGCCCCAAGAGTTTCCAGTCGTTCCACACGCGTCGCAGCATGTTGCAGTTCGGCGTAAACCGTTTCATCGGTTGCAATCACCAACACGCCCGCAAGACCGAAGGCTGAAAATCGGTGGGTGGAAGCATGCATCCACTTCCAACTCCCGTCAGGAAAAATGATCCGAAAATCGCAGGGTTCGACCTGCTCGCCCAGTAACGTTCGCATTACTTTAGAACTATCAACAATAATGTCATGCCCATGGTTATCCTGAAAACGGTAGCCTTGCGTCAGCAAAGCGCGCGCCCAATCCGTGAGGTGTATCGGGATCTGCTCACGATTCTCTCCAAACAAGGTGGCGAAAGCCCGGTTGGAAAACACCAATTTTCCTGCACCGTCGATCACCACGAGCAACGCGCTTACGTTATCGAAGACGGATTCCAGAAGATTGGAGGTTGTAGATTCAGAAAGCAAGGTCGATGTCCTCGCACCACTGCCGCTTCTTCTGAAGTGATTTTGATTGCTCTTGGACTACGGCCAGATCATAACCGAGTACCGTATTAAGGATTCGCCCTGACATACAAGAATTGGGAGCACTCCCCACCTCGCAACGGTGTCCTTCTTGGCACGCCAAAGTACAACATTCGCAGAAAGATGCCCCAAGCTCTCCTAGTTGGTACGGGAGCTTGGACCTGTTCTCAGATCGCTTTCACTGTCGCGTCAAAACCTTTTCCTTCGCCTCTGTCCAATGCTCCCGATGTTGTCAGCACGGGACACCACGCAATGCACACTGGCTGCCGCCATGCCGAGCCGCAGTGAGGTTAAACAGTCCAGACCACGAGCGCTGGACACCGCCAGATGCCTCCCTAGCGAGTCGCAGAATTTCTCGTCCCGCCTACCATGTTCAGTCTGAGCGTAAGTTCGTCGCCAAAATCGAGCCTCGTCTTGAAACAGTTTTCCTGCCACGGCTTTTACGCCTCGGTGATCAGTGCTCATTAAAAGAGCAATGTAGGTTCTCTTCCCTCACGACATGCAGAAGCATTAGATGCCACTGAAACTTCCCATGCTGGAAAATGGCATAACGTGACGCATCCAGCGACTCCGCGGTGTACAAAATTTCTTCAGATATGTTGCGGAACAGCTACAACCCTGACACCAGGCCCGGAGTGAAGGCATTTATGTTTAAGCCTGCAGTCGAACCTGCCTTTTGTTATCTTCACAGCTACCTATCTTCGCAGCTATCGGTGACTTAGCCCGTCGCAAACTGCTATCTGATCTCCTACTACCTCGGTGCCGCTACAAGCTCAGAAACTGATGGAAAATCCTGTGGGAATCAACCCCCGGTTCTTGCCACACCTGACGCATCCTAGGTGGTTGCAATAAAGTCGAGTTCTCCACCAATAATCGCGAAATCCCCAAGAGGGGACTTTCCTCTGAATTCCTTCTTCCCCCAGCTTTGTCTGCGCAATTCGCGCGGAGATCAAGAACACTTGAATGATTCGTGCTTCATTCGATCAACCATGCCCCCCTCTACGGTCGGGAAGCAAACCCACCGGACAAAGAAGCATCATCTGAAGAAGGATTTATTGTGCCGGAACTCGCGCCTCAACGGTCCCTTAATACGCGCAGTGGCGATCTTCAATTCGCGCCCCGAGTAATGCTCTTCGCCACCGACTTCTCTCGGGCTTGTCAAAATGCCTGGCCCTACGCGCTCGCCATCGCACGTGAGTACCATTCAAAGCTCCTGCTGGCGCATGTCATTGATCCACTAATTTTTGCCGCTGTGCCGAGTGAGCTGGCCAGCGCAGCGAAGGAGCAGGTCCGGCGCGAGAAAGAAGATCAGTTGAGCAATCTTCAACGATCCGAGAGCAGTCCGCAGCTCGATTTCGAACCGCTCCTGCGAGAAGGCGAAATCACAGATGTTTTGCTTCGCATCGTGCACGAGCGAGGTGTCCAGCTATTGGTCGCCGGCACTCGTGGACGCAGCCAGACAAAGCGACTTCTACTCGGTTCCATGGCGGAGAAGATCTTTCGTCAGGCGGGCTGCCCTTCGCTTGTTGTTCCTGAACGGGCAAGCTTCCACGAAACATTCGTTATACGTCGTATTCTGTGCCCGATCGATTTCTCACTCGACTCGCACACCGCCCTCGCGTTCGCCAAGTCCATCGCACGGCGGCACGGAGCCCAGCTGATTTTGGTGCACGTTCTCCGTGAGAACCTGTCCATGGCAAAATCTGAGAACGAATGGGCGGTGCATGACGCGCAAAACCGGTTGCGGAAGCTCTTGGCAGATGACAACCTCCCTTTTGAAACCCTGATCGAAACTACTGTCGGCCTAGCCGCCGAACAAATTTTACAAACTGCAACGGCCTATCATGCAGACTTGGTCGTTATCTCCGTTCATCCAGCGGCTGGGACTGTAGCACACGAGAGGGAGCGTAAAGCTTACAAGATTATTCGCTGGTCTCGATGCGCGGTTCTAACGGTTCCAAGGTTCCTGGGTTCAATGGCGGGTTCAAATTCTTTGGCCGTCGCGGAACGATAAATCTCCTGCAGCAAGACTCTCGCGCGATCGGTGCTCGCCGGTTTTCGAGCCTGAACGGGTGTATCCGGTGTAAAAGGTTTATGATTCGCGACCATGCAAGCACCTGGTTCTTAATCGCAGTGGCTGGGGTCGCGCTCTATCTCTCCTACATCATAGCGAAACCGTTTCTGAATCCGATCTTTGCCGCTCTGGTACTAGCCATTGTCTTCTATCCTGTACACGCTAGGATCGATTCACGACTTCGACGGCCCAACCTAGCGGCCAGCATTTCGACCATCCTCGTCATATTCGTCATCGCCATTCCCGCCGTTTTCTTAGGAATCTCCGTCACTCGGGAACTGAGGGAACAGTATGAGTGGCTTCGCCATGAAACGGCCACCGAGGGTGGTCTAAATCCTTACTTGATGCACCTGATGGAAGCACCTCTCCGATATGTTGGCCTGTACATTGACCTTTCCCGATTTGATGTGCGCCCGACCTTGCTTGGATGGATAGAGCGAGCCAGCAGCTATCTGGTGACGATCGGTGCAAGTGCAGTTACTAACATTTTCTCGTTTTTCCTTTCCGCTGCTGTGGCATTTTTTACGCTCTTCTTTCTCTTCCGGGACGGGCACAAGACTCAGCAGCGTATCGCGGCGATACTCCCTTTGACGGGCGAACAAGCAAGAAAATTAATTACCAGCGTTCACGAGACAATCATAGCGAGCGTGCAGGGAGGCATGGCAGTCGGGTTGGCGCAAGGCTCGCTAACAGGTCTTGCCTTCTGGGTTCTAGGCTTATCTTCACCAGTCTTGTGGGGTCTTTTGGCAGCCATGGCATCGCTGATTCCGTTCGTCGGGACGGGAATCGTTTGGGGGCCCGCGACTGTTCTGCTACTCCTGCAGGGACATTGGATCAAGGCTATTTTCCTTGTCGGGTGGGGCGCGGCAGTGGTGGCGCAGGTGGATGTTGTGCTGAGGCCGTATGTAGTGAGCGGTCGCGCGAGAATGCACAATCTCCTGATCTTCTTCGCTTTGCTCGGAGGCATGAGGGCATTCGGAGTCATGGGAATCTTTATCGGTCCGGTTGTAATCGCGATAACCGTTGCAATCGTTGACATGTTGGCAGAGGTTAATCTGCTATCGCCAACCACGCAATCGCAGGAGGACGAAATCAGAGGTGCAGGATAGCGCCGGATAGACACTACTCGCTGGAAACCTACATTAATCCCTGGTCTGTTTTTTCACAACGTTGGGCACTCGATCAGACGCCGCTCGCCAGCGACCCTAAACGTACTCTGGAATGATAAGGCAACTAACGCTCCTACGTGGAGCATAGCGGCCCCTTGGCGAACCGTATAGCTGTGGTTAGTTCACGGGCGTGATTCCCGCAAGCAGGCACGTCGTCAGTTCGCTTGCAAATGCATTCTGGACGCTTTCGTGAGTGGCGTTATCGGACTGCTTGCGCTCGATCGTTTCCTTTTCAGCCGAAAGCCCACAAGTTGGGAGCTCTTCTTGAGGCCTGATTGAAGTATGGTGTGGATCGGTATAGCTCTGCTATTTACCGTGCTTCTGCATTTCCACTTTGGAGAGAGCGGCCTTCAGTTCCACAGCGACCATCGTCCGAAGAGCGACGACGTTCAAGATGCGCATCATTAACGCCGCTTGAATGAAGGGTTGTTCGTCAAGTTGAGAGACATGCCAAGCCGACAAGTTTAGGGCCGCACGCCGTGACTTGGGGAGTCACACCGGACTGAAAAAATTTCACCCTGACCTCGGTTCAATTTTAGACAGCAAGATACTTTGGCCGAGCAAACACTTGAACTTGATCTTGGCAATCTTCTGAGGTTCGGAAAGGAAGAGGTGGGCTACCGAAGAACAGCTTACCGACGCGCACATGGTTTGGATCCCAGGCGGAAGTTTTCTCATGGGCTCGAATGATTTTTACTCTGAGGAGCAGCCGGTACATCAGGTAATGGTCGTTGGCTTCTGGATGGATGACCATCCAGTCATGAATTCCGAGTTTCGTCAATTTGTCAAAGCGACTGGCCACGTCACGGTTGCGGAGCGTTCACCAGACCCGCGGCAGTATCCCGGTATTGATCCCGCACTGCTGGTGCCGGGTTCTCTCGTTTTCCAAAACCCCCCCCACCGCGTGAGTCTGCGTGATCCTCGAGTCTGGTGGGCTTATGTCCCAGGAGCCTGCTGGAAATATCCGAAAGGGCCCGGCATCAGTGGCTCCTTACGCGACGAGCATCCAGTTACACACGTCGCGTACGAAGATGCGGCCGCCTATGCAGCTTGGGCGAGAAAGTCATTGCCGACTGAAGCAGAGTGGGAGTTTGCTGCGCGTGGCGGGCTCTCACAGGCAATTTTCGTCTGGGGAAATGAATCCGCCCCCGGCGGCCGCATCATGGCCAATACATGGCAAGGCGAGTTCCCCTGGAAGAACCTGGCTGCCACTGGTTGTGAAGGCACATCGCCGGTTGGGTCGTTTCCACCGAATGGTTATGGGCTGCATGATATGGCAGGGAATGTATGGGAGTGGACCACCACTTTCTTCAAACCGCAACACCTGCCGGGCGGTGTCAACGCATGCTGCATACCGCCCACTGCGTCGGTCAATTCACTGGGGAGGGAAATTCCTCGCCGAGTCGTGAAGGGCGGCTCGTACCTCTGCTCCCCTCAATACTGCTTCCGCTATCGCCCTGCAGCAAGGCAAGGCGAAGCGGTCGATACTTCCGCCTGTCACATCGGATTCCGCTGCATTGTGCGATCGAATAGGAAACCGGCGGGGACGGCATGACAAGGCTGATAACCGAACTGCTGAACATAGCAATCCCATTGTTCGCCGCGTCCAGCATGGCGGCTGTGGGTTTCCGCTATAGGTTTCGACAAATAACAGCGCCCTTTCGCAATCTCCAGGGGATGGTACTCGTCTTACTCGCTAACTTCGTTCTACTTCCGCTGCTAGCCGTCTTGATCGTGCAACTCTTTTCGCTTCATCAGCCACTGGCCATCGGTCTGATCCTGGTAGCTTCGGCGGCGGGCGCGCCCTTCGCCATCAAGCTCACGCAAATATGCGGCGGCGATCCGGCGTTCAGTGCTGGAATTTTGGTAATGCTCCTGATCGTCACCATCGCTTACTTGCCATTTGTCCTGCCCTTGCTGGAGCCCGGAATCAGCATCAATGCCCATGCCGTCGCCAGACCACTTGTGCTGACGATGCTCTTGCCACTTGGAATCGCTTTGCTCCTCGAAAATCAGTGGCCGGGATTGGGAGAGCGCATTGAAGCATCCTTGATCAACTTGACGAACATTTCTCTGATCACAATCATTGCGCTGACTTTCGCGAGCAAGCTCTACGCACTCCTGAGCTTTGGGATTGGCGCCGTTTTGGCAGCCGTGCTGCTCCTGGTGAGTGCTTTCGGAATCGGTTACGCACTGGGGATTTTCGGGACGGATACACGGAAAGCAGTCGGATTCACCACTGCCCAACGTAACTACGCCGCGGCGATGATCGTGGCGACAGAAGCGTTTGCAGATCCTGACGTACTCGTCATGGTGGTCGTTACTTCGGTTGTCTCAACGGCTCTTTTATTCCCTGGGGCATGGCTGATGAAAAGATACTCGCCACACCCCGCACTGCAATCAATTTCGAAATGAGGTCCGATCAAGATTCCGCGACGCAAGAGGCGCGCCACTTAGGCCACCGCACAACGCCAGTGTGAGTTCGCTATTTCGAACCAACCGCCCGCAAGACCGGGGCCTTGAACCAAAATGGGAGACAGCCATGAAGTCGCAAGAGCAAAATCAGAATGCGAACACTCCGGTGCGCAGCGCCAGCACTGCCCGCCATCCCAACATCCTCATTTTGTGCATGGATCAGTGGGATACACACATGCACATCCCTGCGGACGTTCAGTTCCCAGCCGTGCAGCGTCTCGAGGCTGAGGGAGTAAGTTTCGATCGGCAATACTGCACGGTTCCGATCTGCACACCTTCCCGCGCGTCCATGTGGACCGGGGTCCACGCCAAGCAGACCGGCTTGTGGGACAACACCAATTTCGCTTGGATCAATGAACTTGCTCCCGACATTCCCACCATTGGCCATATGCTTAGGGATCAGGGATACTACACCGCCTTCAAAGGCAAATGGCACTGCTCAGAAGTCCCCCGCAGCGAGCACGCTCTGGAGCGTTATGGCTTTGCGGATTATCAGCAATGGGGGGAAATGTTCGGCGGACCGCTTCAGGGTGCACAACTGGATGGCGCCGCCGCATTTGAAACTGTGGATTGGCTGGAGAACACGGGAACCCGGCTCGATCAGCCATGGCTGCTGGTGTGCAGTCTAATCAATCCTCATGATGTCATGTTTCTTCAAACCGATCCCGCAGAGGCTCCGGATCCGAATGGCGCCATGGCGGGGTGGCAGACCAGGGTGCAAACTCTGGGATGGTTTCAGAAGAAATGGGATGTCGCGCTGCCCCAAAATTTCGAAGATGACCTCAGGCTTCAGCCGTATGGCGTGCGGCACTACAAGGAGAACATTGAAAAACATTATGGCCACATCCCAGAGGATCGAACCGAACTATGGCTTGTTCGGCGTAATTACCTGATTAATGCTATGCGTCTGGTGGATTCTGAGTTTCAGAAGATTCTGCGTGCCCTCGATCGCCTGGACCTGTGGCGAAACACAATAGTTATCTTTACTAGTGACCACGGCGAGATGAATGGCGCCCATCGCATGTCACAGAAGGGCGCGATTCATTTTGACGAGGCGGCAATCGTAAACCTCACGGTCTGCGTTCCTGGCGGCCTCAGGGGGGAGCGCACCACGTCGGTCGGCTCCCATCTGGACCTTGCCCCCACGCTGCTCGAATTTGCCGGGATGAACGGAGAAGAGATTCTCGAACGCTATCCGCAACTCAAAGGCCGCAGCCTCAGGTCTGCGATTCTCGAGACGAAAAATGACGGGCCCCGCGGAAGCAGCAGAGACCCCGGACGGGGTGCACTCTACTGCTGGGATGGACTCCACTCCCTCGATTATGAATGGGCAATCACAGGAAGTCTTCGGCTGGTTACCAATCTCAGCCTTGGGCAATCTCACCCTCAGCCCAATGTAGCGCATGAAGCAAAATTGCGCCATGTGGGCCAAACATTCGGTGCGCCCGATTTCTCCAAGCGAACGTTCTACCGTACCGTGGTCGATGGCCGCTATAAGTTCGTGCGCTGGTTCAGCCCCGAGGAGTACGGGAATCCGTCCACACTGGAAGAGCTATACGCCACGAGTGACGTGACGCTGCACGACCTTGAGAAAGATCCCGGTGAGATCGAGAACCTTGGGAATCCAGAGCATCCCAGGCATCGACCAGCGCTGGTCGAGCATATGCTGCAAAAGCTGCATGCGCTTGTCCGCGATGAAATTGGGACTGATGAGCGTCCTTTCAGCCTCGATCTATTTGGTACGCGCGAGGTAAAACAGAGACAAAGAAATGAATCTGAAGACGAGCGTCGTGTTGCATAACAACAGGGGGCTGCTCGCGCTTCTCACCAAAACTGGAGAAGCTACATGCTGCATGCCGTTGTAGAAACACTTAGAAGTTCGCTGGGTGCTGGCGTAAAAGGCAGTGTCCTTGGCGCCGGCGGAATAGCTCTGCGAACGGTCATAATTTATGGCTTCACGCTTATCCTGGTCCGGATGGGGAGTAGGCGATTTCTTGGAAAAGCGAGCGCCTTCGACTTCATTGTTGCCATCATGCTAGGCGCCATCATGGGACGCTCCATTAATGGATCGGGATCGCTCCTTCCCACCTTGGTAGCCGGCCTTGTATTAGTAGTCCTGCATTGGCTGTTAGCGCTGTTGGCATTTCGTACCGGCTGGCTCGGATCAATAATCAAGGGAAACCCGATCTTGCTGATTAAAAAAGGCGAAGTTCAGCCCACGGGGATGCGAAGGGCAAGCATCACTAGTGAGGACCTCACCGGGGCGCTTCGGCTCCAAACCAATCAGGATGATCCTGCGAAAGTTCAGTTTGCTTACTTGGAGCGCAGCGGGCGAATCAGCGTAGTTCCGCAAATGCGCGAACCACGGCTCTGGGTTGTCTCCATTGAGAAAGGTGTCCAGACCATTCGGATCGAACTCCAGTAGGAAGTACACCAAACGAAATTCAGCCCGCGAGATACGACCCGGCCTTATCAATGCGCCCCCAGATCTCCGAAATAGCACCCGAGGTGAACCATCCGGGAGTAAGCAACCTCCGGCGAGCGGTAAACAACCGGGTCTGGCGGAAATTGCCACGCCGGGCCTCATTTCGCCGGGATGTAATTGCAGGGCTGAACAGCGCCATCAACAATGTACCTGACGGAATGGCTGATAGCATTCTGATCGGAGTAAATCCGCTATATGGCTTGTACGCCAATTTGATGGGGCCGCTCCTGGGTGGAATCTTCGCCAGCACCCAGATGATGATGATCACTACCACCGCTGCGGCATCGCTCACGGCGGGTCAAGCACTCGCGTCTCTGTCAGCTGAAGCGCGCACAAGTGCACTCGCGCTAATGGTGATTCTGGCCGGAGCCCTGCAGGTCTTCTTCGGATGGCTTGGACTTGGGCGGTTGACTCGCTTCGTTTCGTATTCAGTCACAACCGGGCTTCTTGCGGGCATCTCGGTACTGCTGATTCTTTCCCAATTGCCCAACATGACCGGATACGCGGTTACTGGCACAAACCGGATCTCGCAAACGATCCAGATCATCGCCAATCTAGACGACATCAACGTGCGTTCCTTGCTAATAGGCATCCTTACGCTCTTGCTCGCGACCGCGCTGCCACACACCAGGGTTGGAAATTTCGGCAGGCTGCTGGCAATTGTCGCCGCCTCGATTCTCGTGTTTCTGTTGAAATGGGACGTTCGCATTGTGGAGGACTTGGGAGAAATTCCACGTGGGCTGCCAGTCCCGGTGGCACCTTCCTGGTCCCTGACGCTCAACCTGTTAACGGGAGCATTGTCCGTGGCAGTTGTTGTGCTCGTACAAAGCGTAGGCGTAAGCCATAGTGTACCGAATCCAGACGGCTCCCCGACCAGCATTTCGCGGAATTTTATTGCTCAGGGAGCGGCCAATCTCGCGTCGGGGTTCTTTCGTGGTCTTCCGGTTGGGGGCTCCCTCAGCGCAACCGCGCTGAATGTGATCTCTGGGGCTGCCACCCGCTGGTCCGCAATCATGGCAGGCGTTTGGATGGGACTCTTCATCGTTGCTCTGCCGGGCCTGGTCTCACACATCACGATGCCAGCACTCAGCGCATTGCTGATCCTGGCTGGACTCGGCAGCCTGAAACCGACCGACATGCGTTCGGTGTGGGATGCGGGCTGGACATCACGCCTGGCCAGCGGCACAACGTTTGCGGGCACACTCTTCTTGCCGATCCAGGCTGCGGTAGCCTTGGGCGTAGTTCTGTCGGCAATACTGTATGTGAATCGATCCTCGATTGATGTTGCTGTCGTCGAATTGTCGGAGCGGCCCGACGGGCGAATCGAAGAGCATCCGCCTTCCGAGCATCTCCCGTCGGAACGTGCGACAGTGCTCGATGTTTATGGTCATCTTTTCTATGCAGGAGCTCGAACTCTGGAGAAGCTGCTCCCAAACCCCAAGGGCGCCAACCGCCCAGTGGTCATCCTGCGCCTCCGCGGCCGCACTGTTCTCGGAGCCACATTGATTGATGTCTTGAGCAACTACGCTCGGGATCTGCATGCGGCAAAGGGGCGCTTATATCTAACCGGACTGAGCGAGAGCGTGCACCAGGAAGTGGTGAACTCGGGAAAACTTCAACTGTCAGGCCCGGTGCACGCATACTCAGCGAGCCCCGTCATCGGGGAATCGACCCGTAGGGCATTGGGACATGCAACCGCTTGGGTTGCCAATTTCAATTCGAGCGCTGATTCCGGCCCGGCGTAATGGTTCGATATTCCAATGAGCCAGAGGTTGACGGTTCATGAATAGTGTCGCGAGAATTGCGCATGCGCACGGTTTCTGGCGCTTGCTGTCTCGGCTGCCATATATTTTTCTAGACAGTGCAGCATAGCTGCGCTCAGGAGTCTCGCAATGACGGATCAGAAAAGGCCAACAGCGATCCTTGCAAATGTTGACACGATGCTTCCGGAACTGGAGGCCGTCTATAAAGACATCCATGCCCACCCCGAGCTGTCGATGCACGAGACACGTACCGCTCAGATAGCGGCGAATCATCTCAAGGCCAACGACTTTGAAGTCACGACCGGAGTCGGCAAGACGGGAGTTGTCGGTATATTGCGCAACGGAGAGGGTCCAACCGTAATGCTGCGCGCTGACATGGATGCGTTGCCCATCAAGGAAGCTACTGGACTCCCTTATGCGAGTACAGTTACAACGACAGGCCCTGATGGTAAGACCGTACCAGTGGCGCACTCCTGCGGGCACGACATGCACGTTGCCTGCTTGATTGGAGCTACTTCGCTGTTTGCCAAAAGCCGTGATAGCTGGCGGGGAACGTTGATGCCAGTCTTTCAACCAGGGGAGGAGACGGCACAGGGCGCGCAAGCCATGATTGACGACGGGCTCTTCAAACGGTTTACGAAGCCCGATGTCGTTGTCGGACAACACGTCATGAGCTTGCCATCCGGGCAGCTCGATTGGCGTACAGGAGTTGTGACCTCCGCTGCCGACAGCCTGCAAATTCGTTGGTTTGGGCGTGGCGCGCATGGCTCGATGCCCGAGGCCAGCATTGATCCCATTGTCATGGCCGCCTCGACCGTCATAAGGCTGCAAACCATCGTCTCGCGAGAAATCGCTCCGACCGACTCCGCCGTGGTGACGATCGGGGCGCTGCAGTCGGGCACGAAAGAGAACGTCATTCCCGACGAAGCGATCATTAAGTTAAATGTGCGGACATTCAATGAGGATGTCCGTAAGCATGTGCTCGCAGCGATTGAACGGATTGTCAATGCCGAGGCAGCCGCCTCAGGCGCCCCGAAGCCGCCGGAGATCACGGCTCTGGACCGATATTCGCTGGTGACGAACGATGCCGATGCGACAGAGAGGGTTGTTGACGCATTTCGTCGGAACTTTCCCGACTGCTCCGTAGAGCAGACGAAGCCTACTATGGCGAGCGAGGACTTCGGGTGCTTTGGAGCAGAGTGGCATGCTCCAGCGGTCTACTGGTTCTTGGGTGGCGATGATCCTGAGGTATATGACAAGGCGAAGAAGGATGGCACGCTCAATTCGCTGCCAACCAATCACAATCCGCGCTTTGCCCCGGTAATCCACCCAACTCTGGAGACAGGTGTGAAGGCTCTGGTCGTGGCAGCGCATGCGTGGTTGGCATCGTGAACGATATTCTGATTCACGGACGACATCTGGCGGGCCCCTTTTTGATCGTGCTCGATCTGCTCGGTACGTTCGTTTTCGCACTCAGCGGTGCAGCAGCGGGTGTCAAGAGCAAACTCGATCTGTTTGGCCTAATGGTGCTTGCTTTCGCAGCGGGGAATGCAGGCGGGATCACTCGCGACCTGCTGATCGGCGCCGTTCCGCCTGCAGCCATCAGCGACTGGCGGTATTTAGGAGTCTCGCTTCTAGCTGGTCTGGTGACGTTCTTCTGGTATCCCAATATCGATGTGCGGCGCAGGCCTGTCCTGTTGTTTGACGGCGCCGGTTTGGCTCTGTTCGCCGTCACCGGCACGCAAAAAGCGCTGGTCGCGGGACTCAATCCACCTATGGCTGCACTGATGGGAATGTTGACAGGGATTGGCGGCGGAATGTTACGTGATGTTCTAGTCAACGAAACACCGACCGTCCTCCGGGCTGATCTTTATGGCGTCGCTGCGCTTGCTGCCGGCGTTGTGGTGGTGGTAGGACATGTGCTGCATTACCCGTCTTTTGCAGTCATGATCGTGGGTGCACTCCTATGCTTCTGGCTCCGAGTCATGGCCATCTTGCGCGGCTGGCATCTGCCCCTCACAGGGATACTCGCTCAACGAGACTGAAAAGATCACGTCCGGGAGCCAGTTCTTGGAGCCGGCGCCATTCAACCATTAGAAGATGATCCGCATTCTCGCCAAGTGCGAGCCGAACGAGAAAGTGAAATGAATTGTCGGCAACGCTCAAAACCGAGAGAAGCGAAGAAATGAACGCTCTGACCCGCGCGGCCACGGGGCACGACCAATTGACGAATGGTGGGCAAACACTTCATTACCGGATTATGGAAGGTTAGCCCGTTATGCGGGAGCAAACCGGCAATTGACAATCCAAACTCTCCAATACCGATATGCGGTTAACGTTCACGGCAGACTTGTCTGCAAAGGATCTCCGAGCCGATGGACTCACGCCTATTCAGGACCATCAGTTGATCGACAGATCGCCAAGCGTGATTTCTTCCAGCTTCCCGGACTCCGACTGTGCCTTTTCGGCTGGCTCCAAATACAGCTTGACATGGGTTAACAATCCTACTGAAAAATCAACTCGGACCCAGTACTCTTTCCCGGCTTCCATAACAAGGTCGTAAATTGGAAGGTCAGCCTTTGCTTTTCTGGCCGACGCGGTGATGTTGTGCTTGCCGGGCGCAATCAGCAGTCGAATAGCCTGTCCATTCTCGATCTGAGTAGCTTTTTTGCCATCGATGTCTATGTTAGTTTTCAATCCTAAGCCGCCGAATTGGTGAAAGCGATAAAGATGGAGGATTGCGGTATTGGAAGCTGTCCCGACCGCCGTTCTAACAACTGCTGGATTGCTCCCGAAAACAGCGCTCTGTGAAACTTGTGCTGGGGGTTGCGGCACAGAAACGTTGATCGGAACAGGACTCTTCGCCGCTTGCGCCGTGGGTTCTGGCGTGAATTTGTTCACGAGTTCAGGGTTGGGAACCGCAGACGCCTGGGCTTTTGGAGTTTCAGGAGCTGAGTCTGCTGGGGGCGGACCGAGAGTCTTGTCATCAATCTTCACAAATCCCCATCTGCGAACAACAGCATTCCCTAGTACGGCTGGCTTGTGAAATATCTTGCCCTTGTCTGTCCTGTTGGCGACTGCGTCTTCGGTAACCGGGAGAAAGAAGAACTTCCTTCCGCTCTTGGGAGTGAAATACATGCCGCACGCATCAGTATTACACGCGACTTTTACCTCCCGAATTTCGGACACGGCCAGCCGGACGTTTTCATCCGTGCCCTCATAAACCGCGCTGTCCTTATTAATGACCAAATGTCCGTAACCGTAACCATTTGCCCCGAAACCGACTTTTGCATGCACTACCGGGAAGGTATTTTGGACGCGCTCCTCAGTCTCTTGTTCTTGCTCTCGTGCCTTGTCTACACTTTGCTGAAGTTCTTCAGCCTTCTGCCGCTCTAGCCAGCCCTTGTTTCTCAGTTGCCCCAACAGGCGCTGCAAATTCGCATCATTGCTGTTGGCTGCGCCTGCTTCGATAAGTTTTTCTCCAGCTGTGTATCCTGCCATCGGCTGATTGAGACTAATGGCGGACGCGGCTCGAAGTTGCCAGAGGAGAATCTGGTCTGGATGCTTTTCTAAAAATGAACTGCTCTGATCCATGAACTGTTTGAGCAGCTTGCTTTGTTCCGTCAAATCAGTAGCCTGCTGCGCTTCGCGCGCCAGTTCGATCAGGGCGTTGTAGTCAATCTTGTCCATCCCAGTAAATTCTTCACCATTATTCGCCGCAGGTTGAGCAGGTTGGCTTTCTGATTCGGCGTTGGCTGAACTGCCAGGTGTAAGCAATTTCTCTATGAGCGCTTGGGCCTTGATAAGCCGCTGATCGTCGGGATAGGCCACCAGCAAACCTGTCGTCAACCGTTGCGCTTCCGCGTATTTACGAGCGTTCACTAGATCCGTGATTTTCCTCGTCATGTCGTCGGGTGCCTGAACTGGTGCGGCAGCGCTGTTGGCGGCAGCCGCATCAGTTTGCGCGTAGAGCGGCGAGAGAACACCCAGGACAAGGACGAATATGATCATGAAAAACTTCATATTTTCGAATGCAGGCATGGTTCTGTGGATGTCACTCATTGTGGGGGCGCTCCCTGTTTGGCCAAAGTCTTTAGTGCGTCCGCGAATTTCTGTGCGACAGAACATCTACTCGTATGCCAGAAGGGCCAATCCGTATCCCCCCTCCACCAATGCCAAGGAAACGGGAACTTAGCGGGCGGGTCGCCTCGCAGGACCACATAGCAATAACTGTCTTTTGTTTTCTGCACGACCTGGAAAGTCTTTACTTCGTCATATCGATAGGGACGTGGATTGCCTTTATCGTCCGTCACCACGAAGCCTTCAGAAGTGAATCCGCCAATCTTCGGACCGTGATTTTTGTAATCCGTTTGTGCAGCTGTTTGAGTCAATATTGTTTCTGTTTCGGACCGCCGGCTCTGGGCCTCGGCTAATATTTCTGCCTGCCGCTTTTCAAGAAATTGCTTATCCATCCAGCCTTTCAGATTGAGTTGTGCGAGCAGGCGGCCCAGGTTCGCATTGTCGCTGTCTCCCCCTCCCGCGGCCAGAAGTTTCTGCCCGGCTTCATACCCTGCGAGTGGGTCGTCCAGGGTGATTGCTCCAGCAGCGCGAAGCTGCCACAACAACATTTCGTCTGGATACTTCTGCAGGAAAGGACTGCTCTTGTCCATGAATTGTTGAAGGAGTTTCTTCTGTTCTTCCGAGTCGGTGGTCTGCTGCGCTTCGCGTCCCAGCTCGATCAGCGAGTTGTATTCCACTTTATCCATACCGGTAAGCTGTCCGGCCGCTAGTTGCGAGGCGGGTATGTTGCTTGCTGGTGTCGGATGATCGGTGCCCGGAGTTGCAACGGTTGAACTTGCAGACGCAAGCAATTTCTCCAATAGCGACTTGGTCT
>Ga0157372_10002848_pt1 | contig 18698 bp, 9 predicted proteins | sample C55metaG_FD_115307 | JGI IMG/M metagenome (GOLD analysis project Ga0157372, IMG submission 115307) | Corn rhizosphere microbial communities from Kellogg Biological Station, Michigan, USA - C5-5 metaG | ecosystem: Host-associated > Plants > Roots > Rhizosphere > Soil | place: USA: Michigan... | reverse complement strand
GGCTGCCGGATCGGGCTCAAGGCCCTGATACGTATGGGTTCGCACCGATTCTGCGAACAGGGACTCTTTATCAACCGCGAGTACAAAATCAATCATCGTGCCAGGCTTTAGATTCTCGAGATCACTCGCAGCGCGCATCGAAATCGGCATCGTCATTGCTTCCATATAGCCGGGAATTGCGTTGCACGAAATTATCGCCGAGTTGTGGGACCGTTCGATCTTCAGCACAAGCCCGCTGGCGGGATATCGCTGTTGCGCAAAAAGGCCTGCACTCAGGATGAATACCAGAAGCAGTAACAACACTGACCGAGTTCGCAAAAACTTAGCAAATCCATTCATTTGACTTCAGCAGGATGATTTTTGCTCGTTGCAGACACTCCAGAATCAGGCTTCGCGCCGCCGAGATGAAAAGATTTTCGTTCAAGCTTGCTGTAGTTCGTCGCAAACTCCTTGATTTCCAGAAATTCATTTTTGGCGACATTCGCGAACGTCTGCCGGGTCTTCGTCGCCGGCCACCAAATTTCCATTTGAGAAATTCGCGCCGACTTCCCTAGCCCAATGTGCTGTTCGAGCGGAGACGCGCCGAACGAACCTCCACTGCCGACCGTCCGATAAATGGACCGGCTGGCTTTGCCTTCATTTTCTACCGTGACTTTTATTCGTGCCCCGATCGCCGAGCGATTACTCTTCACCCCAACTAGTTTGATGTTGATCCAATCGTTGCCATTACCAGGATTTTGGAACAGCCGAAAGGCGTGCGCATCGCCCGGGACCGCGCCCCCGACTTCTTCCAGCAGGTACTCATTCCCGTTACGCTCAATGTCGGCGAACGCGACGCCGTGGCCTTTATGCAGTTCGCCTGTGCCGGAAGCGGCGGTCACATCGCTGAAGAATTTTCCCTCTTTGTTGTGTAGCAAAACATTGGGCAGCAGAGACCCGTAAGAAGGATTTCCCGTTCCCAGATAAATATCCAAATAACCGTCATTATCGATGTCGCCGAAATTCGATCCCATGGGCATGAAGACTCGGTTCAAACCAACTTCCTCGGTCACATCGCGAAATGTTCCATTCCCAAGATTCTTGTAAAGCTTCATCGTCTCAGCATTGGGAGTCAGGCCTAGATAGCTGCGAATATCTTCATCCACTGATACGTAATAACTGCTGACCAGCAGGTCGGGCCAGCCGTCATTATCGTAGTCGAAAAACATTGCCGGAAAACTTTGCCAGGGCTTCTGCACGCCGGCTTGCGCGGCCACTTCCGTAAATGTGCCGTCGTGATTATTGTGATAAAGAAAATTATCTCCATTCAGGTTGGAGACGAAGAAATCGACGTAGCCATCATTATCGTAATCTGCGGCGACTACGGCTTTGCTATACGCCACGCGATCAATTCCTGCCTTATGCGAGATGTCCTCGAACGTGCCATCGTCGCGATTACGAAATAATTGCGCCGGACTCTGCTCATTTGCGACGAACAGATCAAGATATCCATCGTTGTCGATGTCAGCCCAGACCGCAGCTTGCGTCTGGGTCGCCGGTTCAGCCAGTCCCGCCATGGCAGTAACGTCGGTAAAAGTTCCGTCACAGTTATTGCGCAATAGAGATTTGCGTTGCGGAAATTCCCACGCTCCACGCAGAACCAGAATGTCGGTGCATCCATCATTGTTGTAATCGGCTTGAATCAAGTTCAGCCCGCCGAGTTGTCCGTCAAGCCCGGCTTGTGCGGTGCGATCCACGAATTTGCCATCTCCGTTATTGTGAAAGTAATGCATGGGCGCGCATTGCCCGAAGTCGGAAGTCACAACGTCAAGCTGGCCGTTGTTCTCAAAATCATCAACAATCAGTCCGCCAGACATTGAATAAAGATTAAGTCCGGCTTCGGGAGCCACGTCCTTGAACCTGCCGATCTCTTCGGGCGAATCGAAGGCCGAGGGCGCGATCAGATATTCTTTGGGCACTCCCTGTGGATACTTGCCCAACGTCATATATGCAAGATTAAGTTCCCATTTGATATCGGAAGTGTTCGGTTTACGCTCCAGAAATTTCGTGAAAAACTCAATCGCCTTTTCTGAAGCTTCAGCTCTTGCGTACACGCTCGGGTTGCGCGGCGGGAAAATGCAGCGGTCACCAGGATGGAGATAAATGTCATTGTCCATTTCTGATTTATGCAAATACGCAATGCCCAAAGCCTCTTCCAAATCCGGCATCGCCGCCGGCAGCTCTGCCTGCGCAATCTGATATGCCTGCAGCCAGTGCTCGATCGCCTTATCCATCTGGCCTCTGTAGGCGTAGAGATTGGCTGCCGCATAATGCATCTGGATGCGGTCGAGTGGAGGATGCGAAGCTGAGCCTTCAGGATTTGTGGGATCAAGATTTTCCAGCGCGACGTCCAGCACCGTTTGCCATGATTGCTGCCGGATGCGGCACATGGCCTGCAAATCCTGGCTCCAACCCTCTGGCTTCGGAACACTGCGGAAACCCAGGTCCGCCTCTCCTTTTCCACCAACCGGCTGCTGATATCGAATAGTTGCTGCGCCAGTTTGCGGAAGAATTCGACTGTTGTCCGCGCCTCCGGAAACCGGAGATTGCTGCGTTTCCGGAGCCTGCGCCAGCAGCGGCGCACTGAGAATCAGCACAACCACGACGTATAGCCACACAACACCGACTTCAGGTAGACCGAGTTCGGCAAATCTTGTCTTCGACATGCGGGAAGGAAGTGAACTTCGTAGGTTCACAGAAGATGCGGTCATTGCGCCCGATTCTCGAAAGATTGTAGCGCAGGAGGACAGTAAGCGTTTACCATGAATTGGCGATTTCGATCATCGGTTTTGCAACATCTAGCGGCTATTCCCTTCGCACTTTGGCGGTGAGATCGAAAGATGAAAATAACCTACAACAATTCTTGCTCCGTTGTTGTTCTGCTCGCCTTAATCGCGTTGAGTCCTGCGTTGCGCGCCGCAGAACATGTCGAAGAAATTGCCGTCACCGGCGATACGGAATACGTTCACGACCCCTCCATTATTAAAGGCGGCAGCACCTGGTACGAATTCGGCACCGCCAATGGACCAAACCGTGACGGCGAGCTTCCTATTCGCTGCTCGCAGAATCTGCACGAATGGAAAAAATGCGGGGTTGTTCTTACAGGCATTCCTGAATGGATCAAAAAACAGAGTCCGCAGACCAAAGAATTGTGGGCACCCGACATCTCTTATTTCAATGGTGAATACCACCTCTATTACGCGTTCTCAGTATTCGGGAAAAATACTTCGGGCATTGCCCTCCTGACCAACAAGACACTCGATTCGCATGGCGCAAGGTTTCATTGGGAGGATCGCGGTCTGGTTTTACTTTCGCGCGCCGAGGATAATTTCAACGCCATCGATCCCAATCTTGTTCAGGATGGCAAAGGTGGTTTGTGGCTGACATTTGGCAGCTTTTGGGATGGGATCAAAATGCGCCGCCTGGATCCCAAGACTGGCAAACTTTCAACTTCCGACACCAAGCTTTATTCCCTCGCCCGTCGCAAACGGCCAGCCAATCCTCCGCCGAATCCGCCGGGGCTGCCGGGAAACTGGCAGGCGATTGAGGCGCCCTTTATTGTGCATCACGGAAATTACTTTTATTTATTCGTCTCATTTGATCTGTGCTGCCGCGGAACCAAGAGCGACTACAAAACTATGGTGGGCCGGTCTGCAAAGGTCACTGGACCGTATTTAGACGCCAGCGGCACTTGGATGCTGGAAGGTGGCGGGACGCCGGTTTTGCTGGGGAACAGCCGCTGGATCGGTCCCGGCGGAGAATCGATTCGCATGGCAGGCGATCACGGCATGAGCAATGGACACGATATCATTGTGTTCCACGCTTACGACGGGAGAACCGGAGATGCCTACCTGCAGTTATCGATACTCGATTGGACGGATGGCTGGCCTCACGTGGCGCTTGAGGGCGGGAATCCGGCGAACAAATAATTCCTACTTTGGCGGAACTGAGCCGTTCTCTGACCCGCTGTCGAGTATCTTGAACACCGTTCTTTGTTTTTGTGCCTCTTCGTGTTCAAGACGAGTTGCAATTTGCAGTTGCTGCTCGGATTCTTCCTTACGTCCCATTCGCGCATAGGTCAGTCCTAAAAAATAATGGGCTTCCCGCAGCTGATCATTGCCAGCGATGGCTTGCTGCAAGAGATCGGAGGCCTCTTGGTACTTCTTTCGTTCAAGCTCAACTCGGCCCATTCCAGCTAACGCGCCTGCATGTTTAGGATCGCGATCTAATACGCGACGGAAATTACTGGCGGCAGAATCCAGATCTTTCGCATCCAGTTGCAAAAGTCCCAGCCGAAAATACGATTCAGTTTGCACCGGCGATAATGTTATCGATCGCTGAAACTCGGTCGCGGCATCTTGTAAGCGCTCAAGCGCTGCCAGGCTCATCCCAAGAGCGTAGTGGCCAGACGCATCATTGGGACGCAGCTCAATATATTTCTCAAATTGTTGGCGAGCGTCCTCAAACTTCGAGGAGTCCATATAGGCTCGGCCTAATCCGTAGAGAGCCAGTGCGTCATCGCTTCTCACTTTGAGCGTGGCTTGGAACGCAGTGATCGCATCGGGAAGCAGCGACATCCTCAGCGCGACCATTCCGTATTGATAATTCACATCGGGATCGTCCGGCGCCAGTTTGCGCGCCGAAATCAGGGCGGCTAACGCCTTCTCGGATTCACCCCGCACAATCGCTGTCCGCGCTTGTTCTTGCCAGATATCGATCAAAGCTTTTGCGGCATCGGTGCGCTCTGGAGCGAGGTGCAGTCCATCCTGTAGTTGCGGAATTGCGTCATCGAGCCGTCCCATTTGGACGTAAAGGAGGCCAAGATGGATGTGAGCGCTGGCCGAATCGGGTTTGATTCGTATGGCCCGCTGAAATAATTCCTCGGCGTCGGCATTGCGCTGTTGTTCGGCGCGAAGAAGTCCGAAGAAATCGAGGGCGCGGTAGTCATCGGGCGATTGCTGAAGAATCGACTGCAGTTCGCTCTCGGCTCGCTGCAAATTACCCGCGGCGAGCGACTGAGCGGCATCGCGCAGCAAGGTGTCATTTGTCGTCTGGGCTGGGGCTGAAAGCGAAATGACAAAACAAAAGCCAAGAGTAAACATTTTTGGTGCGGCACTTAGCAGTCTGGCGGCCCCGTATATTTCTCTTAAGCCTAATGTTGTGATGCCATACCTCCGCTTTTAGAATTTTGCCGATGAATCAAGCTCTCGGTCATCTTGAATTGTTCCGCCGCAAGTTCAGACTGGCCCATGTGCGAATAAACTCTGCCGAGAAGATAGTGTGGTGAGCTGTTATCGGGCTCGAGGCGTATGGCTTCCATCAGCTGCGATTGCGAATCTTGCAATCGTCCCAGGAGAAACAGCGCGCGCCCCAGTTCGTAATGCGCAGGCGCCGAATCAGGCTGGATTTTCAACGCCTCAGACAAAGCTGGTTCAGCTTCCGGGGCGCGATTTAACGTATTGAGCAGTTTTCCTAAATCAATATAGGGCTGAGCAATTCTCGCGTTTGCGGTCGCGTCCATTGCAATGGCCTTTCGATACGCAGCAATCGCTCTGTCGTTCTGATTTTTGGCTTCAAGGCAGAGACCGAGATTGTCTTCCGCCTTCGCATTCGCCGGCTCTTGCCTCAACACTTCTTCGAATGCCGCAATGGCTGCATCGAACTGGTTCTGCTGATACCGCACACGCCCCAGGTGATAGCGCGCCTCCGCGTCCTGCGGATTCATTGTCAACGACTGCTCCAGATATCGGGCGGCGCTTTCGTAATCGTTCAACAAAACGTAATCGAGAGCGGCAATCTTGAGATCGCTGGCTTGAGGCGCTTTCAATTTCGCAGCGCGCGCAAGCACCTCAAGCGATTGCTTGGGATGGTCCTGTCGAAACTGAACATATCCGAGGAGATAAAGCGCGTCGTCGGAAGCAGAATGATTAGCGATATAAGAATAAAGTGACGCGCCGGCGCCAGAGAAGTCGGAAAGATTGACCAAAGATTTTGCGCGATAGAGCAGCGCATCGCTTTTTCCCGGAGACGCCAGCTCACAATTCTGAAAGGCTTCTGCCGCCTCCTGCCAACGATGCTGATAGAAAAACTGTTTGCCTTGCTGGCAGGCATCAGTCTGCGTCAAGCTTACCGTGCTTAGCAGTGTTACCGACACAATGACGATAAGGAGTCTTCCGCTGCTCAACCCGAAATGTGAAATGAATGAACTCATTTCACCGGTTCCGTAATCTTCAAAATCCGGTCGGCTTTTGCATCCTCTATCAACTGACGAATGCCGCTGGGCCAGCGAATTTCGATTTCGCGAATAGAATCTGCCGTGCCTAAACCAAAATGGACGCGTTTATCGCTCGATGATTGATAACTACTGCTGGTGGTCACGGTGGCGAACTGATCGCCGTTCGCAGTCGAAATTTTAACCTGCGCCCCAATTCCGTCGCGATTGCTTTTCGTTCCGACCAAATTCAAAGTGATCCAATGATTAAAAGGTTCGGTCTGATTTAGCAAAACCCAAGCCGGGCCGTCGTTCGAGGTGACTACCACGTCCAGTCTGCCATCATTATTAAGATCCCCAGTCGCCAAACCCCGCGCCGCCCATTGCTGATGAAATACGTCCCCGGACATCGCCGATACGTCAGAAAACTTTTTCCCCTCCTCGTTATGTAGAAGCAGCGGAGCTTCACGATAATGCAGGCTCGGTTCGTTCACCTGGATCGTATCCATCACGTGGGACTGCGCGACGAATAGGTCCTTCCATCCGTCATTGTCGTAATCCATAAAACGCACGCCCCAGCCGGAATGCAGCAAAGAAATCTGGCCCAGGCCGGTGGCGCTGGTCACGTAATCGAACGAGCCATCTTTCAAATTGTTAAACAAAGCATAGCGCTGGTTCGCCAGGTCGGTGATGACGATATCCGGCCAACCATCATTGTTATAGTCCTCGAAATCAATTCCCATGCCGGCGAAGCTGGTGCCGTTGCCATCAAGCGCAGCGCCCGAGGGCAGGCCCACTTCCTCAAAGGTCCCATTCCCACGATTATGAAAAAGAAATTCCGGAATTGAATCATTCGCCAGCATGAAGTCCATGTATCCATCATGATCGTAATCTGCGATGGCGAGACCGAGTCCTTTGCCTGGTTTGTCGACTCCTGCTTGATGCGAAACTTCCGAGAACCTTCCATTGCCGTCATTGTGAAACAGCAAGACCGAATCAGGCTTGAAAAGATCGGGATGACAATACGAGCGAAAACCCTCTTCGCGATGCCCGCAGTAAATGTCGTCAAAATCCCATTGCATGTAGCGCGCGACAATTAAGTCAAGCCGGCCGTCGTTGTCATAATCTACCCAGGCCGCGCTGGTCATCCAACCTGATCCCGCCACACCCGCGCTCGCAGTCACGTCGGTAAATGTGCCGTCGTGATTATTGTGATACAGCGAACTGTGCCCATAGCCGGCACCGTAGAGATCTTCGAATCCGTCATTATCGTAATCACCGACGGCAACGCCCGTGGAGTATCCCATGCCCGCGAGTCCGGCATGCTCAGTCACGTCCTCGAAACTGCCGTCTGCTTTCTGGTGATAAAGTCGGTTCCAATACTGCGGCCCGTCCTTCTTGGGCATTGTTCCCTTGGGCGTGGGATCGGCCAGGGGCGCGCCATTAGCGAAGAAAATGTCCAGCCGGTCATCGTTATCGTAGTCGAAAAGAGCTACACCCGAACCCATGGTCTCAAGCAAATATTTTTTGGAAGTCGGAGAAGCCTGCTGCCGAAAGTTAATGCCTAGCTTTTCGGTCGCGTCGATGAAGTGCCCAGGCGTGGCATTCGACTGGGCAGAGATGGAAGGTGCAACGCCCAAAGCAATGATCAGAGCGATCCCCAAACAAAGAAAGACAACGACACCCGACCAGTAAAGATTCCGCATGAAAGTGAACGCCTGCGCCTAGTGTAACAACGACAGATACCCCGGCCAGCCGCGACAAAAACAAAAGGCCGCTGATGAAGCAGCGGCCCCAGATAGTACTGGCGAGTAAAACCGTCAGAACTCCAATTTAAGTTGCAGCTGTATCTTGCGTGGAAGCAAGAGATAACTGCCACCTCCGATATTGCTGAAATTAGTTATCTGCATTTTGCCGAAGTCAGGATAGGGATTCCCGACGGGATTGCTAGCGCTTGGCAAAACCTTGACTGAATCGTATGGGTTAAGGTCGAGTGGTCGATTCCAGATGTGCCGATTGAAGGCGTTAATCATGGTTATCTGTAAATTCAGCGCCATTCTCTCGGTGATTCTCGTACGTTTTATAAAGCTGAAATCTTCGCTGAGATACGGCTTCATCCGCACATTGCCGAATACCCGAGGCATGGTGCCAAAAACATAAGCCCCTCGGCTTGCCAAGTTCGCGGCGGAATTTGGATCGTCAAAGGCCGCTGTGTTGCGCGCGTTAGGGAGGTCAATAGAATTGAATATGGAATCGGTAATCGGATTCCAATGATCGCCCTTAAAGGCTGAGCTGAGAATCGAGCTTCCTGGTATTTGATCGAAACGTATGCACTCACCATAAGCCGGAGGAGCCGTCGCACAACCGAAAGCGAGCGGCTGACCACTTTCATAGCGTTGAATACCACCTATTTGCCAGCCTCCTACAACCCGATCAAGTGCCCCGCTGCTGTTAAGAAATTTCTTACTCTTACCGAAGGGAAGTTCGTAGAGGTAGCTGACTACAAAGTTCTGCGGAAGGTCCTGATTGCTGATTGCTTTATCGCCGCGCTGATCAAAGAAATTCTGAGGGGCGCCGCCCTGGTGCAGGGTTGCAAAGAACGGCAGGGCCGCGTCAGCATTGGTCAGTGTTTTTGACCAAGTATAAGAAGCCATCAGGTTCAAGCCATTGTGGAACCTTCGAGTTAGCTGCGCTTCCAGTGCGTTGTAAGTTGACTGTCCCAGATTTTCCAACTGTCCGTCTGTATTGATTCCAAAGAATTGAGGAAATGGTAGCAACGCCTGGGCGACAATTTGCGTGCCCGGAAAGTTGGGATACGGAGCAGCGACTGTTGTTTGATTCTGCAATTGTTGACCAAGCAGTGGCCCAAGCGAGAAATACTTGGGATTCAGAATGTTCTCACCGTTGTAATTCGAACGTAGGTTCTGAGAGTGCTGGCCGACATAAGCCACATCCAGGATCATGTCAGTCATGATCTCGCGCTGCACTTCGAAGCTCCAGTTCTGAATCATTGGCGGTCGGCCATATGATTTTGCGATAAACGCCTCAGCACAACAACCCTGGAAGTTCACTTGCGACGGATCAAGGTTGGGAATTACTGGCTGCGCAACGGTCATGCCAGTATCCAGACCGAAAGCGGGATCAAAGCCGTTTGAGAACTGTCCGGCTGTTCCCCTGAATCCCTGTCTTGACTGGCCACCGAAATCGGCATATTGTAACCCGCCATAAAGGATTCCATACCCGCCTCTGAATACAGTCTTGCCTGCACCTAGGAAGTCAGGCGCGTAAGCAAAACCAAAACGAGGGCCAAAGTTCTTCTTATAGGTTTCCGCCCAGCGCTCACCGCTAACACCATTCCTGCCCGGCCCCTTTCCCGCAAAAACCAGCGCGCCTGGTAGACCCGGAGTTGTCGGACAAGAGACCGTGAAACTGTTGCAGTTCGGAGCGGTAAGACTCAACTCCGACATGTTGTCATTGGCTTCCTTGAATGGCTGGTCTATCTCATATCGGAAGCCGAAGTTTAACGTGAGGTTGGGGGTAACTTTGTAGCTGTCTTGAACAAAACCAGCGAAATAAGAACGCAAGAAGCGTGCCTGGTCTTTGATGACAGCATATGCTCCCGAATCGGGTTGCCCCAGCAACATGCTGGCTATGCTGTCTCCGGTTTGGTTTCTCACATCTACGGGAGCATTGGGATTTGCGGCCGATGGATCCCTGCCAAACGTCGCGGTCTGGTTATTTGTGAAACCAAAGCTTCCGCTGGTATTCGAGAAATCGATCGGCGAATACTGTTGATACCACTGCTCGTAGCCGATTTTGATCTGGTGCTTACCCTTTACCCAATTTAATGTGTCGTTGAAGCGGAAACCATTATCTATGGTGTCGCCGTCAACATTGTCACCAATATTTGATGCATTAGTTTGCGTAATTGACGGGAACAATAGCCCGGAAGCACCGCCTGTTATGCCGAGCACTTGGTCGAAGTTTTGTCCTTTCCCCAAACCGATACCCGCTCCAACGTTCTTACTATTGGTGCGGTTATAGCCCAGATTGAGGTGGTTCAAGAGGCTCGCGCTAAACGTATGGTCGTACCCCAGTCGAAGGTAGTGAGTGCCGAAGAACTGGGTTCGAGCATATCCGGCAGGACCAGCGAATATCGGAGTAGTCGAGTTCCGAGTGTTCTCCCGCGAAGAGTAGGTGAAGTACGCCTTATCACTCGACGTAATGTTCTGGTCAATGCGGAAAGTCATGGTCGTATCCTCGATAGGGATACTGAAACCAAAGTTGTAATTGTTTGTTAGCGCTGCTGTTTGCGGCGCCGGATAGAAGGACAGAATGTTCTGCCCTACGGTTGACGCAGGCGAAAACTTGTTGCCTGGAAACGCCGTACGACACTGTACCCCATTGACCGTCTGCGTTGTGGAAGGATCAAATATCTGACCTACCAAGATCGGTGACCCGTCGCACGGATTGACAATTGGATTTCCACCGCTATCTGTTATCGCGGGCCCCAACAACGCGCTAAAGTCACCGGTTCGCATCGCGGCGGTTGGCACTGTGGAAGTGCTTACTCCGCCTTGGGTCTGACGATACTGCTCCCACGAGAAGAAGAAAAACGTCTTATCGCGCCCGTTATAAAGATGAGGAATTACAACCGGTCCGCCGAAGGTTCCACCGTAATCATTCTGACGATCAAGCGGTGTCTCGAACTGCCTGCGCTGCGCGGCCGGCAGGTTCTGCGTCTTCAACATGTAGTCGTTGCCCCACACATTAGCGTCGAGGTCTTCATTGCGGAAAAGCTCGTAAATGTTCCCGTGGTAGCTGTTAGTGCCACTCTTAGTATTAAAGCTTTCAATGCCGCCCGTGGTCCGGCCGAATTCGGCGGGCACGGTTGAGGTAAGGATTTTGAATTCACCCAATGCTTCGACTGAGGGCGCCGTTTCGTCGAATGAAGATCCATTTTCCGAACGCGTAGTAGCAGCGCCATCGAGCAAAACTTCGGTTGCATAGTTCTGGCCACCGGTGATCTTCGATTCGAAAGTGCCTCCATTTCCAGAGTCTGATCCTGGGCCGACGACGCCTGGAATCAAAAAGGCAAAAGCCTCGGGAGAGCGCATATTTTGAACCGTCGTGCCCAGAGGCAATGGCAGATCGAGAATCTGCTTCGTCGTGACAACTGTGCCAATGTCCGCGCTATCGGCCTGCACAGTGGGGGCGTCCGCATTCACGATCACGCTTTCGGTGATGGTGCCGGTTTGCAGCTTGATCTCAATGGACGCGGTGGTGGCGGTTTGGACCAACACGCCTTCGAGCGTCGCGGACTTGAATCCTGGCGCCGTCGCGGTGATGTCATAGCTCCCAATGTTGACGTTGGGGAAGCGGTAAGAACCCGCCGAGCTAGAAACCGTCTTATAAGTCGCGCCGGTATTTCTTTCCTTGGCCACGATATTCGCGTTGGCTACCATGGCGCCCGACGGATCTGATACGTTACCGGCGATTGAGCCCTGATTAGTCTGGGCTACGGCGGTTGAGAAAAGCATTGCTGCGACAAGGGGGAAGTAAGCAAATAAGGCTAACTTGCGCAAATGCATCGAATTCGTCCTCCAGCCTGAATATCCACCTAGAAAGCGTTTACTAAGTGTTACCAACCCACGACTTACACCACGATTACTACTTACTGCGATGGCGCAGTTTGTTGCAACTGCGCCGAACGGCGAAGCTTGTCCTGCAAATTCTGCGATTGCTGCGCATCGGCTTGCTGCTTCAAACGCATAAACGAATCCAGCGCGGCACGCGACTCTTCCGGCTTCTGCTGGCGACGATAGAGTTGCGCCAGCTGGTAATACGATTGGCGCAGCGTTTCCGTGTCGGATTTGCCGGAGTCAGCCACCGCAGCATTAAAACTTGTGACCGCGGCGTCAACGTTACCCATTTGCGCCTGCGCACGTCCAAGTTGATATTCGGCATCGGCCGAATGAGGTGTGCGTTTTAGTACTTGCGTTAACAGTTCGGCGGCCACGTCGGTTTTTGATCGCTCCAGGCTGATTACGGCGAGCTTGTATAAGGATTCCGTACTCTCGGGATCAGCCTTCAGTTCGCTCTGAAACTCGGTTTCCGCCTTCGGAAGCTGGTTCTGCCGCCAATAAAGATCGCCAAGTTCTTCGTGCAGTCCGGGCTCGTTCGGCCTGGCATTGATTGCCAACTGACACTCACCAATGGCGTCATCAACCCGGTCCGCGTCCGCATAGGACTGCGATAAGACTTGGTGAACGCGCCAGGAATTCGGGTCTGTCTTATACATCTCCTCGTAGCTGGCTTTCGATACCAGCATGTGCGCGCGTCCGCGATGATAGAGAATGTCAACGTCGCGCGGCTTCAGTTCAGCAGCCTTGTCGAGAGCTGCACTGGCACCGAAAGCATCGCCCTTGGCCAACTCCGCAACTCCCAGCCACATGAACGCCTGCGCATTGGAAGGATCGATTTCAGTTTCACGTTTCAGCGCAGGGATGGCCTTGTCATACTCATTGCGGCGATAGTGCGCAATCCCCAAAAAAAGATGTGCGCCGCGCAGTCTGGGCTTCAGCGCAAGACTGTGTTCGAGGGAAGCTATGGCCTCTTCATACTGGCCCTGCTGCGTTCGAATCAAGCCCAGATTGAATGACGCTTCCGCGAATGAGGGGTTCATTTTCACGGCGGCGGAAAAATCCTGGGCTGCCTGGTCGAGATTGCCCGCGCGCATGGCTTCCGTTCCTTCGCGGAATAGACCTTCGAACGTCTTGGATTGAGCTTGGGCTGGAAGACTCGGCGGACAGATGGCCGCGAGAACACAAAAGGCTAGTGCCGCGGCAACCACACGATTCATGGTGCCGAAAAATTTAGTTTGACTGAATGCCGATTGTCAAGCAGAAAACGTTTACCGGACAGTAAGTTCGACGATACCGCAGCTTGTCGCCCACGATCAATGCGCCAGTGGAACTGCTTCTTTACCTTCTTGGATGGAGTAATAACGGTCGATTCCTGCGACCAGCTTCAGGCGCTGCACTATCTGATCGGGCCAATGAACTTCCACTTGATCGACTGAAGCAGCGTCACCCAAACCAAAGTGAAGCCGCTGGTCATTAGAAGAAGCAAAGCTTCCCCCGCTGATCACGTCACGACGCTGGCGGATGCCGCTTGTGGTTAGATAAACCGTCGCGCCGACCGCGTCGCGAGGAGACTTCCCCGCCCCGGTCAACTTGAATGCGACCCAATGATGATGGTCGGGGCTGACGTTGCGCAGAAGCACTGGTGCCCCTTCGAGTTGATTAATCACCGCGTCGGTTTTGCCATCGTTAAACAAGTCCCCAAAGGCCGCACCTCGGCCCACCAAAGTCATCGCCAAACCAGTTCCCTTCACCGGAGGAATGACTTCAAATTTGCCCGCCTTCAAATTGTGGAACAGCAAAGGACGTTCCGCAAATGTTGTTCCCCAGTCGCTCTGGTCGACACCAGGATAGACATGCCCGTTCACCGCGAGCAGATCCAACCATCCGTCGTTGTCATAGTCGAGAAATCCGGTTCCCCACCCGAGAAACGGGATCGTGACTTCCGCAATTCCGGACGGATAACTAACGTCGGTGAAATTCGCGTCGCCCTCATTTCTATAGAGCGGATTGTAGTCGTCCGAGAAAACTGTGTTGTAGAGATCAAGCCACCCGTTGTTCAGATAATCCCCGACGGCGATGCCCATCGATGCAGTCTCTTTGCCGTTTTCATTCAGCGCGTATCCAGAGGCATAGCTCGCATCTTCAAATGTTCCATTACCCTTATTGATGTAGAGATAATTCGGTGTGGAATCGTTAGCGACCGCCAGATCAACCTTGCCATCGTTATTCAGGTCGGCGAAAACCGCGGTCAATCCGTAGTAGGAATTCTTGTCGCCAACGCCGGCTTTCGCGCTGACGTCAGTGAATGTTCCGTCGCCATTGTTGTGGAATAGATGATCGGGTTCTCCGATCAGCCCGCGCGGGCCACACATTACCTTTAATCCGCGGAACTCGCAGGTCGGAAATGCAACCATCGCCGTTCCCGGAATCGGAGGACGCTGTAAGTCGTAGTGTACGTAGCCGGGGACAAACAGATCCAGACGCCCGTCACCGTCGTAATCGCCAAACGTGGGGCCGGTTGACCAATTGCCCAGGGCGACACCTGCTTTTTCGGCTACGTCAGTGAACGTGCCGTCGTGGTTGTTGTGATAAAGCCGGTTCCTTCCAAAATTTGTGACGTAAAGATCAGGCCAGCCATCGTTGTCGTAGTCACCGACTGCTACCCCGAAGCCCCAGCGGTCATTGCTTACTCCTGCCTTCGCGGCAACGTCGGTGAATGTTCCGTCGTGATTGTTGTGAAACAGCGCTGCGTGCGGCGGAGTAGCCTTGCCATTTTCCGCATCGTAGGTCGAGCCGTTCACCAGATAAATATCAAGCCAGCCGTCGTTGTCATAATCAAGCAAAGCTACGCCTGAACCGACGGTCTCGATGATGAATTGCTTTTCCGGCGTACCCATAACGTGCCGCCAGCCGGACAGACCAGATTTTTCGGCGATATCCTGAAAAACCACGGGGCCGCTGTCGACGAATCCACCAGCGGTAATCGGACGATGCTCAGCGTCCAGAACTGCGGGATGCGCAGCACCGGTAGAAACAGCGCCCTCGGTATGGGCCCCTTGCACAGGTTGCGCAGGATTAGACTCCTGCTCCTGCGCGTTCGTGCGGAAAGTAAGACCCGCGCACGCGCCAATACAAACAAAAGCTAAGAAGAATTTTCTGAAGCGCATTTAGAACGCCAGTATAACTGTCTGGAAACTTGATGGATCGGGTCAGGGCTGAACTTTGCGGCCATCCGTTAGGCAAGTTAAGGTGGCGTGGTGATGCAAAATCATTTTGACCCGAAAGGCACAGACGCTCTAAGTCAGCCAACCGTTTCACAAAAGTACGAGACCGGGCCCATCAAACTGCTGGCGCGCAAGCATTCCGCGAATACTAAAGCTATGTTTTAATTGCCCGATGAGTCGAGTGCGGTTTGGGTTCATATGCAGCGTTATTCTCGCCGCGGTATTGCGAGCACACTCACAGAGCCCGAAACATGGATCGACTCAGGACTGGACAGCCTACGGCGGCAATCCGGAGCAAACGCATTACTCACCGCTAACACAAATTAACAAGTCCAACGTAAAGCGGCTTGAAGTTGTGTGGTCATATGATACCGGAGAGACCGGCGGTCTACAGACCAGCCCCGTTGAAGTAGCTGGAGTTCTTTACGGCATTTCACCTTCGCAGAAAATATTTGCGCTCGATGCCACCACCGGCAAACTGAAATGGAAATTCGATTCCGGCATCGTGGGCACCCAGCCCGATCGCGGCCTCGCCTATTGGGCAAGTCCCGATAACAAAGATCGCCGCATTATCGTCGGGGTAATGAATTTTGTTTACGCGCTCGACGCCGAAACCGGCCAACCGGTCCCCAGTTTCGGCGATCACGGCAGCATCGACCTGCGCCAAGGTCTGGGTCGCGATGCGGCCACGGCTTTCATTTCTTTAACCAGTCCGGCGGTCATTTACAAAGATCTGTTCATCGTTGGCGGCCGTCTACCTGAAACATTACCCGCCCTTCCCGGTGATATCCGCGCCTTCGACGTTCGCACCGGAAAACCTCGCTGGAGCTTTCATACCATTCCACACCCGGGAGAATTTGGCTACGACACCTGGCCGAAAGATGCGTGGCAGAAAAGCGGCTCTGCCAATAACTGGACTGGAATGTCGATTGATCCGAAGACTGGCATTTTGTATGCACCGACCGGCTCTGCGGTTTTTGACTTTTATGGTGGTGACCGAATAGGCGACAATCTATTCGCCGACTCCGAGCTTGCGCTCAACGCCGAAACCGGCGAGCGTATCTGGCATTTTCAGGGCGTCCATCACGACATCTGGGACCGCGATTTTCCATCGCCACCAACTCTGGTTAGCGTGATGCGTGACGGGAAACAAATCGATGCGGTCGCCCAAACCACCAAGCAGGGATTCGTTTACGTGTTTGATCGTGCGACCGGCAAGCCGCTGTTTCCCATTGAGTCTCAGAAATATCCGGCAAGCGACCTGCCGGGCGAAGTCGCTGCCGCAGAGCAGCCGCTTCCGACAAAACCCGCGCCCTATGCTCGCCAACGCTTGACCGCGGACATACTCACCAACCGTACGCCTGAAGCGCACCAGTGGGCGCTCGAACAATTTCGAACCTATCGCAGCGACGGACAATTCATTCCGCTCAGCACGAAACAGAACACGATCATATTTCCTGGATGCGATGGCGGCGCGGAGTGGGGTGGACCGGCGTTTGATCCGGAGTCAGGAATCCTCTACGTCAACTCCAGCGAAATGGCATATGCGGTCAAACTCCTCGAGAACTCCGGCGATCCATCCAGCGGCAAAGGCATTTATCAGAGCCAGTGCACCATCTGTCATCGCGATGACATGAAGGGTTCGCCGCCGCTGTTTCCCTCGTTAGTTGGCTTGCGCAATCGCATGACTCAGGAACAGATCGCAGACCGAATTCGAAAAGGTAAAGGCCGCATGCCCGGCTTTCCCAATCTCACCCCCGACGAAATTGATGCGCTGGTCGATTACGTAAGCGAAGGCGAGAACAAAGAATTGTCGTCCGCGCAACCAATTCCGCCGCTCATGCCTTTCCGGGTTTCCGGATACACGCGCTTCTATGATCCTGACGGCTATCCCGCTATAACTCCGCCTTGGGGGACTTTGAATGCCATCAACCTGAATACAGGAGAATACGCGTGGAAGATTCCATTCGGCGAATATCCCGAGCTTGCCGCTAAAGGCATGACGAACACTGGCAGCGAAAATTATGGCGGGCCAGTTGTGACGGCGGGCGGTCTGCTCTTCATCGCCGCAACTGATTACGACAAGAAGTTTCACGCCTTTGACAAATCCACGGGCGAACTGCTCTGGGAAACCACACTCCCTTTCTCTGGTACTGCAACGCCCATCACTTACGCCGTGGATGGCAGGCAATACGTAGTGATTGCAGCTGGCGGAGGCAAAGACTTGAAATCACCTTCGGGCGGTGTCTATGTGGCGTTCGCGCTAAAGAGCGCGAAATAAACCACCGCGAATTTCACCGCAACAACCATGCCACCGCGCTGCTTACCGCAGCTAACCCGGCGCAGAGCACCATGATCAAGCGAAAACCGAAAACGAACGCGTGATGGATCGCGCTTCGAATGGCGCTCGCAGTCCTTTCGTCCAAATTGGGCGGCAGTTCCAGACCGGCTAGTTTGGTCACCCTTGATTGGATCTCGCCGAGCACGTCGGAAGGAAGTCGCAGATGGGCAAGCTCGTGCCTCAACCTAAGATCGAAGGCCTTAACCATAACTACTCCAAAAACGGCGATGGCCAGCACGCTGGCAATGCGCGCAACTGCATTATTGATCCCCGATGCGCTTCCGGCACGGTCCTGATCGACCGAACTCATAACCACTGTAGTCAGAGGAGCCACCGTAACTGCCATGCCGAAACCGAGCACGACAATTGCGGGAAAGAACGTTTTCCAATAATTGCTGCCGATTGAAGGCGCCACGAACATCGCGAAGCCTGTCGCCGCGATGAGTGGCCCGATAATCAACGGAGCGCGGCGACCGTAGCGCGCGACCAGACCTCCCGACCAGCGCGAAAGAGCGAACATCAGAAGAATTAGAGGAAGCACTGCCGCGCCGGTTGCGAACGCTGAGTATCCTTGCACCTGAATCAGGTCCAACGGAAACAGGAAAAAGAAAATTCCCAGGGCCGCATAAAGGAACAGTGTCAGCAAATTCGCGCCACTAAAAGTGCGCGACCGAAACAGCACCAACGGGACCATCGGAGAACTAACTTTTGATTCGATGATCACGAAACCCACAACACCGGCAATCCCAACCATCAAGCTTCCGAAAACCAGCGGATTCTGCCAACCTAAGTTAGTGGATTCGACAAATCCAAAAACTAGCCCACCCAAGCCAAGCGTAGCCACCACCGCGCCCAGCCAATCGATTCGACGAGAGGTGGCGCTCCGACTCTCCGGAATGTGCCAGAACGAAATCACAACCACCAGCACGGCGAAAGGAAGATTGATAAAAAATACCCAGCGCCACGAAGCATGTTGGATCAACCACCCACCGAGCAGTGGCCCAATTGCCGTCGTGATCGCTGTGAATCCAGACCAGGTGCCTATTGCCTTTCCCCGAGTTTTTTCATCAAACGAGGCGCTGATAATCGCCAGACTGCCGGGCACCAGGAATGCCGCTCCAACTCCTTGAACACTTCGAGCAATGATAAATTGATGAATGTTTGAGGCAAGCCCGCAGCCCGCAGACGCTATCGCGAAAAGCGTTACACCCAACACAAACATCAATCGGCGCCCGAAT
>Ga0157372_10002847_pt1 | contig 18700 bp, 11 predicted proteins | sample C55metaG_FD_115307 | JGI IMG/M metagenome (GOLD analysis project Ga0157372, IMG submission 115307) | Corn rhizosphere microbial communities from Kellogg Biological Station, Michigan, USA - C5-5 metaG | ecosystem: Host-associated > Plants > Roots > Rhizosphere > Soil | place: USA: Michigan... | reverse complement strand
GTTTCCCGGGAGGATGTAGCGGATAAGCCAGCAGCAGCAAACCGTCGCACTCGAATCCCTCGGCCGCGAGCATCGACCCCGCTCTGCCACCCATCGACCGGCCGCCGACGATCATTGTCTTCGGCCCGAGCTCTTCGCGCGCTCGCGCGACCACAGCGGAAAAACATTCCTTCAGTCGGGGCATCGGGTCCGGGCGTCCGGATTTCTTTTCCTTGTAAAGGAAGTTGAACCGCACGACGCCGAGTCCGCGCTCGCGAAGTGCGTTCGCGGTCTGAACCAGCCCGCGATCATTCATGTTTCCGCCGGCGCCGTGGGCGCACACGAAGACCATCCCCTCGTCAACACCGATCGACGGAGGCTCGAAAACAGCAGAGGTCTCCTCGCTGCCTACCGGAACGCGCCACTCACCGCCGACTGATATGCGTCTCTCGCCGCTCATCTGGTGCTGTTCGCGCTCAGGCATGATTTCAAACTTATCATCTCCTCGAGATGTGCGTGATTTTTGCGCTCCGCTTTGTTTATGCGACGCAAATTCCTCTCGGTCTGTTTGACAGGTATTGCCGCGGCCGGAGCAGCCTGTGGTTCTCCGGCCCGCGTGCCGGTCTCCGCTGAAACCGGAGTCAATCCAGTAATTCCCAGGCCGAAAGAGTCTCTGATTCCAGTGATCAACGTCGTGACCGCGAAGGGCTGGCCTGACGATGCCACGCCGGTGGCCGGCGAAGGACTCGCCGTTCATGCTTTCGCGAGCGGCCTCGATCATCCGCGCTGGCTTTACGTGCTTCCGAATGGCGACGTTCTGGTTGCTGAGACGAACGCCCCCAAGCGACCGGACGACAACAAGGGGATAAAGGGATTCTTCTTCAGGGCCTTTCAGGCAAAAGCTGGCGGCGCGGTGCCGAGCATGAACCGGATCGTGCTGCTGCGCGATACGAATGGTGATGGCGTCGCCGACACACGCTCGATTTTCCTGTCAGGCCTTTATGCGCCATTCGGGATGACACTCGTCGGTGACGCGCTATACGTCGCGAACAGCGACGGCATCGTGCGCTTTCCGTACGTGACCGGAGTGACCAACATCGTCGGACCCGGCGTCAAAGTCGTCGATCTACCAGCGGGCCGGATCAATCATCACTGGACGAAGAACGTCATCGCGAGCCCGGACGGGTCCAAGCTCTACGCGTCTGTGGGCTCCAACAGCAACGTGATGGAGAACGGATATCTGCACGAGCAGAACCGCGCCGCGATCTGGGAGATCGATCGCGCGACAGGCAAGCACCGCGTGTTCGCAACCGGTCTGCGCAACCCCGTGGGCCTCGCGTGGGAGCCTGAGAGTCAGGCGCTCTGGGTCGCGGTCAACGAGCGCGATGAGCTCGGCAGCGATCTCGTGCCCGACTACATCACATCCGTGCGCGACGGAGGATTTTACGGCTGGCCATTCAGCTATTACGGCAGGCATATCGATTATCGTGTCGAGCCGCAGAAACCGGAGCTGATCCACCGCGCGATCGTTCCCGACTACGCGCTCGGGCCACACACCGCATCCCTCGGCCTCGCATGGTCAGGTGCGAATAATCTGCCCACTCGATTCAGCGAGGGGATGTTCGTTGGCCAGCACGGATCCTGGAATCGGAAACCGTGGAGCGGCTACAAGGTGATCTTCGTTCCCTTCTCGCACGGGCGGCCCAGCGGCCAGCCGATAGACGTGCTCACAGGATTTCTCAAGCCGAATGGCGAGGCGCTTGGGCGGCCAGTTGGTGTTGCGGTCGACAAGACTGGCGCACTTCTGGTGGCCGATGATGTCGGGAATACGGTGTGGCGGGGCACACGTCGTTGACCAGGAATCAGGGCGCGACGACCGACATCCACATAACCGAGGCAGGGGGCTGTAGGCCTAGCGGCTGACCGGCTCGCGGCTCTTCTGGTGGCGTTATGGATCCGCGGCGACCGGACTCCATGCGCGGCTAGCGAGCCGTCCGTCAATCGCGGAGCGAAGAGCATGGAATCAACCCCATCTCGTCGAGGAACCGATGCCCACCAGTCGGTTTCTCACCACGGGCTTTGACGCGCGTCATCACAAGCCGATCGATCGTGCGCGTCATCCCTACATAAAGAAGTCGCCGCGCCTCCTCGAGATCGAGTTTGCCGAGCACTCCATTGCGCGGCGTCGGGATGAGCTGCTCATCCTCGACCCCTATGATGTAAACGCGCGAGAATTCCAGACCCTTGGTCGAGTGCATCGTCAGAAGATTCACTCTGTTTTTTTCCGTCTCAGCGCCATCGTAGCGCGAGAGAACGGCGCGCTCGAGAAACGTGCACATCTGCTCCGCCAGATCACCTTCCGCGCATCCTTCGATCAACCGGCGCAGCCTCCCCATTATCTCGGGGTACCGCTTTTCGGCCGACCGCTCCGAGCGTAAACGCTCCATCAGCTGTTGACCGCCGAGCAGCGCGATCAGGTCGTCGACGCTAGGCAGCGTCGGGTCACCGGAGATCGCGCGCTCCGAGTCGTAGCGATCGAGACAATCGCTGTGGCGGCCAAGCGAGTAGACGGGGACGAACTCGAACATCTTCCGGGCTTCGTCGCACCACGATTCGCGATCGCAGAGCGCGAGGGCGATGCCGAGCTGATCGAGGAGGTTCACGAGCGCGGTCTTGCGGGCGTACTCGAGTCTGGTCGCGCTCAGCATCGGAAAGAGCGTCGCCAGTGTTCGACAATCGTCGAGCGCGCGGTGCGATTGTCCCGTCGGGATGTCGTACCGTTTCGCGAGGTGTTCCAGTCTCCGACTGGTGGCGTGCAGAGTTCGCGCGAGCGGCAGCGTGTCGTAAGTCGAGAAATCCGTTCCGCGCGGAAGACTCCTTGCCATGCGACGCAGAATTGGAAAGTCGAACGTATAGCCGTTGTGGGCGATCAGCACGTCGGAGCCGCAGAATTCGCGGAACGCGGGCCACATCTCCTCGAAGTAGGGCTGGTCGGCAACGTCTTCTTCCGAGATGCCGTGCGTGTCCCTGGCGCCGGATGTAATGGGGACCCGCGGTCTCACCAGCGTCTGGTACTCGCCCACGATCTTGCCATTTCGAACGCGCACCGCGGCGATCTCGACGATCTCGGCGCTCTGCACGTCTTTGGCAGTCGTCTCGAGATCCACCGCCGTGAAATCGCGAAACGTGCTGACGAAGGATTTGGTGCGTACGAGCTGCGCGGTCTTGAAGAGTCCGAGTCCGAATCCGAGCGACGGGAAATCGTCCGGCTTGATCCGCAGCGCTCCGGCGCTCGGCGCGCCACCCAGCTCCACCGCTCTGACGCCCATCTCAGTCAGCATTTTCTTGGCGGCGATCTCGGCACCGCCAGCGCGCGGAATCCAGACAGGCCGCCCGTCGCCGATGCACCGCTGAATCCGCTCGGCCGTGCCGACGACTTCCTCGTGCGACGCCGGATCGCTCAGATCCTCCTGGTGCTCCTCCAGAATCGTTCGGTAAGTGCCGACCTTCTCGGAAAGAATGTCATCGACGAGCGCGCGGAGAGAAGTGTGGGTCTTCCCCAGCGCATCGAGATTCTGGAGGGCATAAAAGCCGCGCCAGATTTTCTTGGCGTCGCCGTGCTCGCGCGGAAGCGTCCGCGCCATGTGCTCCAGTTGCTGCACGAGACCGCGCCCCGTTTCTTCCGCCCACGCGCGAGCACTGTCGAAGAGCGCTTCCGGCAGAACCGTCTGGTAGAAAAGCTCCTGCTGAATCTCGTCGTGCGGATTGGCGATCACCCGGAGCGCGGCGAGCACATACGCGACGACCTTGTCGTCGGAGAGCGCGCGCCCCTGCGCGAGACGGCACGGGATTCCAGCATTGAGGAACGCCGTTTCCAGCGCGCTTCCGATCTTGTGCGTTCGGTACAACAACGCAAAGTCGCCCCAGTTGAGTGCCGGGGCGTTCGCAGCGCGATCCCGCACCAGATCCTGCATGATCCAGGTTGTCTCGCCGCCGTCGTCGGCGAAATTGCGCGCGGTGACGGCGAACTGTGAATCGCGCGTGGTGGCCTGCGCTTCCCGGTTCGTGAAGATCGACTCGTTGATCGCGATCAGGCGTCGCGCGAAATTCATGACGGCCGGCGGGCAACGGTAATTGTCGCGCAGGTGGATCACGTCCCCCGCCGCGATGGCGAAATCTCTCCGGAAATCGAGGAAGACCTTCGGGTCGGCGCCCGTCCAGGAATACACCGACTGCTCGTCGTCCCCCACCACAAAGACATGGCGATGGTCGCGGGCCAGCTCTCGGATGACGGCGTACTGGATCGGATTGAGGTCCTGAAATTCGTCGACGAGCACCGCGTCCCAACGCGAGCGAACCTCCGCCGACACCTCCGTTATTCTGAGCAGCTCCGCCGTCTTGAGAACCAGCGTGTCGAAGTCAGCTACGTTTCGCTCGCCGATGATCTGGCGATAACCGTCATAGTATTTCTGGTACTTGCGACTCATTGGCTCGCCCCGGAACCGATAGCGCGCGAATGAGTCGAGGACGCTCTTGTGCATCTTCGTCGGAACTCTGAGCCGCCGTAGCACCGATCGCTGATAAGGCTCGTCGGCGATTCCGAAGCCGGGCTGCAATCCCACCTGCTCACCGAACTCACGCAGCAGCTCCGCGCAGAAGGCGTGAATCGTTCCACGTTTGACACGCTCCACGTGGGGGCCGAGCTCGCGCGTCAACCGCTCGGCGATTTCACCCGCCGCCTTGTTGGTGAACGTGAAGACGCAGATCCGTTCTGGTTTGACGTCGAGCTTCCCGATGAGAAAGCGGATTCGCTCGATCAGGCAGAATGTTTTTCCGGCACCCGGACCCGCGAGCACGAGCAGCGGTCGCGCGCCAGCCTCAATCGCAAGACGCTGCGAAGCCGAGGGCGTGCGCGGAACAAAAGCGGCGTCGTTTGCCACCGACGCCGCTTCAGCGATGCGCGCTGTGTCCGTTGGCGCGGATTCGTCCGCGCGGGTCCCAGAGATCGTCAGGATCCGACCTATGAAGTCCGGTAGAAGAACTGCTCGCGCACGATCTTTCCGTCCTTCACCTCGTAGAGGGCCATCTCCTCCATCGGGACGCGCTTTCCGGAGGGCTTGGACGTCACGTCGAGATTGTAATAGACGGCGAACTTGTCCTCCCCAACGAAGGGCCCCTCAATGACGGAGCCATGGACCTCGTTGTTCTCGGCCCACCATTTGTTCTTTCCACGGATCGCGTCAATTCCCCTCATCTCGCGCGGCATCGTTTCGCTCCCCATCGATTCGACGCTGACGATGTCCGGCGAGTAAAGGCTCTCGATCGCCCCCATGAAATTGCCGTTCTTGCAGAAGGCGACGAGCTCTTCGGCGACGGCGGCGGTAGCTGTGGAGCTGGGTGCTGCGGTGGTCATGATTTCTCCTTTTCAGACCCTGTTTCATACTAGCGAAAGGATTGGCGGGCGCCAGACGAAAGACGTTCCAAAATGGCAATGATCGGAGCTCCACTTTGACAAATTGCTCATCCTTCCGGACATTGCTTCGTGCCTTCCAGCCAGGTGGAACTCAAGTCCGTTACGAGCCCCCGACAGATCAGGCTCGGGGACTCGGACGCCGCTCGCCCAAGCGGTCTTCCCAAGCACAAGCATCTCGCCGAGGCAGCTGAAGAACAGGTCGACCGAATTAGAAAGCTCCAGCAGAAGCTCTACGCGGACGCGAGGTTCGCGCTCCTCGTCGTCCTTCAGGGACGCGATGCCTCAGGAAAGGACGGGACAGTGAGGAAGGTCTTCAGTGGCGTCAATCCGATGGGCTGCGACGTCACGAGCTTCAAGGCCCCGACCGAGATCGAGCAGGAACACGATTACCTCTGGCGTGTGCACGAGCGCATTCCACCGCGGCGCATGATCGGAATCTTCAACCGCTCACACTATGAGGATGTAATCGTTCCTCGCGTGCACAAGTCCATTTCGCGGCAGACATTGTCCGACCGGTTCAAGCAGATCAATGACTTCGAGCGGATGCTCGCCGAGAACTCGGTCGTCATCCTGAAATTCTTTCTGCACGTGTCGCGCGACGAGCAGAAAAAACGACTCAAGGAGCGGCTCGAGGACAAGAAGAAAAACTGGAAGTTTCGCGCGGGAGATCTCGAGGACCGCGCGCTGTGGGACAAATACACGAAGGCTTACCGCGAGGCCATCGCCAGCTGCAGCACGAGCTGGGCGCGGTGGCACATCGTGCCGGCCGACGACGAGGACGCACGGGACCTTCTGGTCGCCACCAAAATCGCCGATACGCTCGACGGGCTCGGCCTTCGCTACCCTCCGCTCGATCCGGACCTCGAGGGCATCAAGATCAAGTAGGATCTAAACTGCAAACTGAACGTGAGCCGAGATCTGAAACTGCAAAGTCAAAAGAACGTGATCCGAGATCTGAGAAGATCAAGATACCAGGGTTTAGAAACTCCCCTGCGACATATCTGGGTGGCGCTAGGGTAAAGGCGTTGTGTAGTTGGTGGATATGCGGACCATACGGTCAGAGCGCGGTGACTATACCCTTAGATCTATGCCCTCTGAGATCTCGGATCGCGTTCTTTTGACTTTGCACTTCCCCGTTCAGTGTTACAGTTTCCCGGTCAGTTTTGCAGTTTTCCGGTCAGTTTTGCGGTTTCGATCAGTCAGCCCGTATTCCGCAACCCCTGCGCGATTCCGCTCAACGTCGTCGCGAGAGCTTCGTCTATTGCTTCCCTGTCCCGCTCATTCTTCGCGACCCCCGTGCGCTTTCTGCGCAGCAGCGATATCTGCAACAGCGAGAGCGGATCGACATAGGGATTTCTGAGCGCGATCGCCGACTGCAGAACCGGAGAGTCGTCCAGCAGCTGGCTGTGCCCCCGTATAAGCAGCAGCGCTTCGACGGCCATCTCGTATTCGTTAATGAGCTGGTCGAGCAGCTTGAGATCTCCACCCAGATGGCGGACGTACGCTCGCGCGATCTCGATGTCTGTTTTCGCGCAAACCATTTCTGCTTTTCCCAGCAGATCATCAACGAAGGGCCAGCTCTCGGCCATCCGCTGCATCCGCCGCAATCTGGCGCGGGTGGACACCTCTTCGCTGAGCGCTGTTCCCACGCCGAGCCAGCCGGTCAGCATCAACCGGATTTGCGTCCAGCCGAATCCCCACGGAATTGCGCGGATCCCTTCGATTCCCGCCTTCGCGCCAGGACGATACGCCGGACGCGAACCGAATCGAGCATTGGCCAGCTCGTCGATCGGCGTCGCCATTCGAAAGAGCTGGAACAGCGCCTCGTTATCGTAGACGAGATTGTGATAGATGTCACGGGAGCGCGCCGAGACGCGGTCCATCACTTCGCGAAAATCTTCGACCTCTTTGACCCCAACTTTTTTTCGCCAGTCGCTGAACTCGTGGAGTAGCACACCCGCCGCCGTCACCTCCAGCGTCCGCTCCGCGACGGGCAGCAGCCCGAATTGCTGCGAGATGATCTCGCCCTGCTCGGTGATCTTGATCCGGCCTTGTGTCGTGCCCGGTGGCAAAGCTGCGAGCGCGCGGTAGACCGGCGAGCCGCCGCCGCGCCCGACGCTGCCACCCCGCCCATGAAAAAGACGAAGCTCGACTTTCGCCTCCCTGAAAACGTCGGCGAGTAGCTCCTGTGCCCGATACAATCCCCACGACGATGCGATCATCCCGGCATCTTTTCCCGAATCAGAGTAGCCGATCATGACTTCCTGCTTTCGTCCGCGCGCCGCGAGTTGTTTCGAATAAACCGGATCGTCGAACAACGAGCGCATTACCTGCGGCGCCCGCTCCAGATCATCGACTGTTTCAAACAGCGGGACGATGTCGAGACGCGACATCGGTTTCGCGCCGGCAAGATCCAGGAGTCCTGCCTCGCGCGCGAGCACCATCACCCGCAGCAGATCATCCGCGGAGCGCGTCATCGAGACTATGTAGGTCGACGCCGCCTGCTCGCCCGTCTCATCCTGGATGGTGCGAATCGCCTGTAGCGTGTCGACAACCCGCTGCGTGTCGTCCGAGAGCTTGCGACGCTTGTCTAGAATCGGACGCTTTGCACGCAGAATCGAGCGAAGCTGCTTTCCGTCCGCCTCTCCCGACTTCGGCGCCACGATCTCCGCCACCGCGGCGGTGTGAACGTCGGCGTGATCGCGCACATCCATCAGGAAGCCGTGAAAGCCGTGCGCCCGCACGGCAGCGTAAAGTGGATCGATCGTAGTGCGGCATGCCTGCTCCGCGCCGGCGCGGAGGAGCGACTTCCGAACCAGCAGCAGATCCTCCTCGAACGATTCGACGTCCGGGTACGCGGCGGGCTCCTTCATCTTTCGGCCAGCGTCGCGCGACGCGACCAGCCGTCGCGTTGCCGCGATTCGCTCAGCCATGAAACTGAGCTTGAGCCTCAGCGGCTCGTCTTCGTTGCGCCTCCTGTTTGTCTTCCACACGTTCGGCATCAGCTTCTGATCGCGCTTGAGCGTCTTCATCATGGCCTCGAGAGGCGGCGCGATTGACGACGACAGCGACAGTCGCCGAGTCAGATCGTCGAGCACAGTCTCATAACGGCCGAGTATCACGTGGCTGGCGCGCCGTGCGGTGGCAATCGTGATCTCGGGAGTTACGAACGGATTCCCGTCGCGGTCACCACCGACCCACGTTCCGAACCGCACCGGCACCGCGAGCCTGAACTGATCGGCGGACCGCGCAAATTCGTCCTCGAAAGCGAGCGCCAACGTCGCGTGCACGTAGGAGTTGGCATCGAGCAGGCGCGTCTCCAGATACCAGAGCGCGGTGCTGACTTCATCCAGAACCGTCGGACGATCCTGACGTACTTCACTCGTCAGCCAGAGCAGCTCCACTTCGCCTTCCAGTGACTGCTCGATCAGTCTGACCTCGTCCGGCGGCGAAGACTCGCGCGTAAGCAGTCCGTCGGCAACGCGTGCCTGCAAGCCGAGCAAGGTCCTTCGCGTCGATTCGGTCGGATGCGCGGTGAGCACCGGACGGATGTCCAGCGCCAGCATCGCTCGTTCGATCTGCTCGGATGCGATGCCAAGCTTCCGGAGCTCGCGCATCGTCCAGCGCGCGGACGCGGGCTGAGGATCGGTTACACCCTTGCCCAGGTACGAATTCCGCCGCCGCACGCGGTGGGTTTGCTCAGCGGTGTTGATCAGCAGAAAGAAGAGAGTGAACGCGCGGGCCGCCATGGCGCATTGAGCCACGGTGAATCCGTCGATCAGCCTGAGCAATCCGTCGAGGGTTGGCGCGTCTTCGTCGCCGTGCCGCCGGGCCCGGGTCGCGACCCGCAACCGTTCGACGATCGTGAACGCCTCGTCACCTTCGAGCCGGAGGATTACTCGTCCGAGTGCGCCCGCCAGCCACCGGACATCATCGTGGAGAGGGAGATCTTCTTTGCGCGGAGTGGCCGGGTTTGGCACGGCGGGAAGATACCGCAATGCCGTGCTTCAAAGAAAGGCAACAACAACTGCAAACTGCAACGGAAGACTACCTGCCGGGAGCGATGGGCGGAGCAGCTGAACGGCGGCGGGCTGTCCCATTCACCTCGAAACAGCCCGTAGCCAGAGGCTGCTCCGCTGAAGGCACCTGGCAGGTAGTCTTCCTTGAAGTTCTCAGTCTTTAGAGCGGATACCCACTTCTTTCTGAATCGTCCTATAAGAGAATCGCCCGTCCTGGGCATGTTCGGCCACAGAGTCCATAAATGAAGATTCCCCATAGCAGACCGATACTCGTTTCCTTCGGCCTTGCGTCGACTGCGCTTGTCCTCTGCGCCCTCCTCCTCCTCGAGTGGAAGGATGGTACGGCTGCGGTCGAGTCGTTCGAATGGGTAAGCCACACACTCGAGATCCAGCGAGAGCTAGCCACCGTCGAAGCGCGGATGAGCGAGGCCGAATCCGCGGAGAGGGGCTACCTTCTGACTGGCGAGACGACTTTTCTCGCGCCGTATACCGCGGCAACGAACGAGGTCAGAACCCGCCTCGCTAATCTCCAGAAGCTGGTTGTCGACAACCCCTCTGAGCACGCTCAGCTGCGCAAGATTGATTCTCTTTCGCGCGCCAAGCTCGTCGAGCTCGACTCGACCGTGAAGTTGGAGCGCATCGGAAAGCACGACCTTGCCGTCGCAATCGTCAAGACGACGCACAGCGACGTCCTCATGAATTCGATTCGCTCCGGATTGCAGTCCATGACCGAGGTCGAGGCGAGCCTGCTGCGGAGTCGGCAGCAATCGCTCGTGCGAGAGCTGCATCGCGGCGACATGATCTCACTTGGTCTCGCTGCCGCTCTGGCAGTAATGTTGATCGCGCTGCTCGTCCTTGCGCGTGGGGCCGAGCATTATCGGAACCTCGTGACGCTGTGCGCATGGACCAGATCGGTCGAGTACGAGGGCGAGTGGATCAGCTTCGAGGAATACCTGCGACGCAGATTCAACGTCTCGACGACGCATGGCATTGCTCCCGACGCGTTGGCACAGATCGAAGTGGGCCTGCCGATGGACGAGCGACAGAAAGCGTAACCGCACCACGACGATCGGCAAAGGCCTGACAGCGAGCTCAAGTACGAACTGAACGTGATCCGAGATGCTCTCTGAGATCTCGGATCACGTTCTTTTCCTTTTTCTCCGCCGCGGATGGCGGAGGCCGCCGTCATTTGAGTCGGCGCGCCAACCCGGCCAGATAGTCGGCCGCCTGGGCGATCGGCCTCGCTCCCGTCAGTTGTGCCTGATCCAGCGCGGGAATTCTTGGCTCTCTTTGCACGTTTCGGATGCCTAATCGTTTCCGGAGCTCGTCACGGAAAGCGCGCGCAGGCTGGTAGAATCTCTCCCGGTAGGCCCGCCATGTGCGAAGATCGTGCTCGATCAACTCGGCGCTCTGCTGGTCCAGCACCTCGTCGCGCTCCGCTTCGCTCGAGAGCTCCAGCGGAGGAACCCCCGCGAGCGTCTTCACGAATTCGCGGTCGCTGACCGCCTCGAAGGATTTCATTTCCTTCGCGAGCTGTAGCACTTCCTCGCGCAGCTCGGAGGGAGCGAGCACCTTCAACTGCTCGACGAGCGGATCGGTGGCAGGTTGTCGAGTCACACCCTTCGACGCCGTGGGCGATTCAAAGCCGGTAAACCTCGGCCCGTGATAAATCAGCCAGAGAAACTCGGCGATGGTCGCCACGACGTAGCAGGCGATGGCGACGGCGACGAGGCGCAGCGGAGTAGACGACGACCTCAGCACTCCATGTCCCTGCCAGAGCACGTTCAGGGCGGAGACCGTAATGGAGCCGGCTATCTTCGCCGGATAGAGGAGCGGAACCTGCTTCCACGCGCGTGGAATCGAATGGCGAAATTTGCTCGCCTGAACGGAAATCTTCACTCTGAAGTGACTGTTCTCGCGGGATTGCAGTCACGCTTTTTCGGGAATTTCTGCGGAAAAAAAGCTGTGACTTTTCTTCTCCTACTCAGCTGGAACTAGGCTGCCTGCCGCAAGAGGAGGTTACCCCTACGGTCGTCGAGACTTCAACTACAAACTGAACGTGATCCGAGATCTGAAGCTGCAAACTGAACGTGAGCCGAGATCTGAAACCCCAAAGTCAAAAGAACGTGATCCGAGATCTGAGAAGAGCAAGATACCAGGGTTTAGAAACTTCCCTGCGACATATCTGGATGGCGCTAAGGTACAGGCGTTGGGTTGTGGGCGGATACGCGCGCTATGCGGTCGGAGCGCGGTGACTATATCCTCAAATCTATGCCCTCTGAGATCTCGGATCCCGTTCTTTTTAGTTTTCCGTTGAGATCTCGGATCGCGTTCTTTTCAGTTTTGCAGTCAGACCGACTTGGCCATCACGTGATCGTCGCCGATCTGTTCACCAAAGTAGAACTTGGCGGACCCGACGACGGTGAATCCCATCCGTTCGTAAAATCCGACGGCCCAGGGCGCCTCCTTCCAGACCTGCAGCCAGACTAGGTCCGCACCGCGTCTTTTTGTTTCATTCAGGGACTCCTGCATGAGAGCCTTACCGACACCGCGCCCGTGAAAGGCACCGTCCACGTAGAAGCGAACTATCTCGAACACACGATCTCCGGAAACGCCATCGGGCGGGTCGGGACTCGCCCGGATGTATGCATAAGCGATTGCCTGCCCCTCAGAGGTTTCCGCGATGAACATGGCGACGCCATCGTCCGCAATCGCGGCGCGAAGGCCTTTGACGGCGAAGGATCGAGCCAGGTATCGACTCAGCTCCGGCTCCGGGTGTGTCGGGCCGTACGTCTCGGTGAACAACCGCGCCGAGAGCGTGGACAGCGTCGTGGCGTCGTCGACTGTACACTGACGGATGGAAAAACCTGTCATCGGGTTGTAATGTGGGGACTCGCCGAGGGAATAAAACCGGGTTCCAAAGATGGAGGTTGGAGAATTTAGCAGTCAATTTCGAAGGGTCACCCTGCTGCCCGCGGAAATGCTCGCGCGCAAGGTGATACATCCTCGTGGCAAGATCATACTTGACAACTCGAATCCCGGACGATAATAGAGGGTGTCTTCCGAGCCACCCAAGAACGATGGCTGCCTTGGGCCGCGCGGTTTGATGAACCTGGCAAGACTTACCTGACCCGTCCTCAGGAGTCGTCCGCAGGTGCTTCGGTCTCTCGCTCTTCTGCTATGTGCCCCGCTGTTGTCCGCCGCTCCGACACACGTTGTCGGCCACGCTGACGCATCTCGGCATTCCGGTAATCCTGCGCAGGTGTACCTGATCATCCGCACGGACGATGCGGGAATGAGCCACAGCGTGAACATGGCTCTCGAGCGACTCATTGCGACGGGAATGCCGGTCTCGGTGTCGGTGATGTTTCCCACCCCGTGGTACCAGGAGACGGTGGATATTCTCAAGCGAAATCCACAAGTCTCCGTGGGCATTCACCTGACGCTCAATTCGGAGTGGAAAAACTATCGCTGGGGCCCGGTGCTCGGTCGAACGGCCGTTCCGTCACTCGTTGACGCGGACGGCTATTTCTTTCCGTCCTCTGAGGCGCTCCATCAGAACCACCCCAATCTCCAGGAAGTAGAGAAAGAGCTGCGCGCGCAGATCGACCGCGCGATGCACTCCGGACTCAAGATCGATTATGTCGACTACCATATGGGAACGGCGGTTCGCTACCCCGAGTTCCGTGAGATCGCCGAGCGGCTCGCAAAAGAGTATGGGCTTGGCATGTCACAGTACTTCGGCGAAACGCGGCACGATCCGCAGTACTCCGCCGCGCCGCCTGCCAAGACCGACAGCCTGCTGGCGATGGTCGATCGCCTCCGCACGCCGATCAATCTCGTTGTCACGCACGTGGGAATCGATAACGCAGAGCTCGGCGCTCTGCTCGACATGAACACGGACGGCGCTCTCCCCGAGATGAGCAAGAATCGTCAGGGAGAGCTTGATGCAATCACGTCACAGCGGTTTCGCGACGCCATCAAAGCCCACAACGTCCAGCTGCTCACATACCGCCAATTGATCGCTATGCAGGGCCTGGGGTCAATGCACCGACCCCAGGGTTGATGTACGTTCGCCCGTTCCTTGGAGGAGTCATGGTACAACCTGGAGGATTGCAAATGGAGAGAGTACTGGTAGGAAAGCATTCGAGGTTGAATAGCGGCTTACGCTGGCTTTGCTCGGCGGCAATTAGTCTGCTGTTCGCGCTGGCATTCGCCGGCACCGCGTTTGGACAGGACGTACCTATCACCGGAACCGTGGTAAACGCGGCGGGCGCTCCAATTCCCGGCGTTACGGTTCGCGTCGAGGGAACCGATGCCCGCACCAATACGGACGCGAACGGAGTTTACCGCATCGTAGCTCCGGCCACTGGGACGCTGACCTTTGCCCACGTCGGAAGCAAGCCGCAAATTCAGGCGATCGGGGGACGCAGGACGGTCGACGTCACAATGACGAACGTCACGTACCTAGAGGAAGTCGTGGTCACCGCCTACACCGAGCAGCGGCGAGCGGATATCACCGGCGCTGTTTCCAGCGCGGACATGGACCAGGCCAAGAGGCAGACGAATGCAAGCGTGGTCAAGGCGCTTGATGCGACCGTGCCTGGTGTGACGGTCCAGACGAGCGGCTCGCCAGGAGCGCGGAGCACTGTCCGAATCCGCGGAATCAGCTCGTTTCAGAACAACGACCCTCTCTATATCGTCGATGGCACGCCGGTCCAGGATTCGTATGTCAACTTCCTGAACCCCGAGGACATTCAATCGATCCAGGTTCTCAAAGACGCGTCGGCCGCATCGATCTACGGATCTCGCGCCAGCAACGGCGTGATCGTGATCGAGACGACAAAGAACGGACCGGTGGGACCGCCCAGAGCGACGCTCCGGGTCAGAACGGGTGTCTCATCTCCGACGAAGGGACTCGATGACATCCTTCTCACGAATTCCCTCGACTATTGGAGAGTTCAGGAGCAGCGCTACATCAATGCGGGCCAGCCGGTGCCGACGAACGTGTACGGTGACCCGAACAACCCGACCGTTCCCAATTACACTTACGCCGATGCTCCAGCGATACTCACAAAGGATGCCTTCGGCCGCATCGTGACCGTAGATCCGAGCAAGTATTCATATCCGAACACTTTGATCGAGCCAGCCAGCCAGGGCACCAATTGGTGGAAGACTGTCTTCAGCTCGGCACCGGTTTCGGATTACAACCTTGATGTGAGAGGTGGAGGCGACGCCAACGCGTACGCCGTTTCCTTCAACTACTTCGATCAACAGGGCACTGCCGCCTGGAACGACTACCGCCGCGGCAGCGTTCGGGTCAACACGTCTTTCAACCGTTCGAAGCTGAATTTCGGTGAGAACATCGCTCTTACCGTCGATCGTCATTACGGCGGCACCGGGACATTCGATGACGCGTCCGGAGAAAACGGCGTCCTCGGCAAGGACATTCTGATCCAGCCCATCGTGTCGGTCTACGACATCAGCGGGGTTAATTTTGCCGGAGCAAAGGGTGTCCCCGGCGTCAACAGCAGCAACCCGCTCAAGAACGCGTGGGATGCCAAGGACAACATCAACAAGAACAACCAGGTCTTTGGAAACGTGTTTGGCGGATACGATGTCACGCCTCAGTTCGGTCTCAAGAGCAGGCTCGGATTCAACCTTCAAGAGCTTTCATTCGCCGGGTTCAGCGCCCCCACCCCTCAGAATAACGAGGCGCAGTTGGGCAACGGCATCAATGAGAACAACTCCAATACGGTCGATTGGACCTGGAGCAACACGGCGCGGTACCTCAAGACGATTTCCAAGGCGAGCGTGGACCTGCTCGTCGGTCAGGAGGCGAACTCGACTGTCAACCGCTACCTGCAGGGATCGATCAACAATCTTCTGAACACAGGTCTCGACTCCAGATACATCCAGGACGCGCTCGCCGACCCAACCACCAAGAACGTCTTCAGCAGTGGCTACCGGACGGCCTTGATGTCGTTTTTCGGAAAAGCGGGTCTCAACTTCGCGGATAAGTACGTCGCGAGCTTCACGCTCAGAAAGGACGGCTCATCCAACCTTGGTCCAGACCACCGCTGGGGAACGTTCCCGGCTGTCGGACTCGGCTGGCGTATCTCCAACGAGGGTTTCCTTCAGAATAACCGGATTTTCTCGGACGTCATGCTCCGTTATGGATGGGGCCGCACGGGAAACCAGAACATCCCAGCAGGACGAATCGTGTCGCAGTTCGGCGGCGATCGTGGAGATACCTTCTACGACATCACCGGCTCCAACACGACCATTCAGCCAGGATTCCGGCAGGCGTCGCTCGGTAATCCGAACCTGAAGTGGGAATCGAATAAATCCACGAACGTCGGCGCGGACATGACGCTCTTCAATGGCATGTTCAACGTGGTGCTCGACGTGTTCAACCGCACGACTGACGATCTGCTCTACGATCCCAGAACGCCGGCGACCGCGGGCATAGCGTCTCCGCCGATCGTCAACATCGGCAAGATGCAGAACAAGGGCTTCGACTTCTCCGTCGGTCACGCGGGCTCGTGGTGGAATGCGAGCCTCAACGGAAGTCACTACAACAACAAGATCGTTTCAATCGACGGGGTCCAGACCTCGTTCTTTGGACCGATCGGGACGCGCATCGGCAACTCGACCATCAACCAGGTTGGCCAGCCGATCGGCTCGTTCTACGGCTTCATCGCCGACGGATTCTTCAGGGATGCGGCCGATGTGGCAGCTCATGCCACGCAGGATGGAGCCGCGCCGGGCCGCATCAAGTTCCGCGACGTCAACGGCGACGGCGTGATCAACAGCGACGATCAAACGATCATCGGAAGTCCCCATCCGAAGTTTACGATGGGCATCGATCTCGGAGCCCATCGCGGACAGTGGGATGCCAGCGCGACCATCTTCGGAACGTACGGGAACAAGATCTTCGAAAACCAGATGGACTTCTACGTCTTCCAGGATTTCTCCTCGAACGTGAGGAAGGACCTGCTGGCGAATTCGTGGACACCGCAGAATCTCAACGCGAAGTATCCGCGGCTGGATATCACCGACAAGTACAGCGGTGTGATCAGCAGCTTCTACGTGAAGGACGGGGCGTACACCCGGCTCCGCAACTTGCAGGTGGGCTACACGCTTCCTTCCGGTGCACGCTATCTGCCGGGCGCCAGAGTCTATGTGCAGGGCGAGAACATCTTCACCCATACCAACTATGATGGGCTCGATCCGGCAATTCCGGCTGGCAACTTCACTGGAGCCGCGGGCGACACCCGGGATCAGGCTATGGGCGTCGATGTGGGCGTCTATCCGACCAACAGAATATTCAGCATCGGCATAGTTACCTCCTTCTAAACGAATCGGCCTTTTTCAAAGGATAAGACACGATGGCAACGGTATCGAAAAAGTCCCTGCTCCGCGGAATGGCGGTGACGATTCTTGCGACGGTTGTGCTTTATGGTTGCAAGGATTTCCTGTCGACCGCAGCTGAGCCACAGGGAACACTGGATCAAACGACCCTTGCGAATCGCACGGGCGTGGAAGGATCGCTCATAGCTGCGTATCGAACACTCGATTGCACGGATGCGACAAGCGGCAACTGGGGGTGCGCGGCGAGCAACTGGGTGTTTGGTAGCGTCGCGGCCGATGATTCCTACAAGGGATCAGACGGTCTCGATCAACCACCCATCAACGACATTGAGGGATATCACTGGGGTACGCCCTCGGCTGGCACGTATCTCAATGTCAAATGGCAAATAACGTATGAGGGAGTGGTTCGAGCAAACTCCACTCTTCGCCTGTTGAAGCAGGTGGTAGCGTCGAACCCGACGGAGTACTCTCAAACGGAGGCAGCCCAAGTCGCTGGAGAGGCGATATTCCTCAGGGCGCACTACCACTTCGAGGCGTACCGGATGTGGGGCAACGTGCCCTATTACCGCGAGGACGACGTGGATTTCCGGAAGCCGAACATCGACAGCGCGGCAGTCATCACCGAGATCCTGAAGGATCTCGATTCGGCAATCAAGGTCTTGCCCACCTCGCCCCGTAACGGACAGAAGGGGCGAGCGAGTCAGTGGACGGCCAAGGCATACAAGGGTCGCGTGCTGACCTACGCGCACCAGTGGGCGGCCGCGGTTACCGTGTTCAAGGACGTTGTGCAAAACGGTCCTTATGCCCTCGAGACAAGCTTCGATCGCGTCTGGAGCGCTTATCAGGACGCGACGAACGGGCCCGAGACGATCTGGGCCTACCAGGCATCTTCCAAAGATGGAGAGCCGAACGCAGCGAATGCGAACTATGGGGAGCGTCTGAATTTCCCCTATTCGCCGAGCCACTTCGCTTGCTGCGGCTTCGACCCGCCGTCACAGAACCTCGTCAACCAATTCAAGGTTGACCCCGTTTCGGGACTACCGCTCTCGATAACGGCCCCGGCTACGTGGAATTCTGACAACAACGCCTTCGTCGCCGGCAATATGACGCCGGTCGATCCGCGCCTGGATTGGACGGTCGGCCGTGATGGCGTCCCATTCAAGGATTGGGGACCCTACAGCGTCGCGTGGGTGAGAGACCCGGTGAATGGTGGTCCCTATATGCCCAAGAAAATCATTCACGAACAAGGCAGCGGCGCCGAAGCGACCGTTGGTTGGCAGCCGCAGCAACAAAGCTCGATCAACATCCACCTTTTCCGGTACGCCGACCTTCTGTTGATGCTGGCGGAAGCCGAAGTTGAGACCGGTGATCTGGCCGGTGCCACGGCACTCGTGAACCAGATCAGAACTCGCGCAGCTCAAACAGCTCAGGGGCCCGGGACAGACCGCGCCAGCATGGCGATCCCGATCAACGATCCGAGAATCACGTGGGCGGTGTACAAGGTCGGCCTATATCCGGTGTTCGCGGATGCAGCCACTGGCCGCACGGCGGTCCAAACCGAACGCAGACTGGAGCTGGCGATGGAAGGCCAGCGCCTTTTCGATCTGCGCCGCTATGGAACTTTCATTCCTGTCATCACCGGATACCTCAGGGGAGAGGGAGGCGGACGTGAGGACGCCAGAAGGGCTTACAAGCTGACGGCAGAGCTGCCAACTGCTCGGCATCGTTGGTATGCAATCCCCGACGATCAGATCCAGCTGAGCAAAGTTGGTGGGCAGGATATGCTGAAGCAGAACACCGGCTGGTAAGAACCTGTAACACGAAAGGCCCTGGTACTCACGTACCAGGGCCTTTT
>Ga0157372_10002846_pt1 | contig 18705 bp, 22 predicted proteins | sample C55metaG_FD_115307 | JGI IMG/M metagenome (GOLD analysis project Ga0157372, IMG submission 115307) | Corn rhizosphere microbial communities from Kellogg Biological Station, Michigan, USA - C5-5 metaG | ecosystem: Host-associated > Plants > Roots > Rhizosphere > Soil | place: USA: Michigan... | reverse complement strand
TTTTCTTTAGCAATCACTTCAAGGAGTGATGTCTTGCCATAACCAGATTTTCCGGTTACTGCTAATGCTTTTGTTGTAGGATCTTTCAACCACTCATGGATTTCATGTACAGCTTTCTCATTACCAATAAAATCGGATAAGCAATTTAATTTCATTTTCTTGTGTTTCTATTAAATTGTGTTTTTGTATTAAATTGTGTTTGTATTAAATTGTGTTTGTATTAAATTGTGTTGCTATTAAATAATAGTGTAAATAATACAAAATGAAAAAGAAGTATTTACTTGTAATAACCATTGTTCTCATTCTTTTAATTACTATTACACGTCGGTCCAAAAGAGTAATCATTCCTGAACCTGAAGGAACGATTATTTTAAAATCCAATTCGAGTTCAAGTCAATTATTATTTGAACCTGTGGATATTCGATATTACCATCAACATCAAGTTCCATGGACACCAAACTATCTAGATTTTGATTTTGGTGAAGAAGATGAGATTCGTATTTATCAACCAGATAGTCAAAATGTTCACGATACCATTGTACAACGGAGTATTCGAGAGAAATTTAATTCTTTAGGCAACGAGACCGCGGTTCCAGAAGAAAGAGCAGAAGGTATCATATCCGAGGTCCGAGACGCTACAACGTCACTACCACCAAGACGTCGAGGTAAAATCTTAGAAGTATTAGAAACGATAGGTAATAGGAATACACCTGTAATTAATTTAAATAGTCAATCTGAAAAACAGATCCTCAAGATCGTATGGGATAAAGTGAAAGGAACAGAATCTGAAAATGAATTATTAAAACAATTAGAAGACTGCCATGAAAATGGTCTCACGGTATGCACCACAGGAGTAGCTACAAGACTTATGTCGGTTCTTTTCTTAGATGATCCAGACAATTTTCCTAGAACAAAAGGAAATTTAAGAGAAGAAATGTTGAATAAAGCATCAGTGATTCGTGAGAAATTTCAGGACGACGACTCTAAATTCAAACAAAAACTATTTTATGAATTTGAAAAGGATTATAAGGGTATATTGACTAAAAATGAAATAGAAGACGAATTAAATTCTTGGATTGATCACATCTGAAATAGAAATTCGTTTCATTTAAAGAAATAAAAATAGAGTAAAAGTAATAATTAACAAACACAACAAACACAATGGCTGGTCTCAAAGAAATCCATTTAAATGAAGAAAATTCCATTCACCTCTTACAAAAATTATTAGATCAAGCACAAAAAGGTGGTGCTATTAAAAAATTAAGTGATGCTTCTCTTATTCATAGGGGTATGATGTATCTTCTTAAAGTTCCAGAATATACAGATCCAGCTACTAATAAAAATCCGGAACTAAATCCAATCTCTGCTTTAGATGTAGTCAGTCAAGGAATTGAATTAGGTCAATCCGCAGGGATTTATACTTTAGAAGAAGCGTCACATGCATTTGCTGTAGTGAATTATATTTTACATACCCTTAAAGGAAAAGAAAAGGCAACGGCTACGACTACTACAGATGAAGAAAATTCAGATTCTTCTTCTTCAAGTTAGTTTCATCGCCGCAAATATGTTTTTTAAATTTCTTCTTAATTTAACTAAGACGAAATTTAATTGAGACGAAATTCAATTGAAACGAAGTTTAAAATGGATAGCAGCAGTAAAGAATCATCGTCTTTCTTTCTACGCTCAAAGCTATTACGCGAAATCATTGATATAATTCTATCCGAGATACAAAAGGAAAAAAATATAATTACTATTCAAAATGATATTTTAGATCCACTTCTTGAATATATCATTAGTAAACTTAAACCATTCATATTCATATCTATTGGTATAGTGATGATTCTATTTGTATTGATTATTGCATTGATCTACAAAATATTGACTACTGACTTTTGACTTTTGCTTCATTTGAATTTTTTTTTGTTAGAATTATATATAGTAAAGTAAGAAATAACAAGATGTTCTCTTTTATAAAGAATAAGATTAAACGAAAAAGTGCAAAAAATTCAGTGTCTAATATAAACAAGGCCATACAAACCAAACAAAGAAAACTTAGATCAATTTTGAGTTATAGGAATAATATTCATGGAAAAGAGAAAATCCGTTTATGGAACGAATGAAAAAAATTAACAAGAGAAATACATCAACTCAGAGAGAAACTCCAAGAGAAACAATTTAAGCAACTCATGAATAGTATTGAGATAGGCAAAAAGAAGCAAGCTCGCCAAGATGCTATTAAGTACTATAGTCAACTTAAAAAAAATGCAAAAATAGAAGCGGATAAATTTTATAATGCACAAAAGAAAAGAAAGAGTAAGAGTAGTACCACAACAAAAAAGAGTTTAAAAAAATAACTTGTTTAATTTACAATAAAAAAGTCTGGAAGATAAAAAATGGACAACTCAACAGTAACCGTTTGGACTCAACTTCAACTTTGCTATGCTTCATTTGAAGACTATTTCTATGACGAAATTGTACCAGTACTACTCCATGGAGTTGATTTATTTCTTCACTACATTATGAAAATTCAACCACATCAATACGACTACGACGTTGAAGCCGAAGGCTCAGACACCGAACAATTAGAGGCATTTGATTTCATTGAAAATGAAAATTACCAATCCCTTTTTGATCGATTGTGACTGTTAGTAGTATTTTTCCAAAAAATGTTGTAGATCCTGTGACAAAATTCTATTTTTTTCTGGTTCTTTTTCAGTAATTGTATTTTGTAAATTAAAAAAATGTGGACGTGACTTTAATAAAGATCCATATATTTTCCGATTTCTTTCTCTATCATTCGATAAAAAGTACTGCTGATAATTCTTAGAGGAATTACCGACAGTTCCTGCACTTCCTGTTCCATTGTATATAGAGTAATATTCGGCCAATCCACCAGTTGTATTAAAAATACTTGTATTCCTAAATTTACTTTTACTGACTCGATCAAACTCTTTTTGAAAATAATTTCGGAGAAATATATGATCACTTTTTCTTTGTATTAGAGGCATGTGTCGTGTTAATAATCGGTTATCATTTTTAGTGTTTGGAAAAAGAATATCTAACATCTTATTCACATTTTTCCAAGCAGATGCATATCCTAATTCATTGGACACAGCAGTTCCTCTAGGAGAAACTTTATTTTTTTCAGTTCCTATTTTCAATTTAATTTGACCATTTTTGTCTGAGTAAATGAAATCGGAGATATTCACATGGTTACCTATAAAACAATCATCATTAAAATAAATAAAATATTCAGAAAGACCAGGAATTCGATGAAGATTTGATTCAATCGATGTAGAGTTCCAAGTAGGCAGATCTGAAGGATTTTCGTATATGTCTCTATGATAAACTGGAATCACATTTTTATCACCTAGTTCTTTCAACCAACTTGGGGTTTGACTTTCAGATGACATTAGAAGAAAAATTCGAGATATAAATGGAGCATATTTTCGAATAGCCATGATACAATATTTTGCTTCATTATTTGATTTCCATCTCCATGGATTATCAGCATTCACCGTTAAGATCTCAACGCTACCGCTTCCTTGCGAGTAAATTTGATATTCTTTTTGCCAAGATGGATCATCAGAATCTACATAAGTGATTACAGCGTCGATTGGAACTCCTTTTACTTCATTTGCGGCTTCTTTTTTTTTAACTAGAAGAGTAAAAACAAAAATAATAATAAGAAGGCTAATAAGAAAGGCTACTACTTTTAACATATCTATCATCTATTAATAAAAGTCTAATATTTTCTTTTTTTTGTACCATTACCATTTCTTTCAATTTTCTTCACACTAGTAAAATATTTCAATTGCATATAAATCACACGTTAAATTAGGATCTAATACATACGAATGAGGAAGAGTAAAATAGCCATGTTGACCCCAAGATGAACTCCAAGAATTTTGTAAAATGAAATGATCACTTGTGTATCCAATAATCGTGACGGCATGGGCTCCTAGACATTGTTCATTAGGTTTTGGCATAGGCACAATTCCACTCTTTGCGACTTCATCACTTTCAAACGATTCATATACTTGAATACCTGCTAAAACTGGATATCCGTGAAATAAAGCTGTCTTTATATCTTTTAGAGTTTGATTCACGGCCATATATTTAAAACTTTTGTGTTGCTTTGCAGAATTATAGGCGACTGCATTTGGTTTAATACCAAAATGTTTATCGTCATATGGCCAAGAATCTACAGCACATACCTTATATTTACTTATACTTTTACAAGTGGTTCTAATATCAGCTCCAGGATCTGATTCAGGATCTTCATGATTAATATTAGCTACAGTGTTGTAATAAATGAAGTTTTCACTCGGAATGAAAATCAAATCCTTTTCTCTATGTAAAGCATACATTAAAGCACATGAGCTGCTGAATGCAGTACAGGTTCCACGCTCACCTTGATCAAGGATAGGTACATCCTTTGATCGTAAATCGACTGATGATGGTAATGACTCTACTTTTGGTAATTCTAATTTAAAATCTCTTGAATCGTGAGTATTTTTTCTATAATTGTACTTGTACTTTCTTTGCATTGATTGGAGTTACTTTAATTCAAAGAAAATAAAAAAAATCAACAACTTCACATCTCACCTTTGGTTTCTACATTTACTTCTTCACCGTTCGAAGAACCCTGATACTCTCTGATATTCTCTTTAACTTCAGTTAAATTTGAGGTATCCGGTTCTGTAACCGCCATCGAACGAAGACGGAATGATATTTAGTTATACTAAACACCATCAGAAGGAATTAAATCATTCATTATAATTCCTTTCATTAGGATATTTTTAGCTGAGTTGGTATCCCTGCCATAAATGAATTTACACGTTGGACATTTAAATACTCTAGATATTCCTATAGTATATAATTGACCGCAACAGGAACAACATTTACTCGTATATCTTTCATCAACAAGACAAATTATTTTACCTCTGCAAAGTGCTTTATATTGCAACCTTTGTTTTAAAAGATAAAACTTAAGATCATTGAATTGTTGATTTAACGGACTGTTATTACCTTTCTTAACGATATCGTGGCTCTTGATATCACCAAAGAAAACAACATCATTCTCATCTAAAAGTTTATTGATGAATTGCCAATGAAGACCATCCACATAATCTTTCTTTTTTTTCTCTAATTTATTAAAATGTCTTTTTCTAAAGCCATTCCTTCCTTTCCATTGAATAGTAAGAAACGGTTTTAAATGTGGAGCTACTTTTCTGGCTGTTTTTAATAATTGGGTTTTTTTATTTAACTTATCTAAAAGATCTTGATTATGTTTGTATTCCGAAATTCCACTATTACCAAAGGTAGTAGCAAAGGTTTTGATTCCTGGATCAACGCCACAATAATGAATATTTTCTTCTGATCCACTGTTACTCGTTTTAGTTTGAATAGGTATGGGTATCATAAGCCAATAATGACCTTTAAAATAAATCATGTCACAGTTATGTTCGATCCCCTTCATTTTTTTTAATTTCTTTTGAATTTTAGAACTTGTTTTGAATAATGGATCTTTTTTAAAACATGGAATCTTTATTTTTCCTTTATCTAATTTTATTTGTGTTGAAGTAAGTTCTATAGATTTTCTAGGCGATGACTTTTTCGAAAATCCTATATCAAAAAACTTAATATTGCCATTATTGAGATTAGTTATGGCTGTTGTGTATGAATCACATACCTTTTTTATTGCATTGGCTCTAATATCCTTTGGCGTTTCCAATTCCCATGAGCGAACATATGGATTTACTACTGGTTTTGTGTCTTTCAACAATTCATTCATACATTTTTCATCTTCTTTTATTATATTTTTCAATTCATCCTTATGATTTAATAAATATTCTTTCAAATCACCATCCTCACATTTTTTTAATACGTTCTCGACTTCTTTTAATTCAGATTTCAATTTATTGATTTCTGAAGAATGGTATTTATAGATACTAGAGGTCATTTTTGTGTTAGCTGTAACTAACAAATTCCTTAGGTCTTGAAAATTCGGATCTTCTCCTAATTTTTTAATTCTTTCCAATGCATTGTTATGAACGAATCTGTAAGTGTCTTCATATTTATGAAAAATTTGTTTTTGAATCTTGGACATTTTCAATTTCACTGCAAAAGTTCTCAGTTTCGGTTTTTTTATATGATCTTTTACCCATTTGTCGGCAACTGAAGATATGGATAATGGATAAGAGGTCATCTGCAAGTTCTTGTTCTGAAGACTTATTTTCTGGAACGTCAAGAAGGGTGATTTTTCCTCCTGCTTTTGTAACAAGTGATTCGATGAGATCGAATCCAAATCGGCTAAGCCTATCTCTGTGAGCCACCACAACTTCTCCGATAGTTTTTTGTAAACAGGCGTCCAGTATGGTTTGTAATCCTTTTCTTTTGAAATTAATTCCTGAACCAACATCTTGAATAAGTATATAACCATCATATTCAGGTCTTTTGACATACTCAACCTGTCGAGAAAGATCGTCCATTTGTTTTTTTGAGGAGACTCTAGTATATAAGAAATTTTTTTTCTGAATGTTTGACTTTTCTTGGTTAGAAAAATCAGGATTACACATCTCTTGAAGACTTTGTTTATCAAATTTTCTTTGTCCCCCAGGCGTCTTATAGCTTCTAATCTTTTTTTCGTCAGCCATTTTCCTAAGTGTTTGAGGTCCGATACCACAATATTTTGAAGCTTCTGCAATAGTAATGAATTTTCTTTCTGGTTTGATTTCATCATTAGTATTTTGTTTTGGCATTTCTCTTTTTTTCTTTTTTCTGTTTCTTGTAATAATTGATGTATTCTAATAATCTTGATCCTTTAAATTAAAGTCGATATTTAGAAATTAAAAAAATAAGCGAATATTTATTAACTATTCAAGAAACAGTTCTAACCTTCGGTTTCTACTTCTTCCCCTTCGGCTTCATAACAGCTCTTTGATCATCATATTTCGTCCATCGAATAGGTTTCTTCTTCTTTGCACTGGAAGAAAACGAAGTGGACTTCTTTTTTGAACTACTTTTCTTTTTCTTACTGGTGGTAGATCTTTTTGGTTTTTTTACTGATGATATGGACCTTTTTGATTGTGACTTTGATCTTTTCCGTTTTACTATTCTTTGTGTATTAGAAACAGTAACAAGGTCAAGGTATTGAGGAAGTCCTGAATTAATCTCATTTAAAACATCAGTGATCCTGGTAATAGCTCTTTCTGCTGTTCTTAGATTTGTCGTCACATCGCCTGTGGCAATGAATGGAAAATCTCGTTTTAGATTTGCTACTTCTCTTTTAATCCAAGTAGGATGATTCTCGTTGTAATATCGACCAACAACATTACTTAATTCACCTAAATAAATTCTAATATCATTGTTTGCTCTAAATAAATTTATACTATTACTACTACTACGACCATCGTCAACAGCAATACCTGTGTATATCACACCTTCCATTGGAGATCGAGATCCTCGACTGAAAGAACGGCTGCTGTTACTATTTCGTCTCGAATTTCCACCGCTATGTCTCATCCAACTTGGAGGTCTATAGGTAATATCTGAATTAAAAGAGAAAGTTCTATCTGTACTCCGTGACGTCCTTGACATTTGTTAAACCTATGTTATTCCAAAGAAAAAAATAGTCTAACAATTTCAGTTTAAAAAAGAAGGAACAACTAGTAAGTAATAACTAACAACTAATAACCCAAAAAAAACAAAAAGTAAATAGGATGTCTTCTATCCGTCGTGAAATTGTGGATCGAGTGGCTAATATTCAAAATAAAAATGTACTTACACTCATTTATTCATTTTTATCAGATGAAGGAAAATCTTCTAATTTCACAAGTAATCAAAATGGAATTTTTTTTAATCTAAGCAAAATGAATGATGACACTATGACAAAACTTATTGAGATATTAAATAAAACGGATAAATATATGGCTGAATATGGTCAAATTGAAACCCAAAGGCAAGAATTAATGAGCACATTAAAAAAAGAAAAAAATGAAGATGAGGAATGTAAACAAAAGTCACCTTCGCTTCCTTCTGTGTCTCCTTTGGTTCCTTCGCCGCAGAAATCAGAAAAGAAAAAGAAAAATAATAATAACAATGTAGCCATTGAGCCGGATGACTATGACTCTTTAATGAAAATGCATTTAAAAAAACCGGTATATAAAGGAGCTTGTGGAAGAATTGATAAAATACTTCGAAAAAGAAAAAGTAATTCTTCTTCTAGGTCGAATAATATCCGCCGTATAATGTCAAGGAGTAGCCATAACGATGAAACAGAAGAAGACCAAGCAGATGATGAAGTGGAAGTCGAAGGCGATGACCTTGAAGAGGAAGTTGAAGTAGATGACCTTGAAATTATTCAAGAAGAAGTGGAAGGAGATGACGATGAAGATGATCCAATTGAATTAGAACAAGAAGAAGATGAGATGAGTGAAAATGAACAAAGTGAAGAAAACGAAGAAGAAGGTGACTCGTCCAATGAGGAATACAAGTACCAATTAGAAATTGAAGACGATTTTGTATAATGCAGCGAAAAGTGAAGCTGCAACAATGAAATAAAAAATAATTTTTTTTGTCAGACCCCTGTTAAATTCTTAATCGCACTTTTGTTTGTTTGTTTGTTTACTCGTCGCTTTTTATCTCCTTTCTCTTTGTTTGTTTACCGTTCTTCACTTTCTTTTTCTACGTTTCTTTTTTCAAAGTTCCGTTTTTCAACTTAACTTTTTGTCTTTTGTTTAAACTTCGCGTTTCTTTTTTTTGTACTGTATTATTTACGCTACGCTACCCTGTCCACTATGATGTTTTCCGATCTCATTCCTTTAAAAACTCTCTTTCTAGATTCCTGCTTGAAAAAAACTTTTATTGGATATGCTAATAATGAATTTGAAACTAGGTTTGGCTCTTTTAAACACAGTGGTGGCAGTACCCCCAGGTCTCCTTCTTTTGTTCCAACCATTAATAATAACACTATGGAAATCTTAGCTCGTTTTGCTAATACAAATTGTAGTAAATTTATTGGACGTGAATATACATTGAATGTTACTCATCGCAATGGAATTAAAGTGACTCAATTATTGGAACAACCTAAAGAAAACACGTATACTCTCGCGTACCCCTGGAAAGGAGCTTCAATCATAGGTGAGAGGTATCAAAAAAAGAGACTTATACGTTTATTAGATTTTCCTAATTACAATTTCCGAGGATGTTTCTGTATGGAAAAAACTAAATTAAGTGAAGATGAAATGAAAAGTGTTCATGCTAGTCCAATTAAATATGCCAAATTACGTATTAGAGACTCTTATCTTTTCAATGAAGGAATAAGATTAGATATTTCTTCATTCAAATCAGCAAAATCCATTGAATCCATTGAGGCAGTTGGAATGCAATATGATTGTGAAATAGAACGCGTATCCTCACCAGTGTCTCTAGCAGAAGCAGAGGTATCTTTCAAAAGTTATTTAGCCTTCTTGATGGATATTCTCAAGATCATCCAAAAAGTACCATTCACTTTACCTCTGGAACCTTTGATTAGTGGAAATGTGTCTTTACTTGGAAATGGTGATATTTCTGAGGTAATGACTAGTTATGCTAAATTAACAGGATCAAGTAATTCTCGAGCTGTGTTTATTGGTGTTCAACCTGAAACTTTGAATTTGAATCGTTTGAATCCTGATGAAGAGTATGCTGTCACGGAGAAATTAGATGGGATCCGTGTCCTCATATATATTGATGAAAATGGTTATATTTATTTAATTACTGGAAGACACTCCTTACATATTATCAAATTAACTGATTCGACTCTCGGTGAAAAATCTTTATTTAATTCGGTATTAGATGCAGAACTGACTCTTAATAATCATATTTATGCATTTGATATGATCTTTCTTAATGGCCATGATCTCCGTGGAAATTCTTCGTTTCTTTTACAAAATCGACTTTATTATATCGCTGAATTAACCAAATGTATCAACAGCAACGGGTCTCAATGGACTTGTTATTTGAAACCTTATTTTTTCGGTGATGTTTTCAATAATATGATGTCACTTATGGAGCGCCAATGTTGTAATATATCAGATGGAGTTATCATAGTACCTCTTTATTCACCATATCCGAAACCTGGAGACAAAAACGAAGTACCTTTAAAATGGAAACCATTAGATCTGATTACGATCGATTTCCAAATTCGGAAAGTTCATTTTACTGACACATCAGAAACGTGGTATCTCTATCAAAATGATACTAATAATCAATTAACAGTATTTGATCCTCATGAAGTTCCTGAAGGTGTCTCTAATCCGCTTTATATTACTTGTATCACTAGGCCATTTGCAGATTCATTTCCTGATCACTCCATTGTAGAGTTTTCTTATAATGGAGAGTATCAGATGTTCGTTCCTATCCGTAAGCGTCCAGATAAAAAGATACCTAATTTCAAAACCATATGCAATGATAATTGGGATATGATCATACATCCAGTGACGCTAGAAGACATTAAAACGTTTTTTAAAAAAGAAGATCCTAAAGAAGAAGAAGAAGATAAACCCCACGATCAAGGAGAACTAGAATCACACGTCGAACAGGTGTTGCCTCTAATCAGTCCAATTAGTCCAGTCAGTCCGTTCAATTTGAAAAGGTTTCATCATTTCACTAAACGGTGCATGATATCAAAATTAGGTCCTTTTACAAAACTTTTGGATATTAGCTGGAGAAATTACGGTGATGATATTATGAAATGGATTGATAATAATATCAAAAATGTTATTTCTTTTGATAGTGATCGTGGATCTCTTGGAGTAGCTCATGATCGACTTAATGGTATCCTAGCTAAACCCACTATTAAGAATTTCAATATTCAATTTATAGAAAAGGATTTATTCACGGTTCCGTATAAACAAGACGATGAATCGCATTTTCAACAATTTGAAATCATTACTTGCCATTCAGGTTTTCATTTTTATTTCACTACAGATATTTCAAGATCTAATTTACATCAAATATTAGACTTGAATTTGAAAATCAAATTACATGGACAAAACGGTGGAAGATTTGCTGGATTTATGATAGATCTTGATATTATTAAAACTAAAAAAGAATCGAGTATTCCTCAGGATTTATCTTATCAAGGAGTATCATTTTGGTCAGTAATAGAGTTTATGAAATCGTGTGGATTTATTCTTGAGGAAACGCAATTAGCTCATTATTTTTATCCTCAATGGAAATTGTATAAAAATCAATTGGATCATATAGAAATGAGTATCGCGGAATGTTATCGTTATTTTGTATTCAAAAGAATTGAAAATTAAAAAAGAAATAATTTTTTTATTTATTTACTTTACTTTTATTTCACCTATTTTTCTTTTAACTTTTTTTACTTTACTTTATTGGTATATAAGTTGTTGTAATTAAAAATAAAAAAAACTGTAAATAAAACTTTTTTTTATTTTCACCAGTAATCTTCTTGGTAGTCGTAATTTTCGTTTTGCGGTTTTCCCTCTACGTGGACGTTTACTTCCACCAATTTTTCATTTTCTTCTTTTTCACAAATCCAATCAACATCCATAAAATTCATTAATTGATCTAAGATAGGATGAACTTGAATCAAATCACAAAGAGATCCAATTAATATAACCAAAGAAGTGGTAGAATTATGCCTATTATTATAATCCACAATACTCGCAATCGTTTCATAATCATCACTGGTCATATTTTCAGCACTAAGGAATGAGCTTGTATCAAATACATGAACCATGTCAGGAATTAAACCTGTTTTTTTCACGACTTCTCTTTTAATAGTATTGATATTTATGAGTTCATACTTAGAACATAAATAAATATTGACCGATTCATATTTATTCTGGAAAATGGAAAAAAAATGTGAAAGAAAAGATGGTGTGTCTAAATAAACAAAAAATAAAGCAATTGACGCGTAAACAAACAACACGAAAAAAAAAAGAGATCGGTTTTCCTACCCTCTTGATTACTTTTAGACCTTCACAAGAAATCATACAAGTTTGAGAAGGTGTAACATAAGTGTAAAGAGAAAGACGATTATAATCACTATTCCAAAGGTATTTAGACATCTTGGTGTAAGGTTAAGTTGTTATTTCAATTTAAAGAGATAAATGTCAATTTAAAGCAACAAACAAACAAAAGAACTGTTGCTGTTTCCCCTTTTAACTTGTTTGCTTTTGACTTCGCGTTGATTAAAAAATTTAATTAAATTTATTTATAGACCCATGGAGACGTTTTATCGTAGTAGCAGTAAAATTGATACTGCTCAATTCGAAGATTCTATTGATCTGCAGTGTATAGAATGGATTGATGATAATGACGGTAATAAAATCAGTAACAGTAATGAAACAAAAAAGAAAAGTAAAAAAAATCAGGAGGAAGAGGACGGTAGTTCCAGCCAGGATCTCCGTGAATATACTATGAAAGCTTTTGGCGTAACAAAAGAAGGTCAATCTGTATGTGTCAATATCATTAATTATAAGCCTTATTTTTATATTAAGGTGCCATCCACATGGACAAATTTAAAATGTAAGTTGTTCTTTCAAACATTACGCCGTGAAAAAGCCGTTCGTCACTTTAATACTTGTTTAATTAATTACTCAGTTGAATTGTCACAGGAACTCGTTGGATTTAAAAATGGTGAAAAAAGTAAATTCATTCAATTAATCTTTAACAATTCTGATGCTTGTCGATACTACAAAACTAAAGTGCGTGGTAGTCATAGTAATTTCCATTTACCAGATTTCAAAGATGAAGAATTGGCTACTATTCGTACTTATGAATCGAGTTTAGATCACATTATCCGATTTTATCATTTAAGAAATATTACTCCTTGTGGATGGATCCGAGTAGTAAATTCTAAATTCAAAAGTAATAAGGTCTCATGGTGTCAAATTGAGATCACAGCAGATTGGAAGGATATTTCGCCTCTTTCTCCAGCAGTTCCAGGAGAAGAACAAAAATGTGCACCTATTCTTCAAGCTAGCTATGATATAGAAGTGTATAGTCATGATGGATCTTTTCCTTCTCCTGATGTGAAAGAAAATGTAGTCACTCAAATAGCTACTTGTTTTAAAAGATATGGGGATTCAGATTTCCTCATTAAACATATTATTACACTGAAACAATGTGCAGAAATAGCTGATCCAACTGTAGTAGTAGAATCTTATGATACTGAAAAAGAAGTTTTATTAGCATGGACACGGCTCATTCGGAAAATGGATCCAGATATTATGTATCAATATAATGGGGATCAATTTGATGCTTATTACCTATATAAACGATCTATTGAATGTAAGTGTGATCAGGAGTTTCTTCAATTAGGAAAACTAAAACGATCTCCAGCTATTTTAAAAAATGATTCATTTTCATCCACTGCTTTTGGTCAAACTGAATATAAACGTCTCATCATACCTGGAAGAATTCATTTTGATATTCTAATCTACCTGACGCGTGAATTCAAGGAAAGTTCTTATAAACTGGATAGTATCGCTGAAAAATATCTTGGACAAAAAAAACATGCAGTGACGCCTCAAATGATGTTTGATTATTTCGCTGATGGTCATCCAGACAAAATTAAAGTCATTGCAGAGTATTGTGTACAAGATACAGTTTTACCTCAATTACTAGTAGATAAACTTCATATTCTTCAAAATCAAATTAGTATGGCCAATGTATCTCTCGTCCCTTTCAAATATCTTATATTTAAAGGCCAACAAATCAAAGCATATTCACAGATTATTCAACAAACAAGCCGTTTAGGATTCAAAGTAGCGGATGTGGAATACGGTAACAATAACAAACCGAAAGCTGCCGCAGGCAAAGAAGAAGTGGCAGGCAAAGAAAAAGTAGCAGGCACAGAAGAAGTGTCTTTTAAAGGAGCTACAGTATTACCCCCATTAATTGGAGCTTATTTTGAACCTGTGACTACATTAGATTTTGCGAGTTTATATCCATCTATTATTAGATCTCATGGTCTGTGTTATACATCTATAGTTCTTGATGATACCACTTATGGTAATATTCCTGGTGTAGAATATGAGGTACATGAATGGAATGATAATGTGACAAATGAATTACCTGGAGATCCAGTTCCAAAAGGTGAAGGATACCATAGATATAAATTTGCAAAAATCAAAAACACAATTGTACCATTTATTTTATCAGAACTGGCAAAATCGAGAAGTGCAGCAAAGAAAAAAATGAATAGTGAGAAAGATCCATTCAAAAAGGTTATATATGATAAGTTACAATTAGCGTATAAATTAAGTATGAATTCTATGTATGGATTTCTAGCCGCTCATATGATTCCATGCAAGCCTATTGCTGCCACTGTCACTACGATTGGACGGAGAATGATTCGAGATACAAAAAAATATGTGGAAGATCACTATGATGCATCTGTAGTCGTTTATGGAGATAGTGTTGTAGGAGATACACCGGTAACTCTCCGAAGTAAAGTGGATGGAAGTATTGTAGTAAAATGTATAAAAGATCTAGCACCTGTGAATGCATGGACTAAATATAGCCTTCCATATAAATCCGATGGGGTTATCACTTCAAGGCATAATAAACAAGAAGTGGCAGCCATTCCATATGAAATATGGAGCGATCAAGGATGGACAGATATTCGACGAGTGATCCGCCATAAAACTAAAAAGAGGATATATAGAATTACTACTATGACGGGTATTATAGAAGTTACTGAAGATCATTCTCTTATAGGCGAAGATGGACAATTACTTAAACCAGGCGACTGTAAAATAGGAACACGACTTCTTCATTCATTTCCTCAAGTGAAATGAAGAAGTGAATTTAAAGAAAGAAGAAATGAGTAAGTAAAATTAAAAAGAAGATGTGTATTGCAAAAAGAACTGAATCGATTAACCCTTTTATCGATATCGAGCCGACTACTTATGGTGAATTTGTATTTCTCTGGACTGAAAAGACATTTGAAAATCATAGTGAAATATTAGGATATCCTGAACGTAATGTCGGTCCAGCTTATTTAGGTTCAAATGATCTTATCCGAAGAGTATTTTTATTACTAGCGGCATTACAAGCAAAAGAAATTGATGTACTTACACTTCCTAATTTTAAAAAGGTAATTGAATCCCTCATTAAAGCATACGATGAACCACGTACCTCTTGTTGCTCATATTGGTTTTCGATCAAAAAAGAGGAATTTGTTAAAAATTTTCAACCATTATTAAACCAATTAGAAATAATAAACTATTTAAAGGAAATAGATTAACATTTATTCAAAAAGATGGATTTATATCAGTTTGCTCAATTGTTCAATCTTATGTGTCAAGCAAATAGATTTCCTTTATTGAAAAGTCCAACTTTAGAATTAAATAACAACTGTCATAGTTCCACTATTAAAGCTCATTATGATTCTTTGAGCTTAGATTTATATAGTATCATTTATCACAACGGTAACGACACAACAGATTTACCAAAATTAGTTGATAATGGTGTCACCTATCGAGGCGTTGAATTAAATAGACAATTATTTAATAAGTTAGGACACACTAATGTTCCTGAGGAGAAATTAGTAGAAATGATCACTAATGATCATAGAAATTGTGTTTCTAAGTACTGTAAGTATGCTTATCACTAACCTATAAAAATTAAAAAAAAATTGTTCTTTATTTTTTCCTCTCTTCTTTTCTTCGTGGTATTGTGAAAAAAAAAGAGTTGATTTCATTTTGGACGTCTTGAGAAACCAGTACCTTTTCCTTTTTTTCGCGTTTTTTGTTTGTTTATTTCTTTTTCTTTTCACCCCTGTCAAAGTTGTTCTGTACTGTAAAAAAATTAATTAAAAACTAGTGAAAAGGACTAAAGGAACCTCTTTGTTTGTTTGTGAACTTGACGTTTTGTCTTTCTCCTTTCTTTTTGTTACCAACCACCAACCACCAACTACCAACTAACTATCTATCATGTACCCTTGGTTATTCACGAATGAATATTTACAACCAACTAATTACATTCATATTCTACAACAAAAAAATATTGAACAATATCACCTTTCTCAGCACAAAGAAGAAGATGTTTATTCTCATCACGAAGAAACAAGTATTTGCAGTCATCAAGATATTGTTTGTGATCATGACACAGATATTTGTAGAGATTGTGGATTAGTTCTCAGTTCTTTACACCCTATGGTACCTGATTATATTCCAACTACAGAAGCTTTAGCATCCTTACGTAGTTATAATGCCAGCGCTCGTAAATTACTTAGTGTGATATATACTACAACTCATCGTGCTCGAGGTATTGTAGCGAATGTATTTTTCTCTCAAAACACCAATTTTGATGCAAATTTATTTATTGATGTATCCCCCGGTGATCCATCCGCTTTAATACATATTTACACTATCTTAAAAAAGAATGGATATAATGTCAACGTTCGTGAAGGAAATTCTATTTCACCTATTACTGTATTAAAGAAACTATTTCCAACAGAACATCATTTAATTGACTTTCAAACACACTGGCATCATGTTCAAGATTTCTTATTCAAATTATTTTATCATCGTGAAAGAGTACTTGAAGCTGTATACGGAGTCGCCGAAGGAGACTCAGAAAGAAAGAAATATACGGATACTGATTTTATTATATGGTCATATTTTGGATATATATTTAGAGGAAAAGAAATGTTTTATTTTTTTTGGAGAAAAATCAAAAGAAAAAATTGTATTTATACTAGAAATATTGTAAAATTTGTAATGGAAATATAAAATATAGTATATATAGGTACATTTAAATAAATACAACTATTAAAAATAAATACAAAAATAAATACACTACACTATAAAAATAAATACAATGTAGTCTATATGTAGATTTCTAAGTTATTTTTGTTCTATAAATTGATACATGTGTTTAATAATATCAAAAAACATTTTATTATCTCCATCAAATTGAATAATATTTTGACATAAGATACACCGTTGAAGTTTATCCAAATTGACTCCACTTTTTACAACCCATTTTTGAAAGCACCATTTATGTAATGAATGACCACAAGAATCAAAAGTAATATGATGATCCAGATCTGGTTTAATACAATTAGTACATGCAGGACAACAGGACTCCTCTTCTTCTCCGCTGTCGGCGTCACTGCCGTACTCTTCTTCTCCTTCATAATAATTCATTGGATTGTAGTCTTTTTCCATAGGTGTCGGTGTTATTTGAGGCAGATCAGATTCAATGGAGATTATATTAAATACACTTTCGCCGTCGCTGTCGCTATTATCTTCAGTGTCACTTGAAAGCAAATTAGTAGTAGTATTCCGACGGAGTCTATATGTTCCATCTGGATTAACTAAACGATGATAAAGGAAGCGTCTAGGAGGGACATACACTTCAATTTGGTCAATATTAGTATTAGCTTCAAGTGTCATCCTATGGAGTGGATCATTAGCATTATTTTCAATAGCTGTAATAAAATTAATTAAGCAGTCATAGGCAAGATGATCATAGGGAGAAATTTCTTTATATTTAATAATATAACCAGGTTCTCTTATAAAGAGACTTGGATAATGAGTATGAAGAGATTTAATATAATTAATAGAATTTTCATTGTTATGGAATAAAAATGACCATCTGTTTTGACAGATACGCGCTACCTCTTGTATAGAAAGTTTATGATTTTCTATAAAATGAAGAACTATATAGACACATTCATATTTGTACGGAACCATACGATGTTGATTTCTAGGACTCATAACGACGTGACTGAAATACAATGAAAGTAAAGAATATACTAAAAGTTAAAAAGAGAGACAGTAAAGCAAAAAAAGTGGAATGAAAGAAAATCTAGAAAGGAAAAAACAACAGTTCGCGTCCATTTATAGTTCTACTTGTAAGTTCTTTTTCGTGTTTGTTTATCCCCCTTCCAGTTTGTTTGTTTGTTTGTTTGTCATTTCGTTGTTAAGAAGATTCTCATTTTTGCCATGATTTTTAATTTAACTTCGCGAAATGAAATATCAGTATGTCTACCATTAAATTAAAAATACTTTAAAAAAATTCTCCGACGTGAAACCGCGCCACTTTGTTTGTTTGTTTGTATTGTAGGCTCTTTGTTTGTTTGACAGGTAAACAAACAAATATCCTCTTCTTTTCCTCTTTTTTCTCTTTTTCTCTTCTTTCCTTTTTTTCATCTATTTCATTCCTTTTCATCTATTTAACTCTTTATCTATTTCACTCATTTTATCTACACTTCTTTTTTGTTTTGTCATTCGTTTCACTCTTTGTCAATTATGCCTGAAGCAAAGAAATTGAAACGTTCTATTGAGGAAGACGATGATGACCTTCTTCTTGAACCAACACCATCATCTTTTTACCAAAAACACGAACCAAAACAAACCAAGGAAGAAGACGTAGATATTCTCAGTAATAAACTTCAAGTAAGTAACACTCTTCTTTTATTACTTTTTAGTTTTCTCGTCTTTTTTTATTCACATTTTTTTTTCTATGTTTACGCTTCCGCTTACAACATCTCTCGTCTCTTAGGCTCTTGAGATTCAAGCGTTAAAAGATAAAATCATTTCACTTGAATTGAAATTGAATACTATTGAAACGATGGTGGTGCTAAAAGTGCAAGAAAACGAAGTCGACAAAAAAAACGAAAAAGAAAAGGAAAACGAAGCGGACAAAAAAAAAGAAAAAGAAAAAAAAACA
>Ga0157372_10002842_pt1 | contig 18714 bp, 20 predicted proteins | sample C55metaG_FD_115307 | JGI IMG/M metagenome (GOLD analysis project Ga0157372, IMG submission 115307) | Corn rhizosphere microbial communities from Kellogg Biological Station, Michigan, USA - C5-5 metaG | ecosystem: Host-associated > Plants > Roots > Rhizosphere > Soil | place: USA: Michigan... | reverse complement strand
TCCGAATCATCCGGCGCGGACTCTGACTCGACGGGGGCCGGCTTCTTCTTCGCGCGCGACCGGCGCTTGGGCTTGGGCTTCTCCTCGGGCTCGGTGCCGTCCCCGCCCGAGTCGACCTCGTCGGCCTGGCCCTCCTCGAGCTCCTCGGCATCCACCTTGCCCTCGCCGTTCTGCCGCGCGGCCTTCTTCTGCGAGGCGCCCTCGTCGCCCTGGCCGCCCTTGCCACGGCGGCGCCTGCCGCCACGACGGCGACGCCCCTTGGGGAAATTGCGGAGCAGCTCGCGTGCCAAAGCGGACGGCTTGCGTGCCATCCGGGTGCGCGCGCCGCGCAGCACCTCTTCGGCCTCCGGCGTGTGCGCCAGCGCCGCCGCCAGCAAGGCAGCGGCCAGGCGACGGTCCTGCTTGCGCGACGCATGCACCAGCCGCCGCGCATTCCGCGCGTGCGCTCCGCCAGAGGAGTTGACGAGCAGGCCCAGCAGGCGCTTGGTCTCCGGCCAGCGCTGCACCGCGTACTCCTCATGGACCTCGCGCGTGTACTCGGCGAGCCGCCAGAGCCAGGCACTCGCCTGATCGCGGCGCCCGATCGAGCGCTCGGCCAGCGCCTGGAGCAGCACCTTCACGCCCTCCCTGCGCTCGTCGCGCGACCAGCCGCCCACGATCTCCACCGCCTCGTCGAACGCCTCGGCGTCCCGCGCGGCGGCGATCTCCTGCAGCGCGCGGACGCGCAGCTGCGAGTTGCGATTGCGCTGGAGACAGGTGATCAGGAACCGGCGGCGCAGCTCGCTGGTGTTGTCGAAGTGGATCATCGCCTTCGCGCGGCGCCAGTTGTTGGACGCGACGCGGGCGCCGGCCAGTGCAGCCCACACGTGCTGCTCGGACCAGGACAGGTTCTCCACGGCGATCCGCCACAGCTCGCGCTCGAATACGGAAGCGCGACGCTCGGGATCGGCGGTGACCGGCAGCACGCGGCGCTCCACGCGGATGCGGCGGCCGCGCCCGCGGCGCACCGGGCCGACCACGATCGCGCCGCCGCGGTACACGTCGCGGTCGAGCAGCGAGTGCAGCGTCACGACGGGATCGTCATGGGTGGTGGCGGGGTGGACGAAGTCCACGACGATGCCCGCCTCCTTGCCCGGATGGCGGCGCGTGACGCGGCCCACGCGCTGCTGGTAGATGCGCTTGGAAGCGGTCGGCGCGAGGTGCATGCACACGGTCGCGCGGGGCGAGTTCCAGCCCTCGGCGAGCAGCTGCGCGTTCACCAGCACGTCGATCTCGCCGCGCTCATAGGCGGCGAGGATCCGCGCCAGCTCGCGCTTGGGCGTCTCGCCCGATACTCCCTTGGCCTTCATGCCCGCGTCCTGGAACGCCTTGGCCACGTTGTAGGCGTGCTGCACACCCGCGGCGTAGACCACGCCCGGCAGGTCCTTGAATCGCACGCGGTACAGGTCCGCCACCGCGGCGTTGAACGGCCCCTGGTCGAGCAGCGCGGCCAGCTCTTCCTGGTCGAAGTCCTGGTCCACCTCGCCCTTGCGGAGCGGCACCTTGGCGATCGTGCGCACGCCCACACCCGGCGGGATCCGGACGCAGCGCAGCGGAGCGATCACGCCGCGGCGGGCGGCCTGCGCGAGGTCGAAGCGCGAGGTCTGGGTGGGGAAGAGGTCGGTGACGTGGCGCGCGATCAGCGCGCCGGTGGCCGTCATGCCGATGAAGATCGGGCCGTCCCAGGCGCGGATTGCCGCCGACGTCTTCTCGCCGAGGGCGGTGTGCGCCTCGTCGCAGATCACGATCGTGTAGGCGTCGGAGATGTTCCCTGCGTTGCGGACGAACCACTGGTAGGTCTCGACCGTGACCGGGCCGATCTGCTTCGGGTCCTTGTCGCGGCCGAGCAGCGCCGGCGTGACGCGCTTCTTGTAGCCGCGATCGAACAGCTCGCCGTGGAACTGGTCCACAAGGTTGCGCCGGTGGGTGAGGATCAGGATGCCGCCGGTGCGCGAAGCCTCCACGAAGCCGAGCGCGGCGACCGTCTTGCCCGCGCCCGTGGCGTGCTCGAACCAGAAGCGGCGCGCGGAGTTGGGATCGTCAAGCAGCTGGTCGGAGGCGCGCTCCTCCTCTTCCTCCTCGGCCTCGTCCCAGTCGAGCGGCTCGTCCTCAGAGCCGATCTCCTCGTCGCCCTCGATCTCCTCCTCGCCGGAGGGAAGCTCCTCGAGCTGTCCGGGCTTGCCGTTGCCGTTGCCGTTCCCGTTGCGGAAGCCCTCCTGCGCCTCCGCCAGCAACGCGATGAGCGTTCCGGAGAGAGCGTCGACCTGATGCGCTGACAGCGTGGTGCCGTCCGCGAGGTGGGGCTCGTCCTCGGACACGAGGCGCTCGAGCCCGAGCAGCAGCGAGAACTCCCGGCGCCACTCGACCGATGGCCGCTCCCGGCCCTCGTCGATCTCCCGCAGCGCGGCGTCGAGCGCGCGCCGGCGGGGCGTGCCCTCGGCGAGCGCAACCGCCGCATCCTCGCCGTCGAGCAGGAACGGCTCGAGCGCAAACTTTTCGGCGCGCTCAAGATCACCGGACGCGACCGGCGTGGATGCAACGGCAGAAGTGCTGTCAGCCATAAAGAGGCTTCTCGGTCAAACGAGTCTTGAAATGGCGCCGTCTGCGGTGCGCTCCGCCGCGGGGTTCGGGCGGCGGACTTCCCGGCGTGAGCTGCTCAAGCGGCCCTTCAGCAGCGAGCCCGCGCCCTCCCTGCAGCGCGGCGTCTGCATGTATTAAAGCACCCTTAGCCAACGGCCGACCCACCGTCAGTCAGATGAGGGCTGTGCCAACCTATACCCGTTCCATGCGGCGCGGACTCGTGATTGCGATCCTCGTGGTGGGCGCCGTCGTCGCGCTCGCCATCACGCGTGGAGGCGGCTCGGACAAGAAGAGCGCGGCGCCGTCGCAGGCCGCCGAGACGAAGGCCTTCAAGGGCTCACCGCCGCCGCTCGCCGCGCTGCACGCGCAGCAGAGCCAGCTGCTCGGCGGCGGGACCGACGCGTTCAAGCAGCGGCTCGCGGGGCTCAAGGGCCACGGCGTGGTTGTGAACAAGTGGGCCGCCTGGTGCGGCCCCTGCCGGCAGGAGTTCCCGGTCTTCCAGAAGGTGTCGGTGCAGCTCGGCCGGAACGTGGCGTTCCTCGGCGTCGATGCCCAGGACAACGCGAGCTCCGCCAAGCGCTTCCTCGGCCAGTTCCCGGTGAGCTATCCCAGCTACTCCGATCCGAATCTGAAGATCGCCGAGCTGATGGACGCGGTCGGCGCCTTCCCCACCACCGTGATCTACGACTCGAGCGGCAAGATCGCCAACACCCACATCGGGCCGTACACGAGCGACGCCGCGCTCGTGGCCGACATCAAGCGCTACGCCAAGTAGTCTCGGGCGCTTGCCTGACCTGCGCATCGACCCACTCACGGGTCTGAAGACGATCGTCGCCGGCGACCGCGCAAGCCGTCCGGGAGGAGGGTTCAGCGCCGAGCCCGCGGCGCCGCTGGATCCGGAAACGGACCCGTTTCTCGAGGGTCACGAAGACCGGACTCCGCCCGAGGTGTATGCGCTTCGCGCGTCGGGCTCGGAGCCGGACACCCCGGGTTGGGAAGTACGCGTTGTTCCGAACCTCTATCCGGCGCTCGAGGCCACAGGCCACAGGCCAGAGGCCACGGACTTCGATCCGCTCGCGTCTGAGCAGCGCGGCGAGCCTGAGTTCTTCGCTTCGCAGCCCGCCGTGGGCGCGCATGAGGTGATCGTGAATACCCCGAAGCCGGTCACGTCGCTGTTGCAGCTCTCCCCGGAGGAGGTGGAGACCGCGATGGGTGTGTGGCGCGACCGGATCAACGCGCATGCGGAGTCGGCTTACGTGCACGTGATCGTGAACGAGGGCCGCGACGCGGGCGCATCGCTGCCTCATTCGCACTCGCAGCTGTACGCGCTGCCGTTCGTGCCGGCGCAGATCGCGCGGGAGCGCGAGCGCTTCACCGCCTACGCCCTTCGCACCCACGGACGCAACCTGCTGGGTGACCTGGTGCAGGAGGAGGTGCGGCTGCGTGAGCGCATCGTGGCGATCGACGACGAGGCGGTGGCGATCGCGCCGTACGCGTCGCAAGTGCCGTTCGAGGTGCAGATCGTGCCGCGCACCCCGCGCGCGAAGTTCGAGGCCGAGGGGCCGCTCGGCGCGAAGCTCGTGCACGACGTCCTCGGCCGCTTCGAGCGAGTGTTCGGAGCCCTGCCGCCGCTCAATCTGTGGGTGCGCACCGCGCCCTCGGGGGCCGAGTACTTCTGCTGGCGGATCGACGTGCTGCCCCGCCTGACCAAGCTCGCCGGGCTCGAGATGGGCACCGGCGTGAACCTCAACATCATGCCGCCGGAGAGGGCCGCCGAGCAGCTCAGCGCGGCCTGACGCGTTAGTCTCGCCCGCCGATGCCGCCCGACGAGCGACCGATCCCGCGCTACATCGCCGAGCACCCGCGTGAGGCACTGCCTTATGGGCGCTGGGCCGAGGCGCTCGGCAACCACTTCCTCGAGGCGTGCCGTCGCGTGGAGCCCGAGGACGACATCGGCGACCCGGGCGCGATCACCTGGTTCCCCGACCGCACCTACGGCGGGCGCACGTACGTGCCGGCAACGTCGCACACGTCGAACGGCTTCGAGCTGTTCGGCTACGTGTCGTTCCGCCGCGAGCACGAGGGCGCCGAGGCGCGCGACTTCGAGGCCTACGCCGACTACACGGACGAGACCGCCGAGGCCAACCCCGACTGGTCGCTCGACCTGTCCGACGACGTGATCGGCTCGTGGCGCGGCCCGCAGGGGCGGGTGGGCGAGATCGCGCTCGTGTGGGGAGTGGCCCTCGTACAGAACGGCGCGGTGGCCACCACCGAGCTCGGGCCGACCACGACCGACCAGTGCGTGCTGGCCGACGACCGCTTCACGCTCGTCTCGCTCGACAACTACACGGGCGACTACATCGAGGTGAAGCTGTGGGGGCCGAACGGTCGCGAGCTGGCGGGCGAGTCGCTGTACGAGGAGGACTAGGCGGCGCCCGGCGGGGCTATCGTTGGGCCGCCGGCCCCGATAGCTCAGATGGATAGAGCGACTCCCTCCTAAGGAGTAGGCCGCTGGTTCGAATCCAGCTCGGGGCGCTGAGGCTCACCGACCCCCGATCAGCGCGGGCGGCCGCCTTGCGCCGCGGCGGCTAACCAGCCAAGATGCCCCGGACATGATCGTCCCGCTTGGCCACATCGCCGGTGTGCCCGTCGAGGAGACGGCACTGGCGCTGGCGCCCGTGTGGGGCGGTGCCATGGTGGTCGTGGCGGTACGTGCGCGATCGCTGCGGCGGCGACTGCGCCGCAAGCGCTGAGTCGGGCGAACTCAGCGCCGGCGCAACGAAAACTTCACGAATCTTTCAGAACGAATTACGAACCGTTGAGGAGCCGCTGGTTTGATCGGTGGCCATGACGGCCACGATCGGCACAGTCGCGCAGCAACAGGCGACGCGCTACGTAGGCGTGGCCGACTGGTGGGGTCGTCACGTGTGGCTCGAACGAGGCGGCGCGCGTGCCTCGCTCCCCTACCGGGGCGAGGACCAGCTCGCGGCCTTCGCGTGGGGTCGCCGCGGGATCGGCGCGCGCGAGCTGTCGCGCTCGATCCTCCACGACGCCACCGGCAGCGTCGCCCTGGCCAACCGCCTTTGCCGCGAGTTCACCCACGACGTCGTGGCTGAGCTGCCCGACGTGGGCTTCGAGCTCGACCGTCGGCAGGTGCTCGCGTGGCTGGCCGATCGGCGCGCTGCCGCCTAGCTCTCCCGCGAGGGCTCTAAACAAGAGGACCGCCCGCCGTCTGTGAGACTGGCGGGCGGTCGCTGAACCCCGTGTGGACTCGCAGCATCACGGAGGTGTGCTCCCCGATGATCCCTGGGAGGGTCTAAGGAAGCACTTGCCCAAGTGAAGCAGCGGAATCTAAGAGCGACCAAAAGATCTGCTTGAAATTGGGTAGAGGTTCAGGATGAGGACACGGAGCTTTGGCAATAGCGGCCCTGAATTGCCCGAGATCGGGATGGGCAGCTGGCAGACGCTTGACGTGCCGGAGCGCGAACAGCCGCTTGCCGACGAGGTTGTGGGCGCCGCGCTCGATGCCGGCACGACGGTATTCGACTCCTCGCCGATGTACGGCCGCTCGGAGGAGGTGCTCGGCCGCGCGCTCGAAGGCAGGAGCGAGGGCGTGTTCCTCGCGACCAAGACCTGGTCGCGCACGCAGGCCGCCGCCGAAGCGCGCTTCGCCGAGCAGCTGGACTTCTTCGGCGGGCACATCGAGCTGATGCAGATCCACAACCTCGTGGACTGGGAGGAGAGGCTGGCGTGGCTCGAGCGCGAGCGCGATGCCGGGCGCGTCGGGCTGATCGGCGCGACGCACTACTCCGCCGGCGCGTTCGACGAGCTCGAGCGGGTCATGCGCACGGAAAGGATCGAGGCGATCCAGATTCCCTACAACCCGTACGAACGGGAGGTCGAGCAGCGGATCCTGCCGCTGGCCGACGAACTTGGCCTCGGCGTACTGGTGATGCGGCCGCTGGGAGGCGGCTCGCTGGTGCAGCTGTCGCCGGGAGCGGATGAGCTGGCCGCCCTGGGCGTGGACACCTGGGCGCAGGCGCTCCTCAAGTGGGCGCTGGGGGAGCCGCGCGTGCACGTGCTCATCCCGGCAACGAGCAAGCCAGACCGCGCGCGGGAGAACGCGAGTGCGGGCGAGGGAGCGCCGTTTGACGACGAACAGCGGCGGCTCGTGGAACGAATCGCGGGACGGGACGGGGGTTAGCGCAGGGGAGTGCTCCAACTCATCCAGCGACAGAGAAGCGAGGGGCCGCGCCGCGCGCGCTGGCGGTGGCGAGGACCCTCGTGGCGTCAGACCGGCCGCGCGCTGGGCATCGCCGCGGCGGTCCTGGCGCTGGCGGTCGGCGGGATCCTGATCGGACTGCGAGGGTCCGGGCGCACCACGCGCGCAACCGCGATCGGCAGCATCTCGCTGAAGATCTCACCGTCGGTCCACGGCCAGGTGGATGCGTTCATCCCCATTGCCGACTGGGGTGTGCGCGCGCACGCGTTCCGGGCGCCGCTGAAGGTGCACGTGGAGCCGCGCGCGGTGAAGCGGGGCGCCGTGATCAGCGCGGCGTCCGGCAACGGGACCGTTCTGGCTCAGGCGGAGCGAGACTCCCGCCACGCCGCCCGCACCGCGCTGCTGCGCGCGTACGCCTGGGCCGTGGGCGGCGCGCTCGCGCTCGGGCTGGTGGCGGCTCTGGCGCTCGCCCACCGACCAGAGGTCCGCAGGCGGCTCGTGGTCGGCATCGCCGTCGCCCCGGCGGTGTGCGCGTTCCTGATCTGCGGAGCGGTGCTGCTGCGCATGTCCGCCACGTTCGACTCGGGCGCGTTCTCACACCCGCGCTTCTACGCGCGCGGGGCAGAGCTCGAGCAGCTCCTGCACGTGGCGTCGAACGCGCAGGAGGAGGCGTCCGGCTACACGTCGCAGGTCCAGAGGGCGCTCGGGAGCTTCGCCGCGCTGGTGGCCACCGGCGGCCGCTTCAGCCGCGCGACACCCGCCACGCAGCAGGCGATCCTCGCCTCGGACCTGCACGACAACCTGCCCGCGCTCAAGGCGGTCCAGCAGCAGTTCGGAACGCAGCCGATCTTCTTCCCAGGCGACTTTGGCCAGACCGGCAGCGCCGCCGAGGTGCGACTGATCGTGCCGCGCTTCGAGAGGCTGCGCCAACCGGTGATCGCGGTGTCGGGCAACCACGACTCGTCGCTGCTGATGCGGCGGCTGGCGGCCGGCGGGGTGATCGTGCTCACCGACACGGGGCGGCTGAACGGCGCCGGGCGCACCGACGGCAAGTCGATCCAGAAGGTGCTGGGCCTGCGCGTTGCCGGGTGGCCCGATCCGCTCGAGTCGCGGCACGGCAACCCGGCCGATCCGCAGCGGATCTTCTCGTTCGCCGACAGGCCGCACGGCGACCTGCTCTACGCCGAGGCGCAGCAGCGCCTGCTCGACTGGTTCGATGGCCTCAAGCAGCGCCCTGACGTGGTGCTCGTGCACCAGAACGGCCTCGCGCAGTTCCTCGCCCGCTCGCTCCAGGACCAGAGCTACCGGCACCGGCTCGTGATCCTGACCGGGCACGACCACCATCAGCACATCGACAAGTACGGGCCGATCGTGGTCGTCGACGGCGGGACGGTGGGCGCGGGCGGCGTGTTCGGCGCGAGCAAGAACCCCGTCGGGTTCGCGCACCTCAACCTGACTGGGCGCGGGCGCCTTGCCTCAGCCGATCTGGTGCAGGTTCAGCCGTTCACCGGCGCGGCCCAGGCTGACCGGGTCGTGCTCACGTCGAAGGACCCGTGCCGGGCGGAGCAGCCGCTCGTGTGCCACAAGCCGGGCGGCTCTTAGACCGCGGGCGGGTAATCGGGCACTCGCGCCGCTTCGCGGATGGCGAGGTAGCGGGCGAGCAGATAGCCGGCGGCCGCGGCGGCCAGGATGATCAGCGTGACGGTGATCGGGGTGTCGGTCTTGATCATCGAGTAGGCGCCCACCAGCTCGGCGATCGCGAGCACGATGCCGCCCGGCCAGAACTGGCGCAGCGCCAGCAGGACGAAGGCGATCACGAGAATGGCGAGCGCCACGATCGAGATCACGAGGTGGCTGTGCTCGGTCTTGGACATGCACTCCGGCACGTCGCACGGCCCGATCTTGGCGCCCAGCGAGGCGCCCCAGATGAGCAGCGGAAGGGAGGTCAGGCCGACGAGGGTCAGCGGCACGTCCGCGCGCCGCCACTTGATCAGCAGGTAGCCGGCGGGGATCGGCACCAGCAGCCCGATGAAGAGCATCACCCAACCCACGCCCGGCAGTGTAATGCCCGATCGTTAGGCTCGTTGCGAATGGACTTGCACCCGCCAAGCGACCCCCTTGCCGAGGGGCGCGAGGAGGAGCTGGTCGCGGCGCTCAAAGCGGGCGACGAAGCGGCCTTCGCCGCGCTCGTGGATCGCTACCAGGCCTCGCTCGTGCGGCTCGCGCGCATGTACGTGCGTGACCGCACGACGGCGGAGGAGGTGGCGCAGGAGACGTGGCTGGCCGTCCTCAACGGGATCGACCGCTTCGAGGGCCGCTCGTCGCTCAAGACCTGGCTGTTCCGCATCCTCGTGAACCGCGCCAAGACACGCGGCCAGCGCGAGGCGCGCAGCGTGCCGTTCTCCTCGATCGGCGACGGCGACGAGCCGGCGGTGGATCCCGAGCGCTTCCAGGGCGAGGGGGAGCCACACCCGGGCGGCTGGCGCCAGCCTCCCGCGCGCTGGGACGGCGATCCCGAGGAGCGCCTGCTGGCGGGCGAGACGCGCGCCCTGATCCTCGACACGATCGAGCAGCTCCCGCCGAACCAGCGCGCGGTGATCACGCTGCGCGACATCGAGGGCCTCAGCTCCGAGGAGGCTCGTAACGTCCTCGACGTCAGCGAGACCAATCAGCGAGTACTGCTTCATCGCGCACGATCAAAGGTGAGGCGCGCGCTGGAGGCATATCTGGGAGAAGCCAAGTGAGCTGCAAGGAGCTCGTCGAGCTCGTGACCGATTACCTGGAGGGTTCGCTCTCGTGGCGGCAACGTCGCCGCTTCGAAAAGCACCTGTCGCTGTGCCACGGCTGCGTGGCCTACGTGGAGCAGTTCCGCCTGACGCTGCGCACCCTGGGCAGACTGGGCGAGGAGGACGTATCGCCCGCCGCCCGCGCTGAGCTCCTGGCCGCCTTCCGTGACTGGAAGCGCGCCTAGCCAGGTCGAGGCCGCCGAGCGAGTTACCTCGCTCGAGCTGTTCTTCGACCTCGTCTTCGTCTTCACGATCACGCAGCTCAGCGAGCTGCTCGTGCATGAGGCCACCTGGAAGGGCGTCTTCCAGGCGCTGCTGATGCTGGGCGTGATCTGGTGGATGTACGACGGCTACGCCTGGCTCACGAACGCGCTGCCGCCCGATCGGGCGAGCCGCGGCGTGTTCCTGCTCGCAGCGATGTCGGCGTTCCTCGTGCTCGCGCTCGCGATCCCACGCGCGTTCCATGGCAGCGGCGCGAGCTTCGGCATCGCCTACCTGAGCATCGTCCTGATCCACTCCGGGCTGTTCGCCAGCTCGACGTCCCAGAAGCTCACGCACGCGATCTTCCAGCTGGCTCCCGCCAACCTCGCGTCTGGGCTGCTCGTGCTGGCCGGTGGGATCGCGGGCGGCACCACGCAGTACATCCTCTGGACTCTCGGGTTCCTGGCCGAGTGGCTCACGCCGTTCTTCCTGCGCAGCGGCGGCTTCCTGATCGCGCCGGCGCACTTCGTGGAGCGCCACGGCCTGGTGGTGATCATCGCCATCGGCGAATCGGTGGTGGCGGTGGGCATTGGCGCGGGCGGCCTGCCCGTCGACCTCTCACTGATCGCGACCGCCGTACTCGGCCTGATGTTGAGCGTGTGCCTGTGGTGGGCGTACTTCGGCAGCGGCGACGCCGACCGCGCCGAGGAGGCGCTCAGCACCGCTCCGGCGGCCGAGCGACAGCTACTGGCGGTGCGGGCCTTCGGCTACTGGCATCTGCTGATCCTGTTCGGCGTGATCGCGATGGCGGCTGTGCTGCGCCACGCCGTCGGGCATCCGTCGGATGAGCTCGGCAGCGAGCAGGCTTTCCTGCTAGGTGGCGGGGCCGCGCTGTTCCTGCTGGGAGACGTGCTCTACCGCCGCACGCTCGGTCTCGGACGCAGCGCGTGGCGGCTGATCGCCGCCCTGCTCGCGCTGGCCACCGTCCCACTCGGCACCGGGGCGTCCGCGGCCGCACAGCTCGGCGCGCTCGTGGCGGTGCTCGCCGCGGGGCTTTACCTGTCGGGGCGGTCCGGGTAGACGTCGTCGATCGTGGTCAGTGCGGCGTAGGGCGCGCCGCCGGTCGCTGCCGTGATCGCCTCGCCGCCGCCGGCCAAGCGGTCGAGGACGCACACCACGCCCGCCACCTCGAAGCCCTCCGCCTGCACACGCTGCACCGCCTCGACGGTGGAGCCGCCGGTGGTCACCACGTCCTCGACCACGAGGCAGCGCTCGCCCGGGTCGAGCAGCGGTCCCTCAATCCAGCGCTGGAGCCCGTGCTCCTTGCGCTCCTTGCGAACGATGAAGGCCTTCTCTGGATAGCCGGCGGCCAGCGGCGCGCACGCCACGGGGATAGCGCTGACCGGCACGCCGCCGACCGCGGTGGCGCCCCACTCGCGCGCCTGCGCGGACACAAGCTCCGCGAGCGCCATGAACGCGTCCGGCAGCATGATCGCCCGCTTGGCGTCCACGTAGTACTGGGCCTTGCGGCCGCTGGTGAGCGTGACCTCGCCGATCACGAGGGCGTGCTCGCGCAGCGCCGCGATCAGGCGTTCACGCGCCCCCACCTGGCCTCCAACATTCGCGGACGAAGACGTCATGAAGCGCGCGTATCGTAGCCGCGAGCCGATGGGGGCCACGTGATCAAGCGGCTGCTGCTTCTGGCATCAACCCTCTGCACGCTGATCGTCGTAGCAAGCTTTGCGATGTTCGCCGCGGAGGAGGCTCGCGCGGGCTCCAACGCGCAGAAGGACAAGGTCGTGGCGATCGACGGCACCGACCTGACTCCTACGCAGGAGAAAGCCCGCGCGAAGAAGCACACGAAGGTGCGGGAGACGATCGACGATGCCAACGACGTCCTCACGAGCCCATTCAACGGGATCACCACCTCGAACAACATCTGGGTGGAGCGCGGAGTGCCCGCCCTGCTGGCGTTCCTCCTGTACTTCGTCGTGCTGCGCCTGATCGCCGGCTACGCGGTAAGGCTGCGCTAGCGGTAGACGAAGATCGTCTGGCCGAGCTGGATCCAGTTGAAGATCGAGGCGGCGTCGGGGATCGGCACCCGGATGCAGCCGTGGCTGGCCGCGTAGGGCGGCACGTCCACGTAGCCGTGCACGGCGTAGCCGCCGATGAAGTAGCTCGAGTCCACCATGCCCTTGGCGTTGGTGCCCGGGGTCTTGGAGTAGAAGTGGAAGGTGCCGAACACGGTGGGTGTCGATGGCTTGCCGGACGACGCGTGGTAGATGCGCACCGGCACGCCGCCCTGCGCGAACACGAGCACCTGGCGCGACCAGTCGAACTCCACGTGGCGACCTGCGCGGGGGTGCTTGAGCTTGAAGCCGCCCTGGGCGCGGAAGAGCTTCTTGAAGACGGTCTTGGATGCGGTCTGGATGCGCGCCATGCCGTTGACCTTGCGGAAGGCCAGCACGGCGCGGCCGGTGGCGTCGTCATAGCGGCCGCTGACCGGCGTGACGTAGGCGAGCGCGCGTAGCCCCTCCTGCATCAGTCGTACCGCGCGGCCGTGCGAGGCGATATGCGCGCCGCCCCTGATCTTGATCACGTGCACGCCCAGCGAGGTGGTGGCGACCGGATGGGCGGTGTCTGCGGACTTGAACACCTTGACCACGGCCTTGTAGGCGCCGACCCGGCGCGCCGTGAAGTGCAGGAACACGCCGTTGGCTGCGCCCACTTTGCCGTGAAGCGGCGAGCGCGTGGTGGCGATCTCCTTGCCCTTGAAGAAGATTCCGGCGGTGGCGTAGCCCTGGTCAGCGAACGAGCGGGTGCCCTGGATCAGGACGCGCTGGCCCTTCATCACCCAGACGCGATGCCCATCGCGGATGCCCGTGGCCACGTGGATCCGCATCGCGGGAGCGGCTTGGGCGGAGGCGGCTGAGAGGACGACAACGAGCGTCGCGGAGAGGGCGAGGATGCGACGCATTGGAGGGCACTTTAAATCACGGCCAGGCGGACGCGCCACCCCACCTACGCGACAAGACGGCGGCGCATGAAGATCACCGGCACGATGAAGAGCGCGCTCGTGACCACGAGCAACCAGGCCGAGTTGCCGATCACCGACAGCGCGTCCGGCCCGAGGATCAGCCCGCGCGTGATGCGGACCAGGTGGTAGAGCGGAGTGAACCAGGCCACCACGTGCGTCCAGTCCGGCAGGCGGTCGAGCGGATAGAAGATCCCGCTGAACAGGAACATCGGCGTGACGAACAGGGTGTAGTAGTAGGTGAAGTAGTCGACCTTCCCGACGATCGCCGTGAAGCTCAATCCGATCGCCGCGAAGCAGGCCGAGCCGAGCACGAGGAAGGCCGGAGTGAGCACCGCCCAGGGCGAGTCGATCAGGCCGAAGATGAGCACCACGAGGAGGAACGCGGTGCCGTAGATCACCGCGCGGGTGCAGGCCCAGGCCATCTCCCCCGCCACCAGGTCCTCCACCTCCACCGGCGTGGACAGCATGTTGTCGTACAGCCGGTACTCGGTCATCCGGAAGTGGACGTTGTAGGTGGTCTCGAACACCGTGGCCCACATCGCCGCCGAGGCCACGAGCCCCGAGGCGATGAAGTCCTTGTAGGGAATGCCGTTCACACTGGCCAGGTAGGTGCCGAGCCCGAAGCCCATCGCCAGCAGGTAGACCACCGGGTCGAGGAACGTGGGCAGCAGCGCGCCCTTCCACAGGTACGAGAACACGCGCAGGTCGCGCCGCCACACGCGCCAGGCCATCTTGGGGTTGGGAAGAGCGAGCCTCATTCGCGCAGGCCCCGTCCGGTGATCTCGATGAAGACGCCCTCGAGGTTGGGCTGGCCGAAGCGCTCGAGCAGCTCGCCCGGCGTGCCCGACTCGACGATCTTGGCGTGGTCCATGATCACGAGGCGGTCGCAGATGCGCTCGGCCTCCTCCATGTAGTGCGTGGTGAGGATCAGCGTCACTCCCTGGCCCTTCAGTCCCTCGAGCAGGTCCCACACCGCCAGGCGCGCCTGCGGATCGAGCCCGGTGGTGGGCTCGTCCAGCACGATCAGGTCCGGGTTGTTGATGAGCGCACGGGCAATCAGCAGGCGCTTCTGCATTCCGCCGGAGAGCTCGCGCGGCTTGCTCTGTGTGCGGGCGCTGAGCTGCGCCAGCTCGAGCAGCTCGTCGATGCGGCCGTCCGCGTTCACGCCGTGGTAGAGCGCCTGCTGCACCAGGTTCTCGCGCACGGTCAGGTCCCAGTCGAGGTTGGCCTCCTGCGGCACCACGCCCAGGCGCGACTTCACCGCCCGCCGCTGCGTGCGAGCGTCGAGCCCGAGCACTCGCAGCTCGCCGCCGTCCACGTGTGCGAGCCCGTAGATCATCTTCATCGTGGTGGTCTTGCCCGCGCCGTTCGGCCCGAGGAAGCCGAAGCACTCGCGCTCCGGCACGTCGAAGTCGATGTGGTCCACGGCGACCAGGTCGCCGTAGGCCTTGTAGAGCGCGCGGCCCTCGACCGCGCTCATCGAACGGCGTGCTCGCGGAGCGCGGGGAAGACGTTTGGCGCGGCGATGCAGCCGGCCACCATGGCCACTCCCAACCCGACCGCCACGCCCGGATCCGAGTGCACCGTGACCGCGTACGAGATCGAGTTGTTGACCGCGTGCAGCGCGATGCCCGGCAGGATCGAGCCGGTGCGCTCGTAGAGCATGCAGAACACGAAGCCGAGCACCGCGAGCACCGGCAGCACCGACAGCGTCTGCGATCCGGTGTAGTGCACGGCGCCGAACACGAGGCCGGCGATCACCGCGGCGGCGATCACCGAGAAGCGGCTGCGCAGCGCGCGGTAGAAGAAGCCGCGGAAGAAGAACTCCTCGCACACGGGCGCGACCACGATCACGAGGATGGCCGCCAGCACGAGCAGCAGGCCCCCCTTGTCGGCCCCTAGGTCCTTGGCCACCGTCTGCTTGCCGTGCGGATGCAGGATCACCTGATAGAGCACCGAGAAGAGCCAGAAGGCGGCATATGCGGTCAGCGCGGCGTTGACCGCCTGGCGCAGCGGTGTGGCCCTGAGGCCGAACTGCCACGGCCTCGGCGGGGCGATCCGCGCCGCGAACACGAGCGCGGCGCCCACGAGCAGCCCGTCCTGCACGAGCGTGCCGCCGAGCGCGATGCCGGCGCCGCTCGTGGGGAAGTCGTTCCCGGTGGCGGCGAAGATCACCTGCAGCACCGCGGCCACGATGAACACCGCGATGATGGCGCTCACGAACGCCGCCGGGGCGAACCAGGCGGGCCAGCGCGGAGCGGCCTCGGCCGGCTCCGTGAACGGCGCTTGCTCGAGGTCGCTCGTCACGCGTCGAAGACTAGGGGCGGCAATTCGGCGAGCGTGCTGATCACGGGCACGCCCGGGTTGCTCGGCCGGTCGCCGTCCCGGACGATCAGCGCAGCGCGCATGCCGAGCGCCAGTGCGCCGTCGATGTCGTTGTCGATCCGGTCGCCCACGTGCAGCGCCTGCTCGGGCTGCGCGCTCGCCAGCTCGAGCGCCTGCATGAACAGCGCCGGATCCGGCTTGGCGGCGCCCGCCCCCGCGGACGACACCACGCCGTCGAGCAGTGACGCGAGCCCGGTGCGCTCGAGCACCTCGGGCAGCGAGGAGTCCCAGTTGCTGGCTGCCACCACACGCAGCCCGCGCGAGCGCAGCTCCTCAAGCGCGGCGGGCGCGTCCGCGTACGCGTCGAAGTGGAGCGACCCGAGCAGCGCCTCGCGCACCGTGGCGAGCGGCACCTCCTCGATCCCGAGCGCCTCGCGCAGGATGCCCGCGCAGCGGTCGCGCAGAGCGTCGAGCGAGTCCGGGTCGCCGCCCTCCAGGTGGTGCTCCAGGTAGTAGGCGATCTCGGCGCGGAAGCCGGCGCTCGCCTGCTCCTCGGTCACGTCCACGCCGGCGAGCGCCTTAAGCCGCGCCTTGAGTCGCGGCCCCGGCGGCTGCATGTGCACCAGCGTGCCGAGCGCGTCGATCGTGACCGCGCGGATCATGTGACCAGCTGCCAGCTCACGAACAGGCCGGTGGAGCACACGAGCAACGCGCCGCACGCCCCAAGCACTGCGCCGAACTCGACCTCCCGATCGCGCAGCATCAGCGCGACCCACATCGGGATCGGGAACACAACGGCGAGCAGGCGGCCGAACGACATGAGCGGCTGCCAGTCCACCGGCGCGGACACCGCCGCCACGAGCGACGCCGCGGTGTAGATGCCATAGGCCGGCGGCAGCCGCCGGAAGATCCCCACGGTTGCGATAACGGCCAGCACGAGCAGCACCAGGTAGATCGAGTTCTCCGCCGCCACCACGCGGTCCACGGGCGCGGAGCCGAGCAGGGCTCCCACGCCGTGCACTCCGGCCACCGCGGCGTCCCAGGCGCCGGCCGCGGGGCCCTTGAACACATGTCCCCAGCCGCGCTCGACGCCGAACCAGCCGAGTGGCCGCATCCCGGCGAGGGCGAGGCCCAGGCAGAACGCCAAGGCTCCGATCGGCGCGACGCCGAGCCAGCGCAGCCGCCCCGCGCGCCAGGCCATCCAGGCGAACGGCAGGAGCAGCAGCAGGCCGGTGGGCCGCGTGGCGGTGGCGCCGGCACACAGCGCGGCGGCGAGGCCGAAGCGCCCCGTGCGCGCGGCGTAGAAGGTGCCGATGCTGAGCGCAAGGAACAGGCTCTCCGAGTAGGGCGCGCTGAAGAAGAACGACGCGGGCCACAACGCCACGAGCGCGAGCACGGGCCGCGCGTAGCGTGCTCCCAGCTCCAGCTCCACAAGCCTGTAGAGCAGCGTCAGGGCCACGACGAACGAGGCCGCCGACACCGCGTATGCCGCGAGCAGCAGCAGCGCCGGCGATTGAGAGCCGCCGGCCGCCGCCTGGATGCTCACGGGGTAGAGCGGGAAGAACGCGGTGAGCGGCGACCGGCCGTCGTAGCCGGACTGCGCGATCGACAGGTACCAGACGGAGTCCCAGCGGGCGAGCGCGCCCAGCGGGCGGCCGAGCGCGCCGGACAGCGCGGGCACGTCATGAGCGCTCTCCTGGAAGCGCACGACGGGCAGCAGGTAGACCGCGAGCAGCGCCGACACCCACACGAGCGCGCGCGAGAGCGAGAACGCGAGCAGGGCCTCGCGCAGCGCCGGAGAGAGCGCCAGGGTGCGAATCCGGGGGCGAGCGGAGATAGCCTGCTGCCACATGGCTCCCCCCGATCTTTACATCGCGGGGTCCTTCTGGACCGATCACAAGAACGGAATCACCGCGATCGCGACCGTGATCGCCACGCTGATCCTGGCCTGGGCGGTGGATCGCGCCCTGAGCCACCGCGCCGCAACGCTGGCCACGACGGTCACCGGGCGCGAGCTGTCGGCCACCGCCGACACGCGTCTGCGGCTCCTGCGCCGGCTCACGACGCTCACGATCATCGTGATCGGAGTAGCGCTGGCGCTGGCGCAGTTCACGGCGGTCAAGCGCGTGGCCACGGGCATCCTCGCCTCGTCCGCCGTGCTGGGCCTTGTCGTGGGCTTCGCCGCGCGGCAGACGCTCGCCAACCTGGTGGCGGGCATCCTGCTCGCCATCACTCAGCCCATCCGCGTGGGCGACCTCGTGACCTTCCAGGACGAGACCGGCACTGTCGAGGACATCCGCCTGAGCTACACGTTCATGCGGGCGGGCGACGGCCGGCGCGTGATCATCCCCAACGAGCAGCTCGCCTCCGGCACGATCATCAACCACACGATCGTCGACCCTCGCGTGCGCGTAGAGGTGGCGCTGTGGATCCCGGTGGACGCGGACCCCGTTCGCGCCCTGGCCGCGCTGTCGGAGGAGCAGGACGCCGACGTGGCGGTTGCCGACATGACGGTCGACGGCATAAAGCTGACGGTCGGCCTCTGGGCGCCAACCGCCGCGGACCGGGCGGCCGAAGCGGCAGGACTTCGCGTCCGGTGCATCGAACGACTCCAGCAAGCCTCTATCCTGGGCACCTGAGCCAAGGCGGCCAAGCGGCTCCGGAGCCGCCTACAACCCGCTCTTCCGATGACCCACCGCCAACGACAGGCGAGGCGGCGCCGCCACAGAGCCCGCCCGCGCAACTGGTTTCTCCTCGGCCTTGCCGTGGTGCTCGCCACGGGCATCATCGGCGGGCTCTCGCTCGTCGGCTACATCCTCGCCGTCGCCAGTAGTGCGCCCAACATCGACGAGCTCAAGCCGATCGACAAGGGCTCGACCAGCAAGATCTTCGCGGCCGACGGGCACCTGCTCGGCTACGTGCAGTCGGATCAGATCCGCACGCCGATCTCCTGGCATGAGATGCCGCCTGTGCTGCGCAACGCGACGGTGGCGATCGAGGACCAGCGCTTCTACAAGCACGGTGGCGTGGACTACGAGTCGATCGTGCGCGCCGCCCTGCGCGACGTCACCTCGGGCAAGAAGCTCCAGGGCGGCTCGACGATCACCCAGCAGCTCGTCCGCAACCTGTACATCCGCAGCCCCAAGCGCGACTTCACGCGCAAGATCCGCGAGGCCAAGATGGCGCAGGAGCTGGAGGAGAAGCACTCCAAGCAGTGGGTCCTCAGGGAGTACCTGAACGACATCCCGTACGGCACGGTGAACGGGCGCAGCGCGATCGGCGTGGAAGCGGCCTCGGAGATCTACTTCTCGAAGCACGCAGACGAGCTGACCCTGCCCGAGGCCGCGCTGCTCGCCGGCCTGCCACAGGCACCGTCCGACTACAGCCCGTTCCAGAACTCGGCCGCGGCGCTCTCGAGGCGCAACGAGGTGCTGCAGAAGATGTTCACGAACGGCTACATCACGCACGCGCAGATGGTCAAGGCGCAGGGGCAGCCGCTCAAGCTCAACCCGGGCGACCGCTAC
>Ga0157372_10002840_pt1 | contig 18719 bp, 14 predicted proteins | sample C55metaG_FD_115307 | JGI IMG/M metagenome (GOLD analysis project Ga0157372, IMG submission 115307) | Corn rhizosphere microbial communities from Kellogg Biological Station, Michigan, USA - C5-5 metaG | ecosystem: Host-associated > Plants > Roots > Rhizosphere > Soil | place: USA: Michigan... | reverse complement strand
GCCGTTGAAGAGGTTGACATTCGCCCCGATATAGGTGGGGGTGTCGCCGAAGATGGAGACGTGCAGGTGGAAATAGAAGAAGAGGCGGACCGGCGCGGAGAGGAGCAGGATCGCCGCGATGTCTTTTTTGCGAAAGGCTCCGCCCGGATGTTTCATTGCTATGAAAATAGGGGATTTTTTTGGATCGGCGGCGCGGCGGTTGGCCTTTGGTCACCCCTTCCATTTGTGAAGCTGCTGGATGAGCGCCCGCATGTCCTTGGGCAGCGGGGCTTCGAGGGTGTGCGTCGTGCCGGCAGGGTCTGTGAAACGGAGGAGGGCCGAATGAAGGGCTAGGCGCGAGAGGATGGGGCGTTCCTGCTCTTCCTGTTTGCTCAATTTGTAGTTCCGTTTGATAGACGAGAGTAGAACGGGGCGGCCGTCGCCGTAGACCTCATCGCAGGCGATGGGATGGCCGAGGGATTGGGAATGGATGCGGATCTGGTGGGTGCGGCCGGTGTGGATACGGTACTGCACGAGCGAAAATGGGCCGAGTTCCTCGAGGACTTCGTAATCGGTGAGGGCGGTTTTGCCTTTCCGATTGATCACCATGATACCGGGTTTTGTGGGGTGCTCCATGATGGGCAGATCGATGCTGCCTTGCTTTTGGGGCAGGGCGCCCTGGGCGAGGCCCTGGTAGACCTTTTCCACTTCGCGGTCTTCGAAGATGCCGGAGAGGTATTTGTGGGCGGCTTCGTTCTTTGCGAAGAGGATGACGCCGCTGGTGTCGCGGTCGAGGCGATGGACGACGAAGATGTTGCCGTATTTTTCTCTTAAGAGGGATTTGAGGCTTTGTTCCTTGCCTTCGCGGTCGGGCACACTGAGGAGGCCGGCGGGTTTGTTGATGGCGACGAAGTCGTCGTTTTCGAAAAGGATGTCGAGCTTTTGCATCGGTGGCCGGGTATTGGGGATTAATCGCTTTCGGGGCGGGGGGATTTCGGGTTATAGGGTTTGCGGCCTTTGACGGGTTTTGTCGTTTTTTCTCCTTTGGGAGGGATCGCCGGCGCCGGCTTCGGTTTGGCGGGCGCAGGGCTTGCCGCGCGGGTTGGGGCGAGGCTGCCTTTGAAGGAGGAGTTGAGGTATTTCAAGATGCGGATCTCCTTCTCCGTGAGGAGGCGCCACTTACCGCGTTGGACGTTCTTTTTTGTAAGACCTGCATACATTACCCGGTCCAACCCTCTTACGTCATAGCCGAGGTGTTCGAAGATGCGGCGGACGATGCGGTTGCGGCCGCTGTGGATCTCGAGCCCGATCTGCGTCTTGTCCCTGGGGTCCGCGTATGCGATTACATCGACCTGGGCGAGGCCGTCTTCGAGGACGATCTGGCCGCCGATGATCTTGTCGAAATCGGCCCTGGTGAGGGGCTTGTCGAGGACGACGTGGTATATTTTCTTTATCTCGTGGCTGGGGTGGGCGAGCTTTTGGGCCAGGTCGCCATCGTTGGTCAAGAGCAACACGCCGCTGGTGTTGCGGTCGAGGCGGCCGACGGGGAAGACTCTTTCCGCGGTGGCCTGGCGGATCAACTGGAGGACGGTCTTTCGGCCCTGCGGATCGTCAGTGGTCGTGATATAATCCTTGGGTTTGTTCAGAAGGATGTAGACGAGGTTGTGGGAGATGGTGACTTTTTTGCCGTTTACTTTCACTGTGTCGGCGGGCTGAACCTTGGTGCCGGGCTCGGTGACGAGCTGGCCGTTGACGGTGACTTTGCCTTGTTTGATGAGGTCCGCGGCGTCGCGGCGGGAGCAGACGCCCGAATGGGCGATATATTTGTTTAATGGGAGTTGTTCGCCTGGCGCCTGCGGCGCTGCGGCTGGTGGTTTGCCGGGGACGGCGGCTTTGGCCGTTGGTTTGGCGGGATTTGCGGCCTTTGTGGGGCGTTGGGCCTGGGCCTCTTGCTGGGCGCGGAGTTTCCGTTTTTCTTCGAAGTGCCGTTCGATGCCTTCCTTGCGTTCGCGTTTGGCGGCTTTCTTTTCCTGACGGAACTCCTCCTTGATGGCGGCGTTGCTCTTTTTGTTATAGAACTTGCTGAAATTGTCTGTTTTACGCTTCATAATCGAGCTTGCTGTTTTACAACAGTAAGCTGCAAAGGTACGTTTTTTGCTTAATTTTATGTGCCCGATGGACCAGGAACTAACTCAAATAAGACAACTGCAGGAAAAGATCGCTTTGTACGAGGACATGAAGGCCTATGAGCAGCTGTATAACCTCCTGTATCCCGGTCTTCATCGTTTCGCCTGCGCCTTTGTAAAAAGCCCTGACATTGCCCAGGATATGGTCTCCGACGTCTTTATCAAACTATGGCAGATCCGGGGCCGACTGATGGCCATCGAGAACCTGAAGGTCTATTTGTTCACCCTCGCGAGGAACTTTTGCTACAACTATCTCACCCAACAATTCAAGAAGGTGGTGTTGAGCCTGGACGAGGCCGATCCGGAGGTGTTGATCCATTTCGACAACCCGGAAGAGCTTTGTATCTCCGCCGATGCGGTGGAGAAGATACGAACGGCCATCCGGCAGTTGCCGCCGCAGTGCCGGATCATCTTCCAGCTGGTGAAGGAGGAGGGCATGAAATATAAAGAAGTTGCGGACGTCCTGCACTTGTCGGTGCTGACCGTCCGCAACCAGGTGGCGATCGCCACTAAGAAGATTGTCTCTTTGTTACCGGCAGGGGTTAGCGAGAGCTTGTTAAAGACTTAATGAAGTCTACTTCCTTTTGATCATAGGGCGTCCCGTTGGGGCGGAAGATGTCGTGGAACCAGACCTTGGGTTCCTTCCCATCGGGCATCGGGGTATCCCAGGCATACATCGTATTGGTCTTCCCGGCGACGAGCCCCCAGTTGATCGCCGCGATCTTTTGTTTTTTCAGGATGGGCAAGATATTATAGAACGTGCTGTTACGCAAACGCGCCATGTATTCGGTGCAGAGGAGCGGGCGGCCATAGGGTTTCAGCGTGTCGATGCATTTTTGGTGCGCCGCGGCGGGTTCGTAGTTGTGATAGGTGATGACGTCGGAGTTGTGCAATTGGTACGTGTTTAGCGTCGTCAACCTGTCGCTCCATACGCCCGCGGAGAGGGGCTGATCGGGGTTGATCTCGCGCCCCCATTGGAAGGCCTTTTCCAGCAGGGGGAGGCTTTTGTCGCCGTAGTTGGAGTTGCCGGGTTCGTTATACAGATCCCACAGAAGGATGCGTTTGTCGTGTTTGAATGTGGTGAGGATATCCTTTACGTACGCTTCCAGCGTGTCGACGAGTTTGGGTTCGTCGTAGTAGCGTTTGCCCGGATCTCGGAGCCAGCCGGAGTTGTGGATGCCGGGCTTCGGTTTGGGCTGTGTTCCGGTATGGTAGGATTCATTCCAGCAGTCGTCGAAGAAGACGAAGAGGGTGGTGATATGATGGCGATCGGCGATCTCGAGGTATTTTGTGACGCGCTGTTTGAAGCCGATGGGATCCTGTTGCCAGGCGGCATGGTGTAAGAAGACGCGCATGCAGTTGAGACCGATGCTTTGGGCGTAGCCCAGCTCTTTGTCGATGGTGGTTGGGTCGAAGGTGGCCGCCTGCCACATTTCGAGCTGATTGATCGCGGTACTGGGGATGAAGTCGCACCCACGGAGCCAGGGTTTGCCGGCGTACCAGGCGTTGGCTTTTTCTTTTGACCAGACGGCGCGTTGCGCCTGGGTTTGGAATACGAGGGCAAGACAAATTAGCAGTAGGAGATTGCGCATGAGAATTTTATTGTGGGTTAAATATAGTGCTTATTCTCCACCCGGTTTGGCGAGCGGCTTACCGGTGGCGACGGGTGTCCCGAAGTTGGGTGAGCCGTCGGCATTCCAGGTGAAGGGCTGCATGCGGGGGCTGCGGGCGTTGCCGCAACCCTGGCCGGGCTGGGAGTTGGCGTGATAGAGCAGCCATTGTTGTTTACCGTCGCGCGAGACAAAGAAGCCGTTGTGGCCGGGTGCGTAGACGTTGTTGGCGGCCGCGGTGGTGAATACGGGATTTTGGGCCTTGGTCCAATCGGTGGGATTGAGGGGATCGCCCCCCGGCTTAAGGGTCAACAGGCCGAGGCAGTAATTGTCCTGCCAGCAGCCGGTGGCCGAATAAGTGAGGAATAACTGTCCGCCGGGATTGATCAGTGCTTCAGGGCCTTCGTTCACGAAGGGGAGTCCGCCGGTGGAACCCTGACGCTCCCAGGCCAGTGTAGGCCGGGAAATTTGAACGCGCGGGCCTTTGATGGTAAGCGGATCGGCCAGCTCGGCGATGTAGATATCCTGTTCGACGTTGACGGTGTCGGGCCAGCCGGACCAGATGAGATATCGCTTGCCCTTGTAGTCGAAGGCGGAGGCGTCGATGGCCCAGCGGTCGTCGGTGGTGTCGGCGACCTTTCCCCTGAACGTCCAGTTGAGGGTGGTGGGATCGGCGTTGTCGTTCTCGAGTGCGTAGATGCGATGATGGAAATTGTCGCCGTCGTCGGCCGCGAAATACATGTACCATTTGCCATCGAAGAAATGCAGTTCGGGCGCCCAGATCTCCTTGCTGTAGGGGCCGGTGGCGGGCGGTGTCCAGATGGTGGTCGGCCGGGCATTGTTGAGAGCCGACATTTTGCCGGTCGGCCATATCGCCAGGTGATCGCCGGTGGTGTTGGTGTAATAATAGGTGGTGTCCTTTTGGATGACCCAGGGATCGGGACCGCTGTTGAGCAGGGGGTTGGTGAAAGTGGTGTCAATGGGGGGCGGCGGCACGCCGCCCCCTTGGGTGCTGCCTTTGCCGCAAGCGAGCATCAGCAGAACAGCTATTAGAATTCTCATCAGTAACCTGGATTTTGTTTGAGGTTGGGATTGACGTCGATGTCGAACTGGGGGATCGGGAAGAATTCATCGCGGCCGGCCTTGAAAAAGGCGAAGCCGGCATCGCGGGTGGCGAGACCGGTGCCCAGGTCGCCCCAGCGCGCGAGATCCTCCCATCGATGGCCTTCACCGGTCAGTTCGGTGATGCGTTCATGTTTCAGCTGGTTGAGGAAGTCCGTTTGGCTGAGACCGGGTTGGACGGCCGACAGCGGTTTGAGCCCCGCGCGGACCCGCACCTGGTCGACATAAGGATAGGCCTGCGAGGTCTGGCCCTGTGCATTGAGGGCTTCGGCGTAGAGGAGCAGCACATCGGCATAGCGGATATAGCGATAGTTGTTCCCCGAGTGGAATACTTCGCCCGTCATCAGCGAATCGTCGAGCTGCTTGCGGAAACACACTTCGTTCACATTGCTATGGGGAATGCTCGGCGCCGCCAGTCCCAGCTGGTTCCAGGGTTTGCCGTAGGCGAGGGTAAAGGCCGGGCCGCGTTCGTCGGTGCTGTCATAGAGGAAGGTCGCGGGCAGGCGGGGGTCGCGGTGACCATCGGCCGTCTGCTCCTTCAGGAATTCCCAGACGACCCAGCGACGCGCCTGGCCATCGGTGAAGCCTACGGGCGAGGGTGCGAAGAAGGGTGGGATCGAAGTGCCATAATTGAGATTATCCGAGGTGCCGGGTTGCGTGTCGTCGTCGTGCGTATCGTTCGGGTTCACCTTGTTCTGCCATTCGAACACGGATTCGCTGTTGTTCTCGGAGGTTTCGATAAAGTTCGAACGATAGTTCGGCACCAGCGAATAAATGGACTTGCCGGGGCCGGTGACCAGCCAATCGAAGGCCGCCTGGGCCTGTTGCCATTTGCGTTGCTGCATATAACATTTACCGAGCATTGCATAGGCTGCGCCCTTCGTGGCGCGCCCAACATCCGCGGCGTCGTAGCTGGGAGGCAGGGCAGCGGCGGCATCGGTGAGATCCTGTTCGGCCTGGGCGAAGACGCTGTCCTGGGATTTTGTAGCCGGGTACTCGCCGGGCTTCGGTTCATGGAGCTGGATGGCGACATTGCCGAAGGTGGTGGCGAGGTTGAAGTAGAAGAACCCGCGCATGAACTTTGCTTCGCCGATCAGCTGGGTCTTGAGATTCGCGTCCATTTGAATGGCCGGGACGTTGTCGATGACCTGGTTACAGCGATTGATCCCAATGTAGTCATCCTGGTAGACCGTAGTGATCTGCCAGTCGTTGTAGTCGGTGATGTTGAAGACGTCGTAGACGTTGACGATATCCGAGTTGGGGCTGGTGCTATAGCCTTCGTCGGAGTGGATCATCGTAAAGAAGTAGAGATTCCGGGCGAGGCCGACGCGGTGATAGGTGCTGTAGATGGCTGCGACGCCTTGCTGGGCATCGGTAGCCGTCTTCCAGAAGCTGGCTGCGGTGGCGTGATCCGGGTCGGTGAGGGTGAGATCTTTCTTACAGCCCGCGATGGCGGTGATGAGGATCGATATGGTGAGTAATTTTTTCATTGTTTTTTGGATTGTGGCTAAAAATCAAATTGCAAACCGGCGGAGAGTACGCGGCTGGGAGGCCAGTTGCCTGTATCGAAGCCCCGGGCGATGATGGAGTTGCCCATCACGTCGGGGTCCAGTCCTTTGTAGCCCGTGAGGGTGAGGAGGTTCTGACCGCTGATGTAGACACGGGCATTGTTGATCCCCGCGGCGGCCAGCGTCTTTTTAGGCAGCTGGTAGCCGAGCTCGATGTTGCGGATGCGGACATAGCTGCCGTTCTCGAGCCAGCGGGAGGTTTGCGCCATGTTGTTGATCGATACCGTGGGATCACCCGGATTGTCCACGGCGAGGCGGGGGTCGCTGCCGTTGGGGTTACTCGCCGACCAGGGGTTGATGGCCTTGCGGAAATTGGTCAGCTGATAGCCATCGAGGACATGGCGGACATCGTCATAGATCTTATACCCGAAGATGCCGACCAGCTGGATATTGAGGGTGAAGCCATGGTAGGAAGCGTTGAACTGGGCGCCGGCCTGCAGGGAGGGCCAGGGGGAACCACAGTACTGGCGATCTTTATTATCGATGACGCCGTCGCCGTTCGCGTCGACGTATTTGACGTCGCCGGGTTTGGCGTTGGGTTGGATCACCTGGCCGGCCTTGTTCTTGTAGTTGTTGATCTCGTCCTGGCTTTTGAAGATGCCGGCCTGTTTGATCATGTACCATTGACCTATCGAATGGCCCACCTGGGCGCGGATGAAGTTCGTGGCTTCGAGATAGTCCACCTTTGTGCCGGTGGCGTCCACGCCCTGGTTGCCTACGGACAATACCTTATTGTTTATCGTCGTCAGGTTACCCGAGATATCCCATTTGAAATCCCGGTTGCGCGCGCTCCGGTAGGTTACTGCCAGTTCGATGCCTTTGTTGCGGATCGAGGCCGCGTTGGTGACCGTTTGCTGGCCGGTTGCCTGGACGGTGCCGAGATACATCGGCTGAGGGAGTGCGACTAAGACGCCGTTCGAGGTGGAGGTGTAGAGATCGGCGGAAAGGCTGAGGCGATTGCCGAGGATGTTGGCGTCGAAGCCGGCGTTTTCTTCCTTACGTTCTTCCCAATGGATATCGGGGTTGGAGAGGGCCGCCTGGTATTGGCCGACCACCACGGTCTGGTTGACGCCGTAGATGGCGCGGGGGCTGTTGTTGAGTACGGACAGATAGGGGAAGGAGCCGTAGGAGTCGAGGCTGCTACTGATGCCCAGCTTGCCCCAGCTGCCGCGGATCTTCAGCTCGTCGATCCAACTAACATGAAAGAATTTTTCGCGGCTGATCCGCCAGGCGCCGGCGACGGAAGGGAAGTAGCCGGTGCGATGGCTGGGGCCGAAGCGGGTATCCTGATCGATCCGGCCAGTGAGGGTGAGCAGGTAGCGGTCGTCATAATTGTAGTTGATGCGACCGAGGTAGCCATGCTGGCGCCAGAGGACGTCTGTTCCCCCGTCGGTCGAGCTGGCGCCGACGGCTGTGCCGATGGTGGTAAACTGCTGGCCGCCGATGGTTTGGAGCAGTGTGCGGCTGGCGACCGTGTAATCATCCTGCTGTTGGGTGCGGGAAAAGCCGACTACCGCGCTGACGCTGTGTGCGCCGAAGCTTTTATTGAAGTTGAGGGTGTGTTCGAGGAGGAAGTTCGTGAACGTGCCGCGGTTGTTGGACACGCTGGTGTTGGGTGGCTGGTTGTTGTATCGCCAGATGCCCGTGTCGCGGATCTCGTTGACGTAGTTGAAGCTTGCCCAGGCGCCCATGTTAAAGCGGTAGCTGAGCCAGGGCGTGAATTTGAAATCTGCGTAGGCGTTGCCGATGATCTTGAAATAATTGAAGTTGATGCGATCGAGCGCGGCGACGGCCGCGTAGTTGCTGGCGTAGGTGGGGACGTCGTTGGTGCCCATGCCCCAGCCGGCGGGATTGGAGGGAATGTTTGCGTACTGCTGGCCTTTGACGGCGATGATGGGAAGCATGGAGGGCGCCTCATAGAAAGCGTTGATACCGGCGCCGGGGTATTCCCCGCTGGAGTTGCTGAACATCAGGTTCTCGCCGACGGTCAGCCGGCCCTTGTGCGTTTCGGTATTGATGCGGAGGCTGGCGCGCTGGAAGTCGTTGCCGATAAGGACGCCTTTGTTGCTGTAGTAGCCGCCGGAGATCAGGTAGCTGCTGGTGTGGCTGCCGCCCGAGATACTGAGGTTGTAATCCTGGTCGTTGCCCGTGCGGGTGATGGCGTCCTGCCAGTCCGTTTTGATGGTATTGTTTGCGACCTGTGCGGCGACCCCGGCGGGCAGCGTAATACCCGAGTTGGCGTATTCTGCCTGGACGGTCTTCAGATAGTCGGGGGCCGACATGACATCCCATTTCTTCGGCAGGGTTTGAATGCCGAATTTACCCGTGACCGAGAATTTTGCGGCGCCTTCGCGGCCTTTTTTTGTCGTGATGATGATCACCCCGTTACCGGCGCGGGAGCCATAGATCGCGGCGGCGGAGGCGTCCTTGAGTATCTGGACGCTGGCCACGTCGTCGGGGTTGACGGTGGCGTCGACATCGGCGAGCATCCCGTCGATGACGTAGAGGGGGGAGGTGTTGGTGAAGCTGGCTACGCCGCGGATCTCCACGGTCGGGTTGCTGCCCGGGTTGCCGCCGGTGCGGACCGTCACGCCGGGAACGAGTCCCTGGAAGGATTCGGCGACATTGCCGGTGGTGAGCTTACTGGCGTCTTCCATATTGACGATCCCCGTGGCGCCGGTGAGATCCTTGCGGCGGACCGTCTGGTAGCCGATGACCACCGCTTCGTTGAGGTTGGTCGTTTCGGTGGCGAGGGTGATATTGATGTTGGTCTGGCCGTTCAGGGTGGTTTGTTGCTGTTGGTAGCCGACATAGGTGAAGACGAGGACGGCGCTGGAGTTGGTGACCTCGATGCTGAAGGTGCCGTCATCGCGGGTGGTGGTGGCGTTGTTGGTGCCTTTCTCCGTCACGGTGACGCCGGCCAGCGGTTCGCCTTTGGCGTTGACGACCTTGCCCGTCACGGGCGGGGCGGTTGGTTCGGTTGCTGCGAGTTCCTGGCGGGCCGGCTGGGTGTTGCCCGAGCGGCTGATGACGACGAGATTGTCGCCGAGTTTCCGGTATTTCAGGGGGGTGCCGGTGAGGACTTTTTGAAGTACTTCATCGATGCTTGCTTCCTTGACGTTTATCGTGACCAGCTGTTCACGGGGGATGACGTCGTCGTTGTAGACGAAACGGAAGAAGCTTTGGTTCTCGATGGCCCGGAAGACCTTTTTCAGCTGCACCTTTTCGAGCCGGAGGCTAATGCTGTGCTGCTGGCCGTAGAGCCGGGCGTAGGATTGGGTGGAGAAGACGAGGACCAGCAAAATGGCAAGTTTCATCATCAGCAGGTATTTGATGAGTGGAGGACATTGCATAATTTAGTGTTGATAGTAATGGATAGTTGATTGCCCTTGCGGGCAATTGCTGTCTTAGACGGGGTGAACTCCCGTTGGTATCGGGCGGGGGATGTTGCGAGCATCTTCCGCCTTCTTGTTGTTGGGGGTATTTCTATGTTGCAAGTTTCATATGCAGCATTTTTTTGGTTTTACAATCGTTTGGTTTTTGTTATGGTGTGATGATGACTTCTTTTTTCCGTATCGTATAGTGGAAATCGCTGGAGATACGGAGGGCCTCCAACACTTCCGGGAGGGTTTCTTCTTCGAAGTTGCCGGTGAAGCGGCGGAGCTTGAGGTTGTCGTCGGTGATGGTGACGCGGACGCCGAACCAGCGTTCGAGCATAAAGCCGACCTCTTCGAGGGTGCGGTCATCAAAATACAGCTGGTTCTTTGTCCAGAGGGTCTCGATGATGCTGCTGTCCTTTTGCTGACGGTGGATCTTGCCGACGGTGATGAGCGGCTGGTCGGCGTCGGGTTCCTGTTTTGTTCTTATTTGGGTGACGGTGGCCTCGTTGTTGTGCACCGTGATCTTTTCCTCGGGGTGCAGGATGATCTTTTTGTCGGGATTGTTGCGGAGGGTGACTTCGACGGAGCCCTGGAAGAGACTGGTCTCGGTGTTGTATTCCTTGCTGTAGCTGCGGAGGTTGAAGGTGGTGCCGAGGACGAGGACGTCGACGGTGGGGGTGTGGACGCGGAAGGGATGGTCTTTGTCTTTGGCGACGTCGAAGTACGCTTCGCCGGTGAGTTCGACATCCCGGCCGGTGTTGTTGACTTTATAGGACAGGCGGCTGTCGGCGTTGAGCCAGACGGTGGTTCCGTCGGGGAGCTGGACTTTGGAGCGGGAGCCGGGGCGGGTAGTGACGGTGTTGAATTCGTTGTTGGGGGTGGTGGGTTTGAGGAGGTAGAGGGCAGTGGCGGCGACGAGGACCGTCGCTGCGGCGGCGATCCAGGGTTTCCAGATTTTGGGGCGCCTTTCATATTGGAGGGTCGGTTCGGAGAGGTGGTTGCTGAGGCGTTGGAGGTGGCGGCTGAAGTCGGACTCGTCCACCGGGGTTTGTTTGGGTCGGCTTTTGTAGAGGTTGGTATAGAGTTCGAGGCGCAGGTTCCAATCGGGGTTTGCCTGGAGGAGCTGCGCCAGTTCTGTTTTTTGTTCGGGTGTCGCTTCGCCGGCGAGGTCGAGGCTGACGAGGGACCAGAACTGTTCTTCGGAGGGGTGCATGTGCTTTTATGCGGGGGCGCTTTCGGCGCCTCCTGTCCATAAGAGGGTGGGACGGGAAAAATAGTACCAAGGGGGAGGAAAAAAATTGGGGCCGGCGTTGCCGGCCCCTTGTAGGATTGGTCCAATAGGTCTAATGATCGGCCTTCGGCCTGCCGGTCACAGACCGGCAATGGTCTTTATATTGACCGGGAGCCGCGGAAAGAGCTTCCGACGGCCCGCCGGTGTGACATCATCTGTTCGAATTCCGTGTACTGGTCATCGGTGAGGCGCATTTATTTGTAAGACCCAAAATGGATTGTTTTGTTTAATGAGATGGGAATATATTCGGGGGTTAAAATCAATCGTTTACCGAATATTTTCCATGGGCGGACGGTAATTGTATCGGAAGCGGACAGGGGTGTCCGAGCGGGCCGTTTCACGCAGTTGATTAGCAGTGGGTTGGGATTTTGGGGCGATGTTTGTCCCGCAATTGTCGCAACTTCATCTTATTTATGTTTACCAACTATCTTACCGTCGCCTGGCGCAATCTTACGCGGAACCGGGTCTACTCTATTATTAATATCCTGGGCCTTGCCCTGGGGATGTCCATCGTGTTGCTCATCGGGGCATGGATAAACGATGAGCTGGGTTATAATAAGTCATTTGCGAACTATTCGCGGATCGTGGACATCATGCATCATTCGACCCATAATGGGCATACGCAGACCCGGGATGCGGATTGCTTCCCGCTGGCGGCGAAGCTGCGGGAACAATATGCGGCCGACTTCAAGCGGGTAGCGGTGAACAGCTTTCCCGACGGCCATATTTTGCAGCGGGAAGGCGCTGACCCGATCGTCAGCCCCGGCATCTTTGCGCAGTCGGACCTGGCCGATATCGTTTCGCTTCAAATGCTGGCAGGATCGGCGAGTCTCGAAGACCCCAGCTCGATGTTGCTAAGCCGGAGTCAGGCCAAGGCGCTGTTCGGGGATGGCGAGGCCATGAATAAAAGCATTCGGATAGATAATAAGATGGTATTGAAGGTAACGGGCATTTATGAAGATATTCCGGAGAACAGCGACTGGAAGGGGAGGAACTATATCATGAATTGGACGGCCTTCGAGAAATCGACAAACTGGGTGAAGGAGAACGAGCCGAATTGGAACGCCAATTCCTTTGGGATCCTTGCGGAATTGCAGCCAGGCGCCGATGTCGAACGGGTCAATGCGAGGATCAAGACCGCGCTGGATGGACATGGCCGGAACGACAAGCCGGTGGTGGTGGCGGTTCCGATGCCGCGCTGGCATCTGTATGGAGAGTGGAAAGAGGGTCGCAATACGGGCGGGGCCATCCGATACCTGTGGATGTTTGGAAGCATCGGGGTGTTTGTGCTGTTGCTGGCCTGTATCAATTTTATGAACCTGGCGACGGCGCGGAGTGAGCGGCGGGCGCGGGAGGTGGGCATCCGCAAATCGATCGGATCGATGCGCGGGCAACTGGTGTTGCAATTCCTCGGGGAGTCCCTGCTGATGGCGGGGCTGGCGGCGGGCCTGGCCGTGCTGCTGGCGAAGCTGGCGTTGCCGGGGTTCAGTGTGCTGGCGGGGAGCCGGATCACGCTGGAATTGGGTTGGCGTTTTTGGGGGGTGTATTCCTTACTGACGGTGATCGTTGGCGTTATTGCCGGGAGCTACCCGGCGTTATACCTTTCTTCCTTTAATGCGGTTGCCGTTTTGAAAGGCTCGTTCCGCGTGGGCACGGCGGCGGCGATTCCGAGGAAGGCGTTGATCGTCCTGCAGTTCATGGTCTCGATCTCGCTGATGATTGGGACGGTGGTGGTTTTCCGGCAGATCGTGTTTGTGAAGAACCGGCCGGTGGGGTATGAGCGAGAGGGTTTGTTGTCGGTGGAGATGAACACGGACGATCTGGTCCATCATTTTGCCGCCATCCGTGATGAGTTGTTACAGTCGGGGGCTGTTACCGATATCACGCAATCTACGAATACGCCGACGGGCAGCGCCTGGCAACAGAGCGGGTTCAACTGGGCGGGGAAAGACCCCAATGTGACGCCGGGTTTTGACATCAGCTTTGTCACGCCGGAGTTTGGCAAGACGCTGGGTTGGCAGGTTGTTCAAGGCCGGGATTTCTCGCGGCAGTTTGCGACCGACTCGGCGGCGATACTGGTCAATGAAGCGGCCGTGAAATATCTAGGATTCAAGGAGCCGGTGGGGTCGGTGATCAACTACCTCTACAGCAGCCGGGCCGACAACCGGTACAGGATCATCGGGGTGGTGAAGGATATGGTGTTGCGGAGTCCGGAGGAGACGGTGAGGCCGGCGATGTATATGATCGATACGTCGAATTCCAACTGGATCATTGTGAAGGCGAATCCGGCGCGGAGCCTGGCTTCCACGATTCCAGTGATAACGGCGGTATTTCGAAAATATAATCCCGGCGCGCCCTTTGATTTCCGGTTCGAATCGGAGGCGTATGCGCGGAAGTTTTTGAGTGAGGAGCGGGTGTTGCGGCTGGCGGTGTTCTTTACGGTCTTTGCCATTTTTATCAGCTGTTTGGGTTTGTTTGGGTTGGCGAGCTTTATGGCGGAACAGCGGGTGCACGAGATCGGGGTGCGAAAGGTGTTGGGGGCGAGTGTGCCGCAGTTGTGGGCGCTTCTTTCGAAGGAGTTTGTCCGGCTGGTGGCGATCGCTTTTCTCATCGCGGCGCCGTTGGCGTGGATGGGGATGAATAGGTGGTTGGAGGGGTATGAGTACCGGACGACGGTGGGGTTTTCGGTGTTCATCTATACGTTTGGGCTGGCGCTGATGATCACTTTGTTGACGGTGAGCTGGCAGGCGGTGCGGGCGGCGATGGCGAATCCGGTGCGGGCGCTGCGGAGTGAATAGGGGACGCCCCCGGCCGCGCCGGGGGCGTTGGGATTATTTTAGTGTGCCGAATTTGCCGGATTGGGCTTCGTGGATGGACTCGATGAGTTCTTCCCTGGTGTTCATCACGAAGGGGCCGTAGGCGGCGATGGGTTCGTTGATGGGTTCGCCGCTGAGGAGAAGGAGGGTGGCGGATTCGCTTGCCTTTATTTCGATCTCTTCGCCTTCATTTTTGAACAATACGAAACTATGGTTGGGTGCGGACTGGCCGTTGACTTCGGCGCTGCCTTTGACCACCAGCAGGGCGGTGTTGTAGCCTGCGGGGGTCGTTGTGGTGAACTGCGCGCCGGCGTTGAGGTTTAGGTTGGCCACGATGACGGGGGTATAGGTTTCGGCGGGGCCGGTCGTTCCATTGACAGTGCCGGCGATGACGTTGACCTGGCCCTGGTTGTTGGGCAGCGTGAGTTTTGTGATCTCATCGGCCGTGATGGCCTGGTAATGGGGCTTTGTGAGCTTATCCTTTTTGGGAAGGTTTACCCAGAGCTGCACCATTTCGAAGGGGCCACCCTTCTTCGAATAGTTCTCTTCGTGATATTCTTTATGGAGGATACCTGCGCCGGCGGTCATCCATTGGACGTCGCCGGGATGGACGACGCCGCTGTTGCCTGCGCTGTCGTGGTGGGCGACGCTGCCTTGGTAGGCGATCGTCACGGTCTCGAAGCCTTTATGGGGATGGACGCCCACGCCGCGGGGGCGGTTGGAGGGCGCGAAGTCCACTTCGGCGGCGAAGTCGAGTAAGAGAAATGGGCTGATGCGCGGCTGGGGTACGGAGGAGGCGGGGTTCTCGCCGCCGGGGATATAATTATAGACCCGGAAACCGTCGCCGACCATGCCGGGGGCGGGGGGTTGGGGGATGATGCGTTCGATACTTTTTGTCATGGTGTTATCTCCTTTTACTTTGTAAAGGTACGATCGGTGGTCCCGGGGCGGAATAATGTAGGTTAAGCCCGCGTGTTGAGCATCTTGCTGAGGAACTCGGGGGTGACGCCGATGTAGGAGGCCACTTGCTTTTGTGGCAGGCAGTCGATCAGGTCCGGGTAGAGGCGGCAGAATTCGGCGTAGCGTTCTTTTGCGGGGAGGCTGAGGATGTTGACGAGTCGCGCCTGGTGGGCGGCGAGGGCGTTCTGGGTGAGGATGCGCCAGAAGCGTTCGAATTTGGGGATGCGTTCGTAGAGGTCTTCGATATCGGCTTCGGTGATAAAGATGACTTCGCTGTCTTCGAGGGCGTCGACGCTGAGGATGGAAGGGCGTTGGTGGATCATGCTGCCGAGGTCGCCGACCCACCAGCCGGGCGGGGCGAACTGGATCACGTGTTCGTTGCCGTTGTTGTCGATCGAATAACTGCGGAGGAGGCCGGTGATGACGAAGGTGGGTCCGCGGGAGATGTCGCCTTCGCGGGTGAGGAATTGTTTCTTTTTTAGTGCTTTATAGTGGAGTATTGACGTGAAATGAGCTTCTTCTTCTGCTGTGAGATGGATGTGGCGATTGATATGTTGAAAGATGAGGTGGGTATCCATTATTGTTCTTTGTTGGCGAGCTGCCCGCAGGCGGCGTCGATGTCTTTTCCGCGGCTGCGGCGGAGACGGGCGTTGACGCGATTCTTTTCCAGGTGATTCATGAATTGCTCGATGGCGTTTTCCTCGGGCTTGGACATATTGAATTGCGCCTGGTCGATGGGGTTGTACTCGATGATGTTGATGAGATCGGCGGGTACCTGGCGGTAAATTTTGATCAATTCGTCGGCGTCCTGTTTGCTATCGTTGAAGTCTTTGAAGAGGATGTACTCAAACGTGATCTCGTTGCCGGTCTGCTGATAGAAATAATTCAATGCCTCGATGAGGGCCTTGATATTGTTGGTCTCATTGATGCCCATGATCTCGTTGCGCTTAGGGTCGTTGGCGGCGTGGAGGGAGAGGGCGAGCTTGAAGCGGACCTTGTCGTCGCCTAACTGCTTTATCATCTTTGCGACGCCGGCGGTGGAGACGGTGATGCGCCGGGGACTCATGCCTAAGCCTTCGGGGGATGTGATCTTTTCGATGGCTTTGAGGACGTTTTTGTAATTGAGTAGCGGCTCGCCCATACCCATGAACACTATGTTCGTGAGCTTCTTCTCGTAGACTCGCTCCGACTGCTGGTTGAGCAGAACGACCTCGTCGTAGATCTCGTCGTAGTCGAGGTTGCGTTTGCGTTGCATGTAGCCGGTGGCGCAGAATTTACAGCTGAGGCTGCAGCCTATTTGGGAGGAGACGCAGGCAGTCTTGCGTTCGTCGGTGGGGATGAGGACCCCTTCTACCAAATGGTGATCCACTGTGCGGAAGCGGCTTTTGATGGTGCCGTCGGCGGAGTATTGGGTGGCGTCGACGGTGAGGGCGGGGAAGGAGAAGTGGTCGGCGAGGCGTTGGCGCAATTCTTTGCTGAGGTTGGTCATGTCGTCGAAGTGGTGGGCATGTTTTTGCCAGAGCCATTCCCAGACTTGCTTAACGCGAAATTTCTTTTCGCCGAGGGTTTCGAAATATTGTTCTAACTCACTCAGGCTCAGGTGCCTGATATTCTTTTTCTCCGTTGTCGTTGCCATAATCGGCAAAGGTACGATTTTTTAGCCGGCCCGGCGCGACGCGCCGGGCCGGCTAAAAGGTCAACAGGAAGCTGCGTTGGTTGTGGAAGCCGTTGGCGGTGATCTCGGTGAATCCGAGTTCGAGGAGGCATTCGCATTCGGTGTGGCGGGTGCGGTCGATTGATACGCGGAGGCTGGTGAGGGTGCCGAGGCTGCGGAGGTGGGCGATGGAGCGTTGCCAGGCGGCGAGGGCGGTCTCGCGGTGGTCGAGGATGCCTTTGGGGGCGGTGAGGAAGATCTCGTCATGGCCGGCAATTTCGAGGAAGAACAGTCTTTGCGTTCCGGCGAGGGCCATCCAGCTGGTTTGGCGGGTGAGTTTTTCGCTGTCGTGCCATTCCTGCAACAGGAGATTCAGGAACTGTTGTTCCCATTTGGGGGATTGTTGGAGGGATTCGGCGAGCCAGCGGCTGATGTAGGCTGCGTCGGAGAGTTCCACTAAGCGAAAGCGGATGCGGGGTTTTTTGGAGCCGGGCATTGTGCGGCAGACCGGCGCACGGCGCCGGCGCCCGAAGGGCCATCATAGGTCCTGGTAGATTGCGAAGCAATCGGTATCAGGTCGGGGCCTACTTCTGGTCTACGGGTTTTTGAAACAAAGAAAAGGTGCGCTGCCGAAGCAATACCGCAGTCAAATTAGACAGCGGGAAATGAGGGCTGGCTGCGTCAGGGATTGACAGGAGCGCCATGCGCGACAGAAAGCCCGGCCCGCCGCCCCGGCCCCTGGACTTTGTGGGCGGGGCGGCGGGAGACGCCCAAGATACCTACATTTGTAGCCTATGAATCATTTGCTCCTCGTGGAAGATGATCCGGCCATTGCGAAGTTGATCCATTTGCATTTGCGTGCGCCGGATTACCGGGTGACGGTTTGTGACCGGGAGGCGGCAGCGTTGGCGCTGCTGGGGCAGGAGGCTTTTGATGTGATCATCCTGGATATCTTGTTGCCGGATGGGAATGGGGTGGATCTTTGCAGGCGTATTCGCGCGGCGAAGAACTGGGCTCCGGTGTTGATGCTCAGTGCCTTATCCGATGAATCGGACAAGGTCGGGGCGTTGGAGGCGGGGGCGGACGACTATATGACCAAGCCGTTTGGTGTCGCCGAGTTGCTAGCGCGGGTGCGGGCGTTGTTGCGGCGGCGGCCGGTGGGGGCTGCGGCGGGCTTGGGCTCGGGTGCGGGGTCGACGGGTTCGGGCTCGGCTGTGGGGGGTGCGGCTGCGGGTTCGACGGGTTCGGGTGGAGGGCCGACTGAGTCTTTTAAAGAGGGGGTCATCCAGTATCGGGACCTGGTGATCGACCGGCCTAAGCGGAAGGTGACGATGCGCGGCGAGCGGCTGGAGCTGACGCCGAAGGAGTTCGATCTGTTGTGGCTGCTGGCGGATCATCCGGGAAAGACGTTCTCGAGGCACGAATTGCTGGAGATGATCTGGGGTTTTGCGTTCGCGGAATATGAACATACGGTGACGTCGCATATTAATAGGCTGCGGATAAAGATCGAGCCAGTGCTGAATAAGCCTGAATATATTTTAACCACGTGGGGAGCCGGTTACCGGTTTGCGGAATGATACGCCTTCCTCTTTTCCGGCGGGCCTATTGGGTCGTCTTCCTGCTCATTTTAGTGCTGGGGATGCTGTTCACGGGGATTACTTACCTGGCGATCACGAATTTCTTCGAGGCGAGTACGCAGTTGCTGAACAAGGATGTGGCGGGGCATATTGCGCGGTTTACGAGTCCGTACGGCCGGGAGGGGTTCGACCGGCGCAAGGCGGATTCGGTTTTTTACGACGCGATGGTGATCAGTCCGAGTGCGGAGGTCTACTTTCTCGATACTACGGGGCGGGTGATGTATTTCAACGGGAAACGGGGGGAGATCAAGGAGTGGCTGGTGGAGTTGGGGCCGATCCGGCGGTACCTGGCGGCGGGGGGGAGGAAGCATGTGGTGGATGTGGATCCGCGGGACCCGGAGCGGTGGAAGATCTTTTCGGCGGCGGATGTGTGGAGTGAGGCGGGAGCCATGGGGCCGCGCCGGTTGGGTTATATCTATGTGATCCTGGGGAGCCATCAATACCGCAGCGTCTCGCAGATGCTGTTCAACAGCCGGATCACGCCAATGGTGCTGGGTTCGGTGTCCTTTCTGCTGG
>Ga0157372_10002836_pt1 | contig 18736 bp, 16 predicted proteins | sample C55metaG_FD_115307 | JGI IMG/M metagenome (GOLD analysis project Ga0157372, IMG submission 115307) | Corn rhizosphere microbial communities from Kellogg Biological Station, Michigan, USA - C5-5 metaG | ecosystem: Host-associated > Plants > Roots > Rhizosphere > Soil | place: USA: Michigan... | reverse complement strand
GATCTGGCGCATGCGCTTCTTCCCTTCCTTCTGTTTTTCCAGCAGCTTGCGTTTCCGGCTGATATCCCCGCCATAACACTTGGCCGTTACGTCCTTGCGGAGGGCGCTGATGGTTTCGCGGGCGATGACCTTGGCGCCAATGGCCGCCTGGATGGCTATCTGGAATTGCTGCCGCGGCAGGAGCTCTTTCAGCTTCTCGCAAAGCTTGCGCCCGAAATCGTTGGCCCGGCTGCGGTGGATCAGGGCGCTAAGGGCGTCCACCTTGTCCCCGTTGAGGAGGATATCCATTTTTGCGATATCGCTTTCGCGGCGATCGATGGGATGATAGTCGAAGGAAGCATAGCCCCGGGTCTGACTCTTGAGCTTGTCATAGAAGTCGAACACGATCTCGGTGAGCGGCATCTCGAAGACGAGTTCCACCCGCGTGGTCGTCAGGTAGGACTGGTTGAGCAGGATGCCCCGTTTGCCGAGACAAAGGGTCATGATATTGCCGATGTATTCGGGCTTGGTGATTATCTGCGCCCGGATATACGGTTCTTCGATGCGGTCGATCCTCGTCGGATCGGGCATTTCCGCCGGGTTATTGACGATGATCTCCTCGTCTTTATTCGTATAGGCGACGAAGCTGACGTTCGGCACGGTGGTGATCACCGTCTGGTTGAACTCGCGTTCGAGCCGCTCCTGGATTATCTCCATGTGCAGCATCCCGAGGAACCCGCATCGGAAACCAAATCCGAGGGCCTGGGAGGTCTCCAGCTCGTAGGTCAGCGACGCATCGTTCAGCTGCAGCTTGTCCATACAATCGCGTAATTCTTCGAAGTCGTCGGTATTGACGGGGAAGATACCCGCGAAGACCATGGGCTTTACCTCTTCGAAACCCTGGACCATTTCGGGATGGGGGTTACTCGCCAGCGTGATGGTGTCACCCACCTTGACCTCTTTCGCGTTCTTGATCCCGGTGATGATATAACCCACGTCACCCGTCTTCACCTCTGCCTTGGGGTCGAGGGTCAGTTTGAGGATACCGACCTCATCGGCCTCATAAGCCTGGCCGGTGGAGACGAATTGCACGATATCGCCCTTCTTTATGCTGCCATTGAGGATGCGGTAGTATACGATGATCCCGCGGAAGGAGTTGAAGACACTGTCGAAGATCAGCGCCTGCAGGGGAGCCTCCGGGTTGCCTTCGGGCGGCGGGATGCGTTTGACGATCGCCTCGAGGATCTCGGGAACCCCCAGACCGGTGCGGGCGCTGGCCAGCAGGATATCCTCGGGTTTGCAGCCGATCAGCTCGATGATCTGGTCCTTTACCTCGTCGACCATGGCCCCATCCATATCAATTTTGTTGATAACCGGGATGATCTCCAGATCGTTCCCGATGGCCAGGTAGAGGTTGGAAATCGTCTGCGCCTGGATGCCCTGGGTGGCGTCCACGAGCAGCAGGGCGCCTTCGCAGGCAGCCAGGGCGCGGGACACCTCATAGCTGAAGTCGACGTGGCCCGGCGTGTCGATCAGATTGAGAATAAACTTCTCATTCTGATGCGTATAGTTGATCTGAATGGCATGGCTTTTTATCGTGATCCCCTTCTCCCGCTCCAGATCCATATCGTCCAGGACCTGGGCTTGCATGTCACGCTGGGAAATGGTGTTGGTCATTTCCAGCAGGCGGTCTGCCAGGGTACTCTTTCCGTGGTCGATATGGGCAATTATGCAAAAATTTCGTATATTTTTCATTCGCTGCGAAGTTACACAAATAGGTCCATAAATTAGGGGAATGAAATCGCAAGATTCCGGCCGACCATTGAGCAGACATAAACTCCAGGCGAAACGTTGGCTTATCGGCTTTTTTATCCTGCAGATCGGCTTCGATCTGGCCCATTCCGTCACCGCATTTCCCTTTGTACACTACGGGATGTTCTCGCAGTCCTTTCCTCACCCGGACACTCTTACGGTATTCAGGGTCAGCGTGGATGGAGAGACCTTGCGGCCGGAAGACTTCGCGGTCTATCGGTGGGATATGGTACAGGGGCCGCTCGGGGCGGCAGAGAAACGGGCAGTGACAAATGATTTTGCCGGGGATAAAAAGCGGCTTGGTTCTCTCTATAACCGGCTGAGGCCCAACCTCGACAACACCGGCGACTTTGCGCCCTGGTACAAAGGCTACCTGGGCCGGCTGTTGGGTCACCCCGTCGGCGTCCTGAAGGTGGATAAGCTACGCTACCGGTGGACCGATGGCCGGATGGTATTGATCCAAACCGAAAACTGGATCTATGCGTAGGGTGTTAGCGACCATATATTTTGGGTTTTACTTTATTGTTTTTGGGTCGATGATCCGGCAGGGCCGGCTGCTGTCGCAGGTGCGCCCCGTGCTGTGGAACTTCAACCGGGACCTGACCGAACTGGCGGTGATCGCTTCGGGACTACCCCGGTGGATGATCGCCCACCCCGGAAGCTTTCTGCTCTTCGACGTCTTGCTTTTTGCATTGCCACTTGCCTGGCTGATGAGCGGTCTGCGTCGTTGGCTCGGCGTAGCATTTGTCTGTTTCCTCGCCTTGTATCTGTTGCTGGCCGATATCTTCTGGCAGATGCATCACGAGCCTTTTATTCTCTATGTGCTGCTGCCGATGGCGCTGATCACACGACGGTCGGACCGGTTCGACACCATCTTTCGGTTCTGCCGCTATTATTTCCTGTATATTTTTGTCTCGGCGGCGGTATGGAAAATTGCGCGAGGCGCAGTCTTCAACGGCGACGAGATGAGCCGCATCCTGCTGATCCATCACAGCGAGCTGCTGAGCGGCGATTGTTCAGGCTGGCTTTGCCGCGCATATGCCTGGCTGATCGATCGTCCTTTTATGGCCCAGTTATTTTATATCAGTGGCGTGCTGGTAGAAGCCGCCTTTGTCGTAGGAGTGTTCACCCGTCGCTATGACCGGCTGCTGCTCGGGCTTGCGGTGTTGTTCGTGGTAGCCGACCTGCTGGTCATGCGCATCCCCTATTGGACATTGTTATTGGGCTGCGTCACGCTTTGGCTGGATACCCGCCCGCGGCAGCGGGCGATCGTCGTGTATGAGACCACGCATCATGAGAACCTCCCGGCCCTGCTCGATTGCTGTGAAATGCGGTTCCCGCGGGTAGTCGTATTCCTTCGCGAAGGTTCCTTCGCAAACCTTTCGGGCGGTCAGAGCCCCGCGGCTAGATGGCCCGCCACCGAATTTGTCGTGCAGGCGCCCGGCGAATCCAATCGCCGATTCATCCGGCGCCTGTTGCGTTTCCCATGCAGTCATCTTCACCTGGCCACGCTGGATAACAATTTATGGTTATGGGCTTTGCGGTTGATCGCGGCGCCGGATCTGCAGGTGAGCGTGACCGTACATGAGGTGAATGCGTTTTTCACCCGGCCCCTTGGCTCTCTTCGCGATGTAACGGAGACCCTGGCCAAGCCCCTTTTGCGTTTGCGGGTGCGGCACTATCATTTCTTCCTTCCGGCGATGGCCCAGCGGTTCGCGAAGATGATGCCCCGGGCGGTAACTGTGTTTTTGCCTTCCCGGTTTTATGGGGCGGCGGCCCCGGTGGTCGACGAGACGCGGCCCTTCACCATCGTGATCCCGGGTTCGGTCGACGCCAACCGCAGGGACTATGAGCCGGTATTGGAAGTATTCCGCCGCTGGCCGGCGCAACTACCCCCCGTGCAGTTGGTGCTGCTCGGCGACAGCGGCAGCGAATTCGGTCGCAGCCTCGTAGCACAGCTGCAAACCCAAACAAAGGTCCGCCACTACGAAGGCTATATCCCCGAAATCACCTACGAGCAGGAGATCCGCCAGGCCGATGTCCTTTGGAGTCCCCTGCGCATACACAAAACCGGGAGCCGCCATAACCCGGAGATCTACGGTCAGACGACGGCCAGCGGGCTAACGGCCGACATCCTCCTCAACAATATCCCGGCCCTGGCGCCCGAGGAGCTGATACTCCCCGATCCTTTCACCATTGCCCTCCTGCCGTACCGCGACGCCCACGAAGCGGCGCAGCGATTGAAGCGCCTCGCGACCGATGACAGCTACCGTATCCGGCTGCGGCAAGACATCCACCGGGCCTTTGGCTATTTTTCCAGGGAGCATTTCGCCGCCGCTTTTGACCGCTTAACGGCGCTTGACCCAAAAGGTGAGGAAGGGGCTGCAGATGCCATAGATGCGGTACACCCAGGCGTTCAAAAGTAAATTGTACAGCAGGCTGCTGGCCAGGATAGCCAGCGCTCCACCCGTGATACCCGCCGCCGGCAGCAAGAGGCGGCTGCCGATGAGCAGGGCGAGCACATAGACGCCCATGCCGATCGCGGAATATCTTTCGCGGCCCTGCGTCATAAGGATCGTGTTGGCTGGACCGAAGAGCGAAAAGAGGAACTGCGCGAAACTGACCAGCACCAGCGCCGGATAGCCGGCCACGAAGGCGGGCCCGAAGAGCCCGAGCAGGAAGCGGCCCGCGAGAATATTCACGAGCAGGAGCGGCAGCGAGAGCAGGGTCATCAGGCGCGTACTTTCGTTGAACAGGCTGCGGGTATAGGCTGCCTCCTCCGGAGTATGCCGGGCAAACAGCTGCGGTAGCACGGAATGCATGAGGAAGAAGGGAAAGATCAGCAGATCGGCGAACCGGTAGGCGATGTTGAAGATGCCGACGTCGCCTTCGCCTGCGAAAAGCGGTAGCAGGAGCATCGTCACCTTGGTGCTTAGGAGATTGAAAAGGCTCACCAGGAAGAACCAGGTTGTCTTGGTACCGTGGCGTTCGGGAGGTGCTGCACTTCCTGACGGAGAAGTATGCAACCGAAGATTGCGCACCGACAGCCCAACGATCAGCACCGCGCAGCCGGCGGAAACCGCCGTTCCCAGTCCGACAAGCGCCTGTGCATGCAGCTGCATCGCGGACAGGCGAAACAGCGCGGTACCCGCGATCAGCAGCAAGGGCCGGGCGATCTTTTCCACGATCTGGCTCTGCCGGACATGGTTCAACGCCTGCAGGATCATCTGGTTGAGGCTGAGGGTTGCGGAGAAGTAGACCGCGGCAATAGCGATAAGGAACAGATCCCGGTGTTCCGTCAGCGAACGGAGCGGTACCAGCGATATAAGCCCGATAAAAGCGCCGCCGATGAGCAGCGTAGCCCCGAAGACCCAGCCATTGGCCGCACCCACCAGCCGCCGGACTCGGGAACCTTCCCCGGCAGCGAGGTATTTCGGCAGCAGCGCGAGGACCAGGTCGTCGCGACCGCCCATGACCAGCACGCCGAGAATGCTCACCCAGTTGAAGACATGCACGTAGACCCCGTACGCCCTGGTGTCCGTCGATCGCACCAGCCACCAGTTGGACGCAAAGACGAGGGCAATGGAGATCCCCTGGATAACAAAGGAATGAATGGTTCCCCGGCGGATGCGGAGGCGATCAGCCGTGGTAACGCCATCCTCCGGCGTGAAAGGGGTTGCTATCTTGCGTGTATGTCTACCCAAAAGATCAGCTGCCTGTTTTGTGTATGTATGAAGTAGTCCTGGAAATGATAGTGTAGTCTTTTCTTCGTCCTGTCATAGTCGGCCCAATCCCCCGGCAAATCATCGCCCCAAAGCCCGGACGTCTCCTCACCTGGGAGGACGCCCCTGCGGATCAGGAAACGACGCAAATTATGCTTCCGTGTATACCATCCGGTGAAATTTTCCCATTTGGCCCGAAGCCGCCCGGAGAGACTGTGCAGGCGGCCGTAATGGCTCGCCTCATCCAGCACCAGCCCATGCTCCTGGTCGACGAGCTTGAATTGCCTATAGCCGGCCATTTGCAACGCGTCAAGCGCCGCATGCAGTTTTTCCGGCTTCATCCCAACGGTGGCAATGGGATCGCTACAGGCTTCGCACGAGATAAGCGGCGGTCGAGCTCCAGCTTCCAGCCCACGGATGGCCGAAGCGTCCGCCCCTTCGATATCCAGTTTACAATACACCGGAATGCCAAACTCCCGGAACATCGAAGACAATGTCCTGCTGTTTATGAAGACAGGGGTCACCGCTAAGCCGTCGCCGGCGGCAATCCCCGGGTCCAGGCTGCTCCGGTGATCGTTGCGGCTCACATAGAATGGCAGGATGACGCCATCACATTCCGCCACGACAGCTTGTACCACCGTCAGACGGCCTTCGGCCCGTTCACGGGCAAAACGCCTCGACAACTTTTCGGTGAGTGCCGGATTGGCCTCTACGCCAACCACGCGATAGCCCTGCCGGAGATAAAAGGCCGTATCCGTGCCGTCATGAGCCCCGATATCGAAGATGAGTTGCGGATCGTGCATGACGGGCATTTTGCAGCTGCCTATTTCAGGCTTCGGATGATGGAGGTGAATTCCGTAGCGTTGAGCGAAGCGCCGCCGACCAGACCGCCGTCGACATCGGGCGAATGGAAGAGTTCCTTGGCATTCGAGGCCTTCACGCTCCCGCCATAAAGGATCGGGATATGCTGCGCCGTCGCCTTATTGTATTTTTTTGCAAACAGTCCGCGGATATGCGCATGCATCTCCTGGGCCTGCTCGACGCTCGCCGTTTTACCGGTGCCGATCGCCCAGATGGGTTCATAAGCGATGACGATCTTCCGGATATCTTCTTCGGTGAAATGAAACAGCGACTCCATCAGCTGGGTCTCTACAAACCCTTCCTGGGCGCCTACTTCGCGGATGCTGAGCGTTTCGCCGCAGCAAAAGATGGGGATGATGTCGTTAGCGAGGCAGAGCTCCGCCTTTTTAGCTAAAGACTGGTTCCGCTCGGAGAAATATTCCCTTCGTTCGCTATGCCCCAGTACGCAATACCGGATATTGATCGACTTCAGCATTTCGGCAGCCACCTCACCGGTATAGGCTCCCGACTTTTGATCGGAACAGTTCTGCGCGGAGGTGAAGTAGTTGTTGCGACCGGACAACTTTTGGGAGACCATGACCAGGTATGGGAAGGGTACGGCAAAGACGGCCGACTGGTGAGCGGCGAGTTCGACGTTGGCATCGAGGATACCATCCAATAGTTGTTCTCCCTGCTGGTAGGTCAAATTCATCTTCCAGTTGGCTGCTGCGATTTGTTGTCTCATAATTGCCCAAAAATATGTTTTAATGTCAGTATTTGTCCTTCGGTGAGGGATTGATTTTTCAGTTTCTTCCAGGCCGCGATATCGCGAAGCGCCTTGTCCCAGTCGTAGAGGACCGAACCGTCGAGTCCCCAGGTAAAATCTGGAACGTATTTGAGCGGTGTACCCGTGCCGAAGATATTACAGCAGACGCCGGTCACGGTGCCCGTGTCGAAGGAGGTATTGATGGCCGCACGGGAGTAATCGCCCATCAGCAAACCACATTTCTGCCCGGCGCTGAGCCAGCTGCGGGAGGCGGGATGCCAGACTTTTACCTCGCCGGCATTATTCTTCAGATTGGAGGCGCTGGTGCCGGCGCCAAGGTTACACCATTCGCCGATGACGGCATCCCCCAAATAACCGTCATGCCCCTTTCCGGAATAACCGAAAAAGACGACGTTCTTGATCTCGCCCCCGGCCGTAGTCTGGGGACCGAGAGTCGTCGCGCCATAGATCTTCGCGCCCATCTTGACGACGGCGCCTTCACAAGCGGCAAAGGGTCCACGGATCAGGCTGCCGTCCATGATCTCGACGTTTCGCCCGATATAGATCGGCCCCGCGGATGCGTTCAGCACGCAATGCTGCAGGCGGGCGCCTTCCTCGATGAAAATGTTTTCAGGATTTGTAACGGCGACCGTCGGCGGGATGGGCAACGAATGGCGGCCTGCCGTCAGCAGCTCGAAGTCGTCGAGCAGGGCTTCGGAATTGTGCTGAAAGATATGCCAGGGATAGCGGATCAGCCGGCCATGCGTGATGATGCGGTCGATGGACGACTGGGTCAGCGGGCCGCGTTGCATCTCTTCCCGTACCCGGGCCGCCAGGGCGCGGGTAGGCAGGATGTTGGCGGGTAAGGCCGGGGTGACCGTGTCCTGCGCGACCAGGATGTTGTTGGGACCGAGCAGCTGTTCCCATTTTTCGCGAAAGGTCAGGATGCCCATCCGGATATCGAGGACCGGACGGGTCGCGGTGAATGGGAGGAGATGATGGGTGCAGGATACGTCTTCCAGCGCGAGATATTGCATGGTTGCAAGATAAAAAAAATCCCCTCCGCCAGGAGGGGATCATTTTGGTTCGAAGACCAATTATTTCTTCTTCTCGTAACGCTTCTTGAACTTGTCGATACGACCTGCGGTGTCGACCAGTACGTTCTTCCCGGTGAAGAAAGGGTGGGAAGTATTCGAGATTTCCAATTTGATCAGGGGATATTCGTTGCCGTCTTCCCATTTGATCGTTTCCCTTGACTGAGCGGTTGATTTGCTCAGGAAGGTTTCGCCATTACTCATGTCCTTGAAGACGACGGACCGGTATGCTGCCGGGTGGAGACCTTTTTTCATAATCTGTTCTGTTTAAAGGTTGTACGGATTTGGCCGTACAGTTTTTTAATTGTTTGCGCTAATGATGGGCCTTCGGCCAATGGACCCGTGGTCCATTTTTGGGATTGCGAAGGTAGGAAATAAATACGAATTAACTACGCATATTTATATACTGCAGCGCGATTCCCAGGTTGGCGCCACTGCAAAGCTTGATAACCGCCTGCAAATCATCTATCTTCTTGCCCGTCACCCGGATCAGATCATCCATGATCTGGGTTTGCACCTTGAGCCCCGAGTCCTTGACCAGCTTGGTGACCTTCTTGGCGTCCTCCTGCTTCAGCCCGTTCCGGACAGGCACCTGCTGGCGGGTCACCTTGCCGCTTGGATAGGGTTCCTTGCTCATGTCGAAGGCCAGCGGATCGAGGCCCTGCTTCATGCTGCGGCTGATGAGAACGTCCACGATCTGTTTGAGCTTCATATCGCTTTCGGCCTCCAGATCGATGATCATGTCCTTCTTGTTGAGGTCGATCTTGACGGGAGAGTCTTTGAAGTCAAACCGGTTAGTGATCTCTTTTTTGGTGACGTTGACCGCGTTGTCCAGTACCTGTGGGTCTACCTTGCTGACGATATCAAAGGATGGCATATACAAATATAAAAAAAAGGCGCGCCTGCGCCTTTTTTTTATATTCATTTTAGTTATTGCCACCCGTTTTCACCCTACTTTCTTCATCACCCGCCCCACTATGCCTTCTTCCACCCGTCCCCTTGAAGGGTTTCCCGAAATTCCAGCTGAACGTCATCGCGACCTGGCGGCTGTCCCGCAGATTCCGGAAGGTGGCTTCGGTCTGTTGGAAATTGATATAGCCATGGACCTTGTTGGTATAGAAGAGGTCCCGGACGGCCAGCTTCAGCGAGGCCTTGTCCTTGAGGATCTTCTTGGAGATGGCTGCCGATGCCTGTCCCAGGGGATCGATGATCAGCTGGCCTTCCACGCCCTTCGTCCGGTAGAACCCCGAGACCTCACCCGACCAGCCGTGCGGGAAGTTGAACTGGTTGTTGACATTCAAGAGGAGCGTCGTCGCATCGACATTGATATTATCACCATATAGTAAACCGCTGAACTTATTATAATTCAAATTACTGTAAAGTATCGACGTCCACCACTTCGCAACCTTTACCTGGGCGCTGACCGCGATTCCCGCGCTCTGCCGGCTACCGATATTCCCGTTGCGGACGATGGTCGCCTGGCCCGATTGCTGGAACGTCTCGGAGAAGAAATCCGTCGTATAGCTGTAGTTCAGGGTCGTGTTCAGAAAGTGCCGCCAGGTATGGGTCAGCTCGATATTGTTCGTATACTGAGGCCGGAGATACGGGTTACCGGCCTGGTAGGTATATTGATCGAGGAAGAACAGAAATGGGTTAAGATCCTGGTAGGCGGGCCGGTCGATACGGCGGCCGTAGTTGACGGTGAACATATTGTTCTCGTTGGCATTATAGCTGATATAGGCGGTCGGGAACAGGTTGACATAGCTGCGCGAGAACGAGCTGTCGCGGTTGATCACCGAGAGGTCGTTGCCCAGCTGATGCCCCGAGTAGTTGGTATTCTCCGCGCGGAGGCCCAGCTGCAGGCTCCATTTTTTGATTGACTTCGTCACATTGACATAGGCGGCGTTTATATTCTCTTTATAGAGGAAGTGGTTCGTCTTCGTGGTATCCACTTCCGGGGTATTGTTCAACAGGTTAAAGTAATTCGCGTTGTTGTCGGTGTTGACATAGCTGAGCTTGATGCCGGTCTCGAGCTTATAGCCCTTTGCCAACGGCCGGGTATAGTCGGTCTTCAACGTGTAGATATTGATCGTGCTGGGAAGGTTACCGGTGAGGATCGTCTCACCCAGCTTGCTCATGTCAGAGGCGTAGGTGATGTTATCGAAATATTGATTGCTGCCGGAGCTATAACGGACATAGTCCAGGTCGGCGGTCAACTCCCGGCCGGCCGAATCGAAGTTATGGCGGAAGTTGAGGTTGACGCTACCGTTCTTCCAGGTCGTTTTGTTGGTGCTGGGCGAGTAGACGACGGAGTCCAGTACATATTTGGGGTCCAGCAGGCTGATGTTGCTGGAGCTGACATTGTCCTCCTTGTTTTGGAAACCGCTGACCACAAATCCGATCGTTGTTTTGTCCGTCAGGTAGTAGTCCATGCCAAGCTTCAGGTTCATCGACGGGTTGGTAAAATGCATCTCGGTCTCCTGCGAGAAGATGGAGTTGACGAACTTGGTGCCTTCATCGAGATACTTGCGGTTGATCGACAAATGCTGGAACCCTTCCCAGCGGGCATAGCCGGCGTTCAGGAAAAAGTTGGCTTTGCCGTCGCGGTAGTTGAGGTTGAGACTGCCGCTGGGTTTCGGGTATACGCCCTGGGTATGCGTCAGGTTCAGGTTCCCGTTGAACCCTTTCAATTTGTTCTTCTTGGTCTTGATATTGATGATCCCCGAGTTGCCGGCGGCGTCATATTTCGCCGAGGGGTTCGTCATCAGTTCGATCTGGTCGATGGCCGAAGCCGGCAGGCTGCGCAGGTAGCTGGCCAGCTGGGTGGCGGAGAGATAGGTAGGCTTGTTATCGATCATGATCGTCACCCCCTGTTTTCCTTTCAGGCTGATGTTATCGTCCTTGTCGAGCGTCACGCCCGGAGATTTCTCCAGCACATCCATGGCGGTAGAGCCGGCATTCGAAGGTGAGGCGTCGACATTGACGACCATCCGATCTGCCTTCTGTTCAAGGAAGGGGCGGCGGGCGACGACCGCGAATTCTTTGAGGCTCGTGGTGGCCGAGGTCAGCACCATCGGGGGCAGGTTCCGGGTGGCGCCCTCGTTGGTCAGGGTGATGGACGGGGAATAAAGGGTATTAAAACCGACCGAGGTAGCCATGACCAGGTATTTACCGGAGGGGATATGGTCGAAGCTGAACTGGCCGGCCTTGTTGGTGGCTGTCGATCTCAGCTTGGCCGAATCGGTGGCGTTCAAAAGTGTAATAGTCGCAGACTCAATGGGTTGCCCTTTTGCATCGTGGGCGGTGCCGGCGAGTTTTCCGGTCGTCTGAGCCATGGCGGGCAGCGAGCAGAAGAGGACGAAGGTTGCCAGAAGGGCGATGGTGTTTCTCATAAACGAAGCATTGTAGTGTTATACCGCTTTCTGCGGCTTTGTCTAGTACTGTTTTTTAGTTATTACAATACAAAGATTGGTACTTTGTATAACATAGTATATTGCTTTATGTGCGAAAGGCCGATTCCGGTGATGGCTGGTATTCCTTTCCGTGATGATTGGGATGGTTCCTGTTGGACGAGAGCAAAACTACCGGCGGGTCTGGGGATCGGGAATTTTACTTGACGCAGGTGCGGTTTTTAGTGACATATGGACAATCGCGCAATTAGGACGCGAAATGAGGTGAGCAGGTTACGCTTTAGTGAGAGTTCATGATAAATGGCTGAATTTCCAGACGAAAGGCGCCCGGACATTCCGTTCGGCACCGGCCGTCCGCCTGTTGTGTTGTCACTCCACCCCGGTGTCCGTGGCTGTTGCCGGCGGCGGTGGCGTCCCCCGGCGCTTGAGATTGAAATAGATCAGCGCCCCCGCGACCACCAGGCCAAAAGAGATCAGCTCGGCCTGGGTGGGATGGAAACCGAAGATATTATAGGTGGAATTGACGCGGATATGCTCCACGAGAAAACGCTCAATTCCATTGAGGATCAAATAGATACCAAATAGAGTACCTGGAACGCGGAGCCGTTTGCGAAGGCTCCACAGGATAAAGAAAAGGACCCCGCAGACAAGGGTTTCGTAGATCGGCGTGGGAAACACCGGGATCGGCAGCTGGCTGCAGTACTGACCATTACAGTCGGCAATGCGTACCCCCTCTCCTATTACATTATGCGGATAGGAATACGCAAAGAGCCAGTCGGGCAGGAAGGAAGGCGCCTTCACCGTCAGATGAGGCACCTTGTCGAGGCTACCGAACTGGGAGGCATACAGCGCGCTGTTTTGTTGAAGGGTCTTCATCAGGTCCGCATGATCGGTCAAAAAAGGTTTTCCCGAGGGCGAGGTGATGTACGCGCTGTTCAGGATGCCCCAGTCCCCGTCGCCCGAGACCTGGCAGCCGATCCGGCCGACTGAATACGCCAGCATGAGCCCTGGTGCGGCAGCATCATTGAGATGCCAGAACCCGATGCCATTCTTACGCGCATAATACCAGATCGCGAGGGCCGCACAGATCAGGCCACCATAAAAGGTCAAACCACTGAAGGAGAACAGCGAACCCATCGGATCACGAACAAAATCATCCCAGGTTTCCAGGCTATTGAAGATCTTGGCCCCGGCAAATCCGAATATAAAGGCGTAAATGGTCAGATCCCCCACCCGATCATGCGGCCAGATCCGCACCTTCTTCTCCTGCGGCTGAGGGAGCTTCTGCTTGTTCTTTTCGTAAAATTTAAGCCCGGCCAGCAGCAGGCCGCCGACAATTCCCGCCGGCAAGCTGCCCTGCAGCGACAATAGATACTCCTGCACATTGGCCGTGAGCGCGCTGTCGGCCGTAAAAAGCCCGACAAGCTTGAATCCAAGGATGAATCCCAACAGGAAATTAAGGCTCAACTCGGAGGGCGTGGCCGGTTTGCCGATCAGCACCAACTGCTCGCGATAATGCAGCAGCCCTTCCCGCTCCTTGCGTATCAGTTCTTTTGTGAGCGTAACGGCAGCAGCGATAAAGGAAAGGGCGACAAAGAAGCCGAAGCTATTGATAAACCGTAGAACAGGTAGCGAAATTCCGAACAGATCCTTAATTGCGAAATAAAGGTTGGGATACATAGCGCAAACATAGGTTTTTATTGCCGAATTGCCGCAGCCTAAGCAAGTTATAAGGGATCATCAAATTTTTTCCAAAAATAGTTTATCCACACATACTAAGACTTGTTGATTGCCGTTCCACATGAGTGTTCCACGGGGAACACTTTTCCCGCCAAATTCCCGCCCTTTCTGCGTTACGTTGATTATCCACAGATGTGAATTCAGCATGTGAAATTACCCGCGCCGGCCATGGGCCGGCCGGGTCCAAAACAGGGACGGCCACGGGACGGCCGCCCGAAGGGCCATCCTAAGCGGTTTTTGGCTGGGCCCTACTTTCCACAAGGGCCCAGAGCCAAAAAACAAAACCCCTCCTGAAGAATCAGGAAGGGTTCTATTACTATAAAAGCCTCGCCTGTAGGAAAAAAATAGGCGAGGCTTTTCATTATGTCCGGCAAGGGATCTTGCCGGGGGAAAACTAAGATCAGCAATACTCTTCAAAAGCCGCGATCAGATTGTGGGCGATCAGTTGAGCGGGACGCCCTTCGATCTGATGCCGCTCGATCATATGCACCAGCTTTCCGTCCTTGAACAGGGCGATCGCCGGCGAGGAGGGCGGGTAAGGCAGCAGATGCTCCCGGATCCTGTTCACAGCATCGACGTCGAAGCCGGCAAAGCTGGTCGTGAGATAATCGGGTTTCTTGGCGCCGTTGGCAACCGCCATCAGCACACCGGGCCGGGCCATTCCGGCGGCACAACCGCAAACGGAATTGACCACCACCAGGGTGGTCCCGCTCTTGGCCAGTTGAGTGTCGACTTCATTGGAGTCGAGCAATTCCTGGAACCCGTTATCGGTGAGTTCCTCCTTCATGGGTTCTACTATTTCCCTTGGATACATTGTAGTCTTGTTATTAATGATTGAATACTTAGAAAACACAAAAATACATAAAAAGTTCAATGCAAAAATGTCATTAGATATGCCGTTTGGGTGCTATTCTGTCACCACCGTTGACCGTCCATCGGTCAAAACTTCGCGAAAAACCGGCTTTTGGTCCGATGGTATGTCGTTTGATCCATAGGGAGCGTAAGTGAATACAAAAAAACACAAATAACTATGACACTCGTAAAAGTAAACAACAACGGACACAAGAGCCTTTCGAGCTTTGTAGATGAATTCTTCCAGGGTATTCCCGCCGGCTACAGCCGCGAAGAAAGCTATTTTCCCCCGGTGAACATTCACGAGACGGCTGACGCCTATCATCTGGAGCTGAGCGCCCCCGGTCGTAACAAGGAAGACTTCAAGCTCTCCGTCGATAATGGTCAGCTGACCGTCGGATTCGAGAAGAAGGAAGAAAAGACGACAGAAGAATACAAGACCATCCGCAAGGAATTTTCCTTCAAGAGCTTTAAGCGCAGCTTCAACCTCGACGAGCGGGTCGATGCCAACGGCATCCAGGCCAAGTACGAAAATGGTGTCCTGAAGCTGCTCCTTCCCAAGAAGGAACAGGTTAAGGAAAGCACCAGGCAAATTTCGGTTCAATAATTAGATCAGAGCGTTTCATAACATAGGTTTATTGGTTGGTTTTGGTTGAATAACAGCGGCCTGGCCCTTATGGGCTAGGCCTTTTTATTATATATATCCGGGCCGCAAAGCTCGTTTTTTGCACATTTTTAGACGATAAGTTTTAATTTCGGGCCTAAAGTCGCAGGAAGCGGCTCGACAAAAAACCCATTTTATCCAAGAATATGATGAAACCTGCGCTCGTATTAAGGCTTTGGCTATTCTTTTCGGTTGGGCTCTTGGTTGGTTTGAAAGGTCTTGCTCAGAATCCCGGATTTCGCATCCCGCTGCAGCTATCCGACACCAGCAGGCGGTATGACGACTCTGTCCTGCGGATCAAGAACATGAACCCGTACTTCAACGTACATGTCGACTCTACCCTTTCCTACCAGTTCGAGATCAACCGGGATCCCGGCAGGTACTATTTCTATCTTCGGAATGCACCGGTAGGCCTCAAGGTGAAGGAGAACGGCCTGCTCACCTTCCGGGCGGACAAATCCTACTTTCTTTCAGGGCGGTTGAAATACGATTACGAGTATCATGTCACCATCGGCGTCCAGAACCTCAACGACCCGAAGGATCGACTGGACACCAGCTTCGTCGTCAGCTTTTTCACCACCGAGATCATTCCCTCCCACGTAAAGCCGACGGTCAGCAGCGTACTCTATATGGAAGAGGGCGACACCATCAACTTCCGGGTCCAGTGCGAGACGGGAACCTACCCGATCGAAAGCATCAATTTCTACTCGAGCACCCCGATCAAGACCAACTCCCTGATCAAAGGCTGCAACGATAATTTCACCTGGAGCCCGCCTTACGATTTTGTCAAAGAAGGGGATTCAGGCAAGCAGAAGCTGGTCAACCTCTACTTTGTCGGGACCAACAAGGTGTTCATGCGGGACACAGCCGTGATCAAGATCTATGTAAAGGATGCGCTGAACTATCCCTATATGGTGGAGCAGTATAATAATACCGTAAAGACCATGCGGACCTATATCCTTCAGCTCAAGTACGCCTTCTTCCAGTTGGATAAACGGGTCAAGCACACCAACCATACCCGAACGGGCTTCGATATGACGACGGCCACCACCGCGCTCGGGGGAACCATTGCATCCAGTTCGGGTAATCCGACCACGGGCGCCATCCTGCCCAGCGTGGGTGTGGCCATGGTGCCGGTGAAAGAGACCGTCGCCCCGCCCCAGACGGCCGAGCAGAACCAGGCGAGCCTGGTCCGCAGCAGCATCAAACGGCTGGACTATACCATGCACGACAACGCGCTGCTGGGAGATAAAGACCCCGATATTACCAAGAAGATCAATAATCTCAAGACGGAGCTGAAGCAGACCCAGGTCCAGCTCATCGACGTGCCGCTGGAAGAGACCAGCGGGATGACCGAAGAGCAGCTGAATGCCTACTTCGACAACCCAAAGGTCAATAAGAAGTACCGGATGAGGCGCGTGCCTTCCAAATAACTACTTTGTACGCGTATCGATCAGGTATTGGATCTTCCAGGCCCCGTTAACGCGCACCAGCTGGAAGGAGTCGACCCCTTTATGGGAGTATTTACCTTTATAATAGAACTCGTACGGCGCCCAAACGATGGCCAGCGGCCCATCGATGCGAACGACATCGAACTGGATCCGTTCGTCGGCGTCGCCGGGCGCCATCTTCCCAACCACATCGGCAAAAGCGGCCACTTTTTCGGTCAGGATACCGCCTTTGGGAGTAATCGTTTGCAGAATAGCGCTGTCGGCAAATGATCGGCTGATCATCGTGCCATCCGAGGTCTTCATGCCGGTAAACAGGGCGTTGACCGCGGTCTTTACGGAATCTTCGGTGGAAGACTGCGCGGACACGCGCGGCGCCGCCAGGCCAAAAGCCAGCGCCAACAGGAGGGTGTATCGCATAAAAGCAGATTTAACTACATGTAACCCAAAATCTTGAGCATGCTTTGGGCAGTCTGTTCCTTCGCGTAGACCCAGTCGGTCAGCTTTCCATTCTTATCATGCCCCACAATAACATGCTTTGGCGAGGGGATCAGGCAGTGCTTGATGCCGCCATAGCCGCTGATCTGGTCCTGGTAAGCGCCGGTATGGAAGAAGCCCACATACAGCGGTTCCCCATTGACGATCTTGGGCAGGAACACTTCGTTGATATGCTCCTCGGAATCATAATAGTCATGACTGTCGCAGGTGATGCCGCCAAGGACGACGCGTTGGTATTCCACATCCCATTTATTGACAGGAAGCATCAGGAATCGTTCGCCGATGCCCCAGGTATCAGGGAGGGTCGTGATGAAGGAAGAGTCGATCATATACCAGATCTCGCGATCGTTCTGCATTTTCTGACCGATGACGCTGTAGATATGCGCCATGCTCTCTCCCACCGTGTAACTGCCGAACTCGGTGAAGATATTGGGCATGGGCACGTTGCTTTTCTTACAGGCCTTTTTGATATTGCCTACGATCTCGTTGATCATGAACTGGTAATCATATTCGAAACCAAGGGAGTGCTTGATGGGGAAGCCACCGCCGATATTGATGGAATCCAGCTCGGGGCAGATCTTTTTCAGCTGGCAGTAGAGGTTGATCACCTTGTTCAGCTCGGACCAGTAATAGATATCGTCCTTGATGCCTTTGTTGAGGAAGATATGGAGCATCTTGAGCTGAAACCGGTCCTCATTACCCTCGATCTTGTCCACATAGAACTCGAGGACGTCACGCGCCCGGAAGCCCAGGCGGGAGGTGTAGAACGGGAAAGTCGGCTCTTCTTCCGCAGCGACCCTGATCCCCAGTTTGAACGGCACCTTTACGCTCCGTTTGTACTGCTGCAGCTCATCCTTATTGTCGAGGATGGGAATGACATTCTTGAACCCGCTATTGAGCAGGCCGGCGATCCGGCTGGTATAGCTTTTCTGCTTATACCCATTGCAGATGATAAAGGTATCCTTGGTGATCTTTTTGCGCTCGTATAGCTTTTTGATGATCTCGATGTCATAAGCATAAGAAGTCTCCAGGTGGATATCGTGCTTGAGGGCCTCCTCGACGATAAAGGAGAAGTGAGAGCTCTTGGTACAATAACAATAATGGTACTTGCCCTCGTAGTGGTGCCGCTTCATGGCGGCGGCGAACATCTTCTTCGCCTTGTTGATCTGCATACCGATCTTGGGGAGATAGGTAAGCTTCATCGGCGTCCCGTATTTGTCGATCAACGCTTTCAGATCCAGGCCATTAAATTGAAGATAGTTGTCTTTTACTTCGAACCCTTCCTGCGGGAAGTTGAAGGTCTGCGTCACCAGGTCGGTGTACGTATTGTTCATTGAATTGTCCATGAATTTGCAAATGTAATAAAAAAGCGAACCCCGCACAGAGTGCGGGGTTCGCTTTACAATTTATTCTTATTTAATGGAAGCGACGAGCTTCTTAAAGGTCTCCGGCTCATTCATGGCCAGGTCGGCGAGGATCTTACGGTCGAGGCCGATACCCTTTGTCGCCAGCTTGTGAATGAACTGCGAGTAGGTCAACCCTTCCGCCCGCACGGCGGCGTTGATACGGGCGATCCACAGCGTGCGGTATTCCCTTTTCTTCAATTTCCGGCCGACATAACGATACTGAAGACCCTTCTCCAGCACGTTCTTGGCGACGGTGTATACATTCTTCCTTTTTCCGTAGAAACCTTTCGCTTCTTTCAAAATGCGTTTCCTGCGAGCCCGGGAAGCGACGGCGTTTACTGAACGTGGCATATCTTACTTACTTTAAAGAATTAATAATTAATTGACCCGAAACAAACGTAGCGCACTATTTGAGCCGCAGCAGGCGCTTTACGAAATCCGTATGGGAAGGGCTGACAAGACCTTTCTTGGCCATGTTGCGCTTGCGTTTCTTGGACTTCTTGGT
>Ga0157372_10002834_pt1 | contig 18745 bp, 14 predicted proteins | sample C55metaG_FD_115307 | JGI IMG/M metagenome (GOLD analysis project Ga0157372, IMG submission 115307) | Corn rhizosphere microbial communities from Kellogg Biological Station, Michigan, USA - C5-5 metaG | ecosystem: Host-associated > Plants > Roots > Rhizosphere > Soil | place: USA: Michigan... | reverse complement strand
CGGCGCGACAGTTCCGACGGCGGGCACAGCGAGCTACTCGGTGACCTTCACGCCGACCGACACGACCAATTACAACTCCGTGACCGGCACAGTGAGCGTGACCGTGAACAAGGCGACGCCGACGATCTCAACGCTGCCGACGGCCTCTGCGATCACCTACGGCGCGGCCCTGTCGACCTCGGCGCTGACCGGCGGCACCGGCTCGGTGGCGGGCACGTTCGCCTGGACGAACGGCGCGACAGTTCCTGTGGCGGGCACAGCGAGCTACTCGGTGACCTTCACGCCGACCGACACGACGAATTACAACACCGTGACGGGCACAGTGAGCGTGACCGTGAACAAGGTGACACCGACGATCTCGACGCTGCCGACAGCCTCTGCCATCACCTACGGCGCGGCGCTGTCGACCTCGGCGCTGACCGGAGGCACCGGCTCGGTGGCGGGCACGTTCGCATGGACCAATCCGACAACGGTTCCAACGGCAGGTACTGCGAGCTACTCGGTGATCTTCACGCCAACCGACACGACGAATTACAACACCGTGACGGGCACAGTGAGCGTGTCGACCAACCACGTCACGACAACGACGAGTCTTCAGAGCAGTGGCAACCAAGTGATGCTGCAGAGCCCGGTGACCTTTACGGCGACGGTCACATCGACATCAGGCAATCCGAGCAGCACGGTCACCTTCCTGGATGGCTCGACCCCACTGGGTTCGGTGCCGTTAAGCAATGGCGTGGCCAGCCTGACGGTCTCGAACCTGGCGGTCTCGGGCCTGACGGTCTCGAGCCTGGCGGCCGGCACCCATACCATCTCGGCGGTCTATAACGGCGATAGTGTGTATAACGGCTCGAGCAGCAGCTCGCTGACCGAGACGGTGATCGACCTGTCCATCACCGCCAGCATTTCCGGCGGATCGGGCGACCGCACATCAAACGTGACGATTCTGCCTGGCGGCACTGCCAAGGTAACGCTGGATCTGAGCACGACATTGAACGTTGCGACTCTTCCTGTGCCTGCCACGCTGACCGTCCGTGGTCTTCCCACGGGAGCGACGGCCGCAGTCACACAGAGTAGCTGGTCACAGAGCTCTGGCGACAGCTGGGTGTTGCCGGCGAACACGACGATCGTTAACCCGACCGTTGCGATTACTACAGCAGGGCTAAGCGCGGCGGCGCGACGCAACAATACGGGTGGCTGGCCACGCCCGGTTCCTGCTTCAATGATGCTGAGCCTGCTGTTGCTGCCCTTCTTCGGGCGCCTGCGCAAGGCTGGAAAGCAAGTGCGTGGCGCGGTCGTGCTCCTGGTGCTGTTGATGGCTGGCCTGGCAGCTTCGCTCGGCTTGACCGGGTGCGGTGCTAGCAACGGCTTCTTCGCCCAGACGCAGAAGAGCTACGACGTTACGATGACGCTGACCGCCGGAAGCGTGACGCGGACAACCAACATTACCCTCACAATTCAGTAAGCAAGGAGAACCTGAGATGCAGCAGAGAAATGGAATCTGGAGACTCCTTGTGAGTATCTGTATGACAGTGCCAGTGACGGTGGCGCCCTGGGCCCGGGCTGCCACCCCTGCCCAGGTTCAGCCTGGTTCGCTCGATGTAGCCGTGCTGTATACTGCCGGTGGCAGCAACCGGATTCCCGCTCAGCACCTCTGGATGCAGGGTGGCAGCTTGCAGGTGCACGGCCAGTTCTGGCATGGACTAGGCGTTGTAGCGGACGTGATGGGAGAGCATACGAGCAACATGGCTCGATCAGACGTGGGACTGGATCTGGTGACGGCCACCTTCGGCCCCCGCTATACGTGGCAACCCGAGCAACACAAATATGCGCTGTTTGGACAAGTGCTGGTGGGCGAAGCCAACGCCCTGCACAGCGTATTCCCTGCTCAGGGCGGTGCGACGGATAGCGATAATAGCCTGGCGCTGAAGGTGGGAGGCGGCCTGAACTACTGGCTCAGCCGACATTTCGCCGTGCGAGCCTTCGAAGCAGACTGGGTAAGGACGCAACTACCCAACGGCAGCACCAACTTGCAAAATTATCTGCAACTCGGCGCTGGCATCGTCCTGCGATAAATCGCGGATAGAGCCAGACGAATTGATCGTTTGCATCAAGAATAGTAACTCGGCCCTGGAGTTCTGGAACAATGAGAAGCTTTCCACACGACAAAGCCGTCAGTACTGGTTAGGAAATCCTCTCTGAAAGATCTCCGGTAAGTACCCTCTGCGTCGTAGACCTGGTATAAGCCAGGATAAGTCGGACAAACCGGCTAAGTTGGCCTATTTTGGCACCAAATTTCTCATACCCCCTGGGGGGGACACTTTACTGGATCGGTTCCTACAACCGGCGGCAAAGCCGTCGATGAGCCAGCATCCCGAAGAGCGCGCTGTCTACGGCATCGCGTTACGGGTTGACACGTCAACCCGGCTGGGTTGCTGCAGGGAAGACGCTCCTTGGTTGTTCGTTCACTTGAGGGCGTACAGCAAGTCCGTGCTGACATGACTCTAGCCACTGGTTAAACTCAGACTTCGGCGAGCCCCGCGAGCCCTGAGTTCTTCACGGCCTCGGGTGACTTCAAGAAAAAACTCTGGAAAGATCACTCGCACCATCGCGTAATCGAAGCTGGAACGTCTATGGATAGAAGATACCTGCACGTGTCCAGCGCGTTCCTGTAGCAAGCCAGCCCACTCGCGGCTAACATCCTTCGCAAGGCGCAAGTTCCCACGTTGTACTGCTCGTTCATCCAGATTGCCGAAGGCAAGATGGTAAACCTGCGAAGCCAGCTTGCCTGTCGCATGAAGTAGTTTGTCTGAAGTCGCTGCAAAGAAGCTGTCCATTCGTGTCGCACCATCAACCACGTGTCCGGCCCAAATCCTCTGTCCGTAAAACATCTCTTCTTGGAAAATACTTCCTTTCTGTCCAAGAGGCGACGAAGCGAGATAAATCTGCTGTTCCGTTGAGAGCACCTTATCCAGAAAAGCTTGGTTTGCAGTCCAACTTTCGCCCATCCAGTCCAGAGTGCTATCCAGCCGACTTAGCATATTGAAGACATTCGCGCCCATAGATTCCGCTGAGCTATAAAGCTATAAATTGACTGTGGTGATGTGGCCTCGAACGGTCACAAGCTTTTTTGCTTCATGATCCATCGCCTGAACCCACACCTTCCTTTCAGATGACGGTCTGCTTCCTGCCGCCCATGCCAGCGTTAGTTTTCTCGATGCATCGTCCCAAGCGCAGTCGATTTTTGTGAACTCGCCTTGCCGGTATCGGAAGCTCGTTCCATCGTCCTCATACCAACTGAAGCGGCCATCCGCGCCGGGATAGATCCGAAGCGTAACCGGTTCTTCACTGTGCTCCGCCGTATGCTGCCGTACTGGTCCTATTGCCACGATTCCGCCCGTGCGCACATACAGAGGAATCGTCGCCAGATCTACCTCGCGTGTCACCTCTCTGCCGCCTTCGACCCGTTGATTGCTCCAGAAGTCCCACCACGTCCCCGGCGGCAGATAGCACTTCCTGCTCTTCGCTCCTGCTTCCAGTACCGGCGCAACCAGAAAATGATCGCCCCACAGATACTCGTCCTCGATCAAGACGGATCTTGCATCCTGCGGCCACGCAGTCCACAGCGCACGCATCAGCGGCAAGCCTGTTCTGTGTGTCTGTTCAGCGGCGGAGTAAATGTAGGGCAGCAACTGGTAGCGAAGCTCGAGATATTTCCGGCAGATCGGCTCCACCTGGTCATTGTGCAAATCCTGCGGACGGGGCCAGCCGGTCAGCCGTTCGGCTCCCTCCAGTGGACCAGGCGTTCCCATGTTCCAGCCCCACGGCAGACGCAGCTTCCAGGCGCGGCCATGCGAGCGGAAGAGCGGGCAGAACGCGCTGAACTGAAACCACCGCACATAAAGCTCCGGAGTCAATTCGCGCGTCGGCACGAAGCCGCCCGTATCTGTTCCCCAATAAGGAATCCCGCAAAGCCCCACGTTGATCCCATTCATCACCTGCGCGGTCAGCGCCTTCCAGCTTGAATCGATGTCTCCCGACCAGAGCCATCCGTATCGTTGTAGGCCCGCATATCCGTTGCGGTGCAGCGCGAAGGGCCTCCGCTCCGGATGCGCCTTGATCTGTCCCTCCCAGTACATCTCGTTACGCTCAAGCCGAGCCGTCACCGGGAGCGAGTCGCCTTCATCGGGCCACCACCCATCGACGCCGATCTCTTCGAGCGGCATGTGTTCCGCCCAATAGGGAACGGCATCGCCCAGCTCGTGAGCGGCGGCGCCTGTATCGGTGAGCTTCCCGTGAAAGTCGTAAGGCGGCACCACGTGCAGCGCAACCTTAAGGTTTTGCTCGTGAAACTCCCGGAACATCTCCCGCGGGTCCGGAAAGACATCGGCATTAAACGTGAACGAGCCGTGTCCGGTGTTCCATCCCGAAGGACAGAAACCAGTGCCCAGATAGATCAGCGCATCGCACGGCAGTTTCTTCTCGCGAAAGGTTTTCGCAATGCCGAGCACCTCGTCGCGGCTGGCCAGCGTGCGGTGCGACTGCATATATCCAAGTGACCACAGCGGAGGCAGGTGCGGATACCCGGTCAGGTCGGCATACCCGCGCAGCACTTCGGCGGGCGTGTCGCCGAGTACCAGATATACATTGCGCGTCGAATTGGCGACCGACGACTGTACCATTCCACGATCGCCAGTCAGATTGAACGTCCCAACCGGCTGACCAATGAAGACGCCCCAGCCTTCGGGGCTGATGAGCCATGGAATCGACACGCGGGCACCGGCCGTGCGCAGGTCCGGCGAACCCTCGCCATTCCTCATTCCGTTTCTGGTGCCGCGACGGTCAAGGCCACTCAATCCCTCGCCCATTCCGAACAGCGGCTGGCTACCCAGGAGAAACCGCACTGCTGTGCTGTCCTTTTCAAACTCAATCTCCTGCCGCACCTTCTGTGCCTCGTCCATCACAGTGATCCGCAGTGGCTGCTCTGCCACTTGAATGCGATACTTCCCCCAGTTCACATGGCTTCCTGCGGCGCCTCCGGCAAGCGCAACTTCATGCGGATGGTCCACGATTCCCAACTCGCGCACGGGAGGCGGCGCAACCGTGGGCGCAACGCCGATGTGCAGCACCTGCGGCGTGATTGCTGTGAGCCTCAGGTCAAGTTTTCCGGGCTCACCAGCCTGCAGGGAAAACAGGTTCGCCGCGCTGACCTGACGCAGCAGCAGCGATTGCGCCAGCCCTGCCCCTAAGCCGCTCAGCACGGACCTGCGTGTCAGCCTTGCCGTCATTGTTCTCTCCCTCGACGATGCGATGTAGGATTTTTCGACGCTAACTCCGAACGATTTCTACTTGAGCGTTTGAGCTTCCGGCAGGAATGCGGAGTTGAAGCGGCTTCTTTGCGCCAGAATGGAATTCCTTCGTCTCCTGGCCGCAAATGATCTTGTAAGTATGGTCTGGCAATCCTGTAACCAGAAGCTGCGCTTCCCCGCTGGCCGTGGCCTCGGTCTCCAGCGTAAAGAGGAACCTTTGCCGATCAGTGAACCACTCGATCGGCTGTTCTTTCGCAAACCGCGCGCCTGTCAGTTCGAAATCAATCTTCTGACCAGCCACGCGCAGATGCAGACGACGGCGCAGTCCATCGCGGGGAACGACGCGCAGAGAAGACTTCCCGGCGCGCATCTCGCCGCCGAAGCAGAATCGCCCGAAGACCGGATCGTCGGCAACGATGGTCGCAGCGGTTCTCAACGCGCCGCAGTAGCCCAGGTCCGTCTCGCAGGAGTAGTACCAGGGGCCACGGTGATGCGGTTGTTCGAGCCACGTCATGCCATAGGCCGCCGGCTCGAATCCGCCGCCCGATCCGCCGTCGTTTGCCTCGCCCGGATACCAATAGCCGAAGCCGGATTCCCGCGTGCCCGTATTCATCAACGCCCACGAGCTGAGGAAAGAAGCGTAGCCAAGCCGGATTGTGGCGTCGGGCTCGCGGCCCTCGTAGAGCGCATGGTTCAGCACGCCCCACCCGCCCATCGGAGACATGTAGCTCAGCGTGAAGGAGTCGCCCCCGCCGCCGCGATAGTCGCTGCCGTAGTAGTAGTAAGCCTTTTCGATGACGCCGCGACAGAAGAGATTGTCCCTGATCTGCTCGCTCGCAAACTTGACGGTTGCCCCCAGCGTGATCCCCGGCGTCGATGGATGATCAAGCGCATATCGCGCAATCGCCTGGGTCGATTCGAAGCCGGTCGAATCAAACGCATACTCCGAACCATAGAGGTTCGGGTTTCCCGCGACGAAGAACGCAACCTTCTTCTCCCAATGCGTCCGCAACTGCGAAGCCTTGTCGTGCTTGCCCACCATATCCAGCTCTTCGATCAGTTGTGGAATCACGGCCTCGTTATAGAAGCCCGTCTGGTACGCGGACCACCCAGTGACCTGCATGGGAATGGTAAACATGCCGAGAGCCGTGCCGTATGCGCGTTCCAGATAAGTCGCGCGGTCCAGCTTCGTCTTGATGCCCGGATAGTCGCGGGCAATGCGGTACATGCTGAAGTACATCACCACGATGTGCGGATAATCGTAAGGCCGCCAGATATGGAGCTTGCCCTTCGGCCCCGGATCACTACTGTCGCGGTTGTGCTTCCAGTCCGGAATCCCGTAGATGCCGTAACGGTGGCTCTCCTCTGTGGTGCGCTGCAAGCCACCCCAGACAAAGTGCTCGATGTAGTAGTCCAGCGCCTCCACCTGGGCCTGATTGGGAAACTCCGCGTTCTTGCTGGCCAGATACGCGGGCTTACTCAAGCCCGGATCGTCGCAGGTCACTTCGTAAATGCGCCAGCCCTTGATGCGGTCATAGTTGTCCGGGCTAAGCAGCACCTCGGAGTCCATGTTCCACTCGGCCAGCAGGCCGTTGTACCATTTGCCGGCGTCGCGGATCTGATGTTTTGTGGTGAACGCGGCGCGTTTGTGAATGAGCGTCTCCAGCGGCTCGGCGGCGAAGAACTCCAGTCGCGTGGAGCGGCCCGCGCCGTGGTGGACCGTCAGCATGTTCTCGCCTAGCCGATCGAACTTTACCCGGTAGAGCCTGCGTCCCTCCCTCTCGCCGAGCGGTTCAATCCTCGTCTGCTCGGGGTGTTCGGCAAGGATGCTCTCAATCGGATCACGCGACCGGATGGCCACACAGGTAGACAAATCCGCCGGCACCGTCATGCCGGGCGCAATTTCGACATCAAGCAGGCCCGCGTCCAGCAGCCGCTGTCGCACGCCAGCGTAATCCTGCGCACCGGCAAATTGAAAGGCGTAGGTACGGTCGGCCCCGGCTTGACCTGCCGGCGCCAGCATAACGCTCGTGCGAGGCTGACGCCATCGGCCTCCTGCGGCATGTACAGTCTCGCCCACAGCGACAGAATGCACATAAGCGCGGAAGGCAGGACGTTGGCCTCGCTCTCCCCGTTCTCCCCGAGAATGGTCCCAGTACTCCAGTGATGTATTGCGCTCAGGCGTCATCACCAGGTAGGGCCCGACGCTGTTCGCGCGCATCCAGAACAGAAACGAACCGTGTCCTGAGATGAAGCTATGCTTCAAAACCGGAATCTTCTCGGCCCCTTTAGGGCTGAACGTGGAGTGCATCGGCAAGGGAAGAGCCAGGTCGCCAATCTCAATCGGATCCGACGATGTATTAAGCAAACGGACCGCCCACCGCAGCAGGTTGCCCCGAGGTTTCAGCCGAATCGTTACTGCGAGCGCCTCACCGCGATCATCCCTCACGACATACGTCCCGTCAGCGTTTGGGGACATTGTCGGATCCCCTGAATTGAACCTCTGCCACGCACCGTTCGCGCGCCGCCACGCAATTTCGACGTGGCCGAGTTTCTGCCCTGTTGCCACATAGTTCGTCGGAAAGGCATCCCCAGCGAAGCGGAGGCTCGTCAGAGCAGTTCCCTCAAACTCAAGAAGAAACGGGGAAGCGGCACCGGGGGAACCGGATACGTCGGCCGTCTTGCCGTGCTCTGAAGCCGAAGAAAGCGACGACAAAGACATGCCCGCAGTAAATGTAGCTGCCCCTAGCAAAAACTCACGGCGGTTGCCTGCCATCCGATACCTCGCAAAGTGTATACAAAAATGTATTCTAATGTGGAAACCCTGTCAAAACAGGGAATGCGGCCTCCAAACAGAGGCGTGAGACACGGATGCCTCAAAGAGGTTGGAGAGCATGACACACCTGCTCTGGCGGCAACTCAGAGGAGGCCTCGATCGGCTGGTTCAGTTTCAGGCAGGGATGGCATCCAGCACGGGCAAGGAAGAGCCCAGCAATCCTTTTGGCGGCTGGTGTCTCCGGACGGCGATTTCCCTTGTTTCGCATAAGTATCGGACAGACGTTCCGAGCGAGCTCATGAATCTCTTGAACGTTCGTTTTTATTTATACGAACGGGTTATTTTCCACTCCACCAAGTGCGCCGCAGGCTCAATGCTAGGGACGGCGCTTCAACTCATGGGGTGGCGCGAATTGGGCCCCGGGAATTCACCGAGGTTCCCTAAGAAGCTTGAATTTGTTGGTGACGACGTATTTCTGCACGACATTGGCGCAGCACTCAAGTTCTTAATCGACACGCTTTCCGGGGTACCGAAGGAGAGCCTGATCGACGCGCAGCTAATCAAAGAAACCCCCGAGATGGCGCGCCTTCACAACGGACTTATCGCCGATCTGCTCAGGCCGCGAATTGGCGAGTCGGCGGGCCTAGTACACCAAGAGCTTTGCGCGGCTACGGCCTGTCGTTGACCACACGGCCGCCCACCTCGACCCAGGAGTGTGCCTTGAAGGGCATAGGCTGCGCTCCGATCACCATCTCGGCGGCTATGCCGTGTCCCCGCAGCAGGCAGGTGGTCGCGGCAGACCGTTGCAGGCATAGCACCTCTTTCCAGTACCAGATCGAGGCCATATCGACCGCCGCGCAGATCCGCTCGACAGACTCATGCCCGGCGAGAGCGGGCCGGATCCGGCAACCGCGCACGCGCCCATACAGTGCGGAAAAGTTCCCTCGACGGAGATAGAACTCGAACTCGATCAATCTCACGTATGCCTCGAAAGTAAGAAGCTGCATCACCGCGCTCCTCTCGCTGCCTTCCACTCGTCACGTCGGGTCGTCTTCGGCGTTGGCGGCTTCCACCGGACAATCCTCGATCAATCCAAGCCGTTTGAGGCCCTCGAAGAACTCTCTTGCATCGTGCGCGGCCGTTTCGAATCCAACACCGAACTCAGTTGTGATTCTGTCCACGATCTCCGGTTCCTGCAGCCCGCTCTTCAGAAGTTCCAGAACCTGTAATCCGACATGATTAAGCCTGAACATCCTGCCACGTCCTATATCGAGGACAACCCCGCTGTCCGCTTGGCCCGCGCTGCGCACATTCTCAGAAAGCCGGTACATCGGATCGCTCCTCTTTGTTCCTGCTGCCGTAGTCTCCATTGCTCAAATCGGCACAAGTGGTTTTGTGAGTGCTTCCCGGCCTGTCCCGGAGATGGCATCATAAGACAACGATTTGGATTTCAAATCGGGAGATCGCTGGTGGCCGGTTTTCCGGCCAAGCGACCGCAGAGAGCTGGGAAACAAAGCACTGCGCCTTTTGACAACAAAGATGCAGTGGCCGGAATGCCGACCGCTTGAACCGAAGTTGCCTTATGTGGGCCTCGACTCCCGATACTGATAGAAATGGCGGCATTTCAGAAGTTGTTTTGACGAGTGGTATTGCAGCGCAGGAGTCCGTGTTCCAGAGGAAGCCGCACGATGCCTGCTACAAAACCCAGCCTTGAGGCCGGAATTCGTCTGAAAGCGATGCGCCTGCGCGTTCGCCTGTCCACGCGCGACGTCGAGCGTCTCAGCCACCAGATGGCTCAGGAGAAGAAGAGCCGGGACTACTACATCTCCCATACCTGGCTCACCGATATCGAGAGGGGAGAGTTCACACCCAGCATCTATAAGCTCTACAGCCTGAGTGTTATCTACAAGCGCACCTACGATGAGATGCTGGGGTGTTTCGGCATCCATGTGGGCGACATCGGGCAGGAACAGGCTTGGTTGACGCTGCCCCGCACACACCTCGTCGGAGGTCGCGCCGGCGACGCCTTAGCGCCAGTGGATATCCCTGCCGAACTCAGAAGCAAGGTTCCGTTCGAGAAGACCAATCTGGTCTCCCGGATGTTTCACCAATGGGGAGGGATTCCTGTCTCGCTGTTGCCGCACATCGACCTGCGCCATTCCCTCTATGGGTACGTGGGCACTCGGGACTTCACCCTCTTTCCCCTGATCCGGCCGGGGTCTTTCGTTGAAATCGATGCCGGCCAGAAGCGAGTTGATCGCATCGTCTGGTCCAATGAGTTCGATCGCCCCATCTTCTTCGTCGAACTCCGCGACAGCTACGCCTGCTCCTGGTGCGAGTTCAGAGAAGGCCGGCTCCTCCTCGTTCCTTCTCCCCAATCCCGTAACCGCGTGAGAGAGGTAGCTAAGCTCACGTCATAGCGATTAGGTTGCGGCTAAAACATCATGAATAGATATCCAGTCACAAATATCGTGCCTGTGGACCTCGAACGTTACGTGGATGCTGAGGAGGCTGCCCGATTTGTAGGAATGCACCCGAAAACGCTTGAACGCTTCGCCAGGAACGGGGTTGTTCCTGGTCATCCGATTGGAGAAGGCTACCGGCGCAAGCGATGGCGGTTTCTCTTATCGGAATTGGATGTCTGGCTGCGCGCTCGGATGAGGTAAAAGATTCCATGATTCGCCTCTGGCCTATCTTCGCGCCAAGAATTACATTCGAGTTACCAGTGCGATCCGCGCCTCACACAAAGGAGGCGTTATGAGAAAGGCGCGGTATCAGAAAGGCTGTGTTTCCCTCTCAGTGAATGGGAGTGGAGAACCAGTATGGATTTTCAGATGGCGGGAAACACTGCCGGACAGCAGGTGTGTTGCCCGCAAGAAGCAAATTGGGTTGGTAGAACGATACCCATCCAAGACCGCTGCGGAAAGAGCCGTGGCCGGATTGAGGCTGGCGATCAATGCGGAGCGACCTGGCGATCACAAGGCAATCACGATGGAAATGTTGGTTCAACATTACCGCGAGACGGAATTGATCGACAACGGCGAAGAGGGCAAAGCCTATTCGACGCGAGACCGGTACGACAGTTGTTTGAGCCGCTGGATCACGCCCCGGTGGGGCGACTACCGGCTCAGCGACGTGAAGACCATTGCGGTCGAACAGTGGCTGCGGAAGATCGACCGTGCGAACGCAACGAAAGCCCGAATCCGCAACCTGATGAGCGCTCTGTTCAACCATGGTATCCGCTGGGAGTTCACGGATCGGAACCCGATCACGGGTCCGGTGCGTGGCTCCGGGGTGCGGCAGAGCAGCAAGCGGGAGCGCATCCCCGAGATCCTAGAGGTCGAAGAGATGCGTGCTTTGCTGGCAGAACTGGCATTGCGTGAACGAGTGCTGGTTTTCCTCGACATGGCCACCGGTCTTCGTCGGGGAGAACTTGCGGGTTTGCAGTGGAGGGATGTGGATTTCCAAAACCTTCTGCTGCGAGTTGAGCGCTCAGTCGTCGATCTCGTAGTTGGCAAATGCAAAACGGAGGCATCCAAGAAGCCGGTTCCGCTCGATGAGTACCTGGCACAGGACTTATTCGAGTGGTATCAGCACGCTCCCTGCATCCGGCCCGAGGACTGGATTTTTGCTAGTACCAGCAATCGTGCGGGCAAGAATCGTGGGCAGCACCCTCTCTGTTTGTCTTCGATTATGCGCTATCACATCCAGCCAGCGGCCATTCGGGCTGGCATCATGAAAAAGGTGTCCTAGCATACCTTACGGCACACCTTTTCCACGTTGCTTAAGGCGAATGGAGAAGATGTGAAGACGGTGCAGGAACTTTTGCGTCATGCTTCGACGAGGATCACGTTGGATGTCTACACGCAGGCGGTGACTCCGGCCAAGCGTTATGCGCAGAGCAAGGTCATTGCCATGATTCGGCCAAAAAACAAGAGAAATTGTGTACCCGAGAGTGCACCCAAAGATTTCGGCGCAAACCCTGTAAGTGCTTGAAAGGATTTGGCGTCCCCGACGGGATTCGAACCCGTGTTATCGCCGTGAAAGGGCGGTGTCCTGGGCCGGGCTAGACGACGGGGACGATGCGGAAGTTTCCAGCCAAGCAGTATTTACGCCACTTTCAACGCTATCAATAACAGCATGGAGTGTCAAAAATGGGTTATTGTGACGGGTCGTGCGCGCACCATCGGATCGACCATCGTCGGTCAGGCGGTCGATTGGTCCTGGTCGTGACGCTCACCTTCGCCGGCGTCGCGCCGCTCCGGACGCTGCTCAACCTCATCGCCACCTCCTACGCCCTCAAGGTGGGCTACGAAGTCATCGCCACGTCGCTGACTTACGTGGTCATTCACTGGCTCAAATCCACCGAGGGGGCCGATGTCTTCGACCGCGAGGAGGACTTCAACCCGTTCTCTTTCGCAAATCGCAGCCAATCGAACCGTCTGATTCCTAAATAGATACCCCCCGCTGGTGAGGGGTCCGCCCAATCGCATTGGCCCTTTATTTTCTGTCCATAAATTGCGACCCTTCCGAAACGGTCCACATCTAAAATGGAAACCTAAGCCGCATTGTGGAAATTTTTGAACGCGGACATGCGTTCAAACGTTTTGCTACTTGTTGCCTTTGCCGTCCGGATGCGTGTTGTCCAACCTGTAGCCCTTATTGAAGGAGAAGTGCTGTGCCTCAGATTCCGATCCTCCGCCGTGTTCTCGCCCTGGCTGCCTGCACGACTGTATGCCTTGCGGTCGGCTGCAAATCTGCTCCTCCGACTGCCGCCGCCGCGTCGTTTCAGGCGATGCCCGTCCAAGTCGCGCCCGTGACGCTCTCGCCCGTGCCTACATCCGACACCTACGTAGCGACCATTAAGAGTCGGCGTTCGGCCACCATCCAGCCCCAGGTAGACGGCAACCTCACCCGCATCTACGTCAAGTCGGGCGACCACGTCCGGGCCGGCCAACTCCTCATGCAGATCGACCCGCTCAAGCAGTTGGCGACCGTCCAGTCGCAGCAGGGAACGCAGGCGCAGAAGAAGGCGGTCTATCAATATAACGAGACCGAGGTCGAACGCCAGCGCAAGCTCTACGAGGCCGGCGTCGTCTCCAAGCAGGCCTATGACCAGGCCGTCCAGGCCTACCAAAACTCCAAGGGCGACTACGACTCCAGCGCCGCGCTGACCAACACGCAGCAGCAGCAGCTTGCTTACTACCGCATCCGCGCTCCCTTCGCCGGCATCGTCGGCGACATTCCAGTCCACCTCGGAGACTACGTCTCGGCCACTACTGTCCTCACCACTGTCGATGAAAACTCTGGCCTCGAAGCCTACATCTACGTTCCCACCGAGCGCGCCGCTGAGGTCCGCAAGGGCCTTGCTGTCGATATTCTCGACACCAACGGCAATCTTCTCGCCAAATCCACCATCAGCTTCCTTTCGCCCCAGGTCGATAACGGCCTGCAGAGCATCCTCGCCAAGGCCGAGATTCCGCGCAGCTCCCAGCTCCTTCGCAACCAGCAGCTCGTGAAGGCGCGCATCACCTGGAGCACCGCGCCCGCGCCCGTCGTTCCTGTCCTCGCGGTCACGCTGGTCGGCGGCCAGACCTTCGTCTACATCGCCCAGCCCAAGGGAGACGGCTACGTCGCCCACCAGGTGGCCGTTACTGTCGGCGAAACCGTAGGCAACACCTATCCCGTTGTTAAGGGTCTCAACCCCGGCGACAAGGTCATTCTCTCGGGGCTGCAATTTCTTCAGGAAGGCGCACCTGTCAAGCCCCTGGGCTAGTCACAGGGCGGCACCTCTGCGGCGCTCCGTTCCGCTCCGCTATTTTTGTTTCGCTGAAATCCGGGGCAAAATCTTCCGGATATGAGGTAAATAGTGTTCGTAGACTTCTTTATTCGCCGCCCAATCTTCGCCACGGTTTGCGCACTGCTTATTGTTCTTGCCGGCGCTGTCTCGATTCCCACACTGCCCATCTCGCTCTATCCTCAGCTTGCGCCGCCCCAGGTTGTCGTCACCAGCAATTACATCGGGGCCAACTCGCGCGACGTTGAGTCCGCCGTCACTACCATCCTTGAGCAGTCCATCAACGGTGTCGAGGGTATGCGTTACATGTCCTCCACCAGCTCCAATGATGGTACCTCGTCCATCACCGTCACGTTCCAGACCGGTTACGATCTCGACATCGCCGCCGTGGACGTGCAGAACCGCGTCGCCTCCGTTCAGGGACGTCTGCCCGCTGCCGTCAAAAATACCGGCATCACCATCACCAAGGCCAACTCGAACTTCGTCTTTGCCGCCGGCTTCATCTCGCCCGACCACTCGCTCTCGCCGACGTTCATGTCCAACTATCTCGACGTCTATGTGAAGGATGCTCTCAAGCGCGTTCCCGGCGTCGGCGACGTGCTTATCTTTGGCGAACGCAAATACGCCATGCGTATCTCGCTCGACCCCAACAAGCTCGCCGCGCGTGGCCTGACCGCGCTCGATGTCACCAACGCTCTCGCCGAGCAGAACGTCGAGGTCGCCGCCGGACAGCTTGGCCAACAGCCCTCCGATCCGCACCAGCAGTTCCAGATGGTCGTCCGCGTAGCCGGACGCCTCAGCGATCCCCGCCAGTTTGAAAACATCATCATCAAAAACAGCACCGCCACCAACGGCATCGTCCTGCTCAAAGACGTGGGCCGCGCGGAGATAGGCGCCGAAAACTACAACACCAGCCTCAAATACTCGGGCGGCGACGCAGTAGGCATCGGCGTGCAACAGCTCTCGAACGCCAACGCGCTCGATGTGGACAGAAGGTGCAAAGCCGTTCTCGCCGAACTCCAGAAGTCCTTTCCGCCCGGCATGAAGGGCATCATCGCCTTCGATACCACCACCGTCATCGGCGAGTCGGTGCATGAAGTTCTCGTCACCATCATCGAAGCGATAGTCATCGTAGTCATCGTCATCTTCCTCTTCCTGCAGGACTGGCGAGCCACCATCATTCCTTCGATCACCATCCCCGTCTCGTTGATAGGCACCTTCGCGTTCATCAAGGTCTTCGGCTTTTCCATCAACACCCTTACCCTCTTCGGCATTACGCTAGCCACCGGACTGGTTGTGGACGACGCCATCGTCGTCATCGAAAACGTCCAGCGCCATCTCTCCGGACATGCCACGTCGCCGCAACAGAAGGAGGCCGAGCACCGCGAGCAGGAAGACCCGTACGCCCCCGACATAATCGAACCGGAAAAAGCCACGGGCCGCGCGATGGAAGTCACTACCTCCGACCCGCACAAGGCCACCAGCATTGCCATGGCTGAAGTCACAAGCGCAGTCATCGCCACATCGCTGGTGCTGATCTCCGTCTTCATTCCCGTCAGCCTCTTCCCGGGAACCACCGGCATTCTCTACAAGCAGTTCTCGCTTACCATCGCATTCTCGATTGCAATCTCGGCGTTCAATTCGCTCACGCTCTCGCCCGCGCTGGCAGCTATTCTGCTGCGCTCGGAGCAGAAGCGCACCGGCCTGATGGCCCTTCTGCTCAACCCGGTCGAGCGTTTTATCCAGTGGATCACTCGCACATACGCCAAGATCGTCACCTTTGTTGTCATGCGCGTGAAATATGTCGTGCTGCTGGTCTTCTTCGCCGCGCTCGCTTCGACGGCGTTTATGTACAACCATGTCCCCACGGCGTTCATCCCGCAGGAAGACCAGTCGTACTTTCTCATCATCATTCAAACACCGCCGGGGGCCTCTCTCAGCTACACGACTGCGTTTGCCGATCGCGTCGCCGACCAGGTTCGCAAAAACGATGGTGTTCTGGGCACGTTTTCGGTGATGGGTTTCTCGCTTGCAGGCGGCAGTTCGCCCAACTCGGGCATTGTCTTCGCTCCGCTCAAACCCATCAACGAGCGCACCAAGATGGGTCCCAGGTTCACTGCCCACGCCATCGTCGGCGACGTAGGACCCAAGCTCTTCGGCATTCCCGGAGGCATCGCCTTCGCCGCCGAACCGCCTGCAGTCAGCGGTGTCGGCTCTGTCGGCGGCTTTCAGTTCATCCTGCAGGATGCGGGTCGCAACACCTTCGGCGACATCGACCGCGTCGCCCACACGATTGTCGCCAAATCGCGTATGCCCGGCTCCGGACTCACCGGCATGAACACGACCTTCACCTCCAACGATCCACAGATCATTGTCACCGTCGACCGCGAGAAGGCCAAGTCCATGGGTGTGCCCTTCAACCAGATCACCGCCGCGCTCGGCACCTTCATGGGGTCCACTTACGTCAACGACTTCGACTTCAACAACCGCTCCTACCGCGTCTATGTCCAGGCCGACCAGGAGTTCCGCCGCACCAGCCAGGACCTGCGCGCGTATTACGTCCGCTCCGACTCCGGTCAGATGATACCTATCGACAATCTCGTCACTATCACCGAGTCATCCGGCCCACAGGTCATCAACCACTACAACATGTTCCGCTCGGCCGAGATCGACGGCTCGCCCGCGCCCGGCCTCAGCTCCGGCCAGGGCCTCGACGCCATGGTCAAGCTCTTCAACCAGAACAAGCTCCAGGGCATGATGTACTCCTGGACCGGCCTTGCTCTCGAAGAGGTCGAGTCGGCCGGCAAGACTGTCATCATCTTTGGCCTCGGTCTGCTCGTCGTCTACCTCACGCTCTCGGCGCAGTATGAGAGTTTCAGCCTGCCGTTCATCATTCTCCTTGCCGTTCCTATGGCTGTGCTCGGCGCTCTGCTGCTCGTTGCGATGCGGGGCTATAGCGATGACGTATATGTCCAAATAGGACTCGTCATGCTCATCGGCCTCTCGGCAAAGAACTCCATCCTTATCGTTGAGTTCGCCGAACAATTGGTCGCACAGGGCAAGACCATCGTCGAGGCTGCCATCGAGGCAGCCGAGCTCCGTCTGCGTCCTATCCTGATGACGTCGATCGCCTTCATCCTTGGCGTCACACCGCTTTACTTTGCCACGGGTGCAGGGGCCTATGGCCGCCACTCGGTGGGCACAGCGATCATCGGAGGCATGACACTCTCGACCATACTGAACCTCATCTTCATCCCGGTACTTTACGTTCTGCTCAAAACGCTGCTCTTTCGCTTTTCGCGCAAGCCGAATCGCATCCAGGAACAAACCGCTCGATGATAAGGTTTAGGATGTTTGCCTGTGGGAACCACCAATCGGCACCCGTCATAGAGTCAGAAGGAATTCTTCGAGAAGGTTGGCGGCAACACTGGCGCGGTAACGAGCGGTGCTGCGGATGTCGTCGATAGGTTTTGACTCTGCGATGAGCGCAGCCCGGGCTGCGGCTATCGTTTCTGGCGTGATGAGATTGCCGATAAGGGCTTGCTCGGTGGCAGGCAGGCGGGTCGGGACCTCGCGCAAGCTGGCCGCGGCGATGCGTATGTCTTCGATGATGCCTTGATTGGCCCGTGTAATGACGGCGAGAGCAGTTTTGGAGATGGCTTGCGCGTTCCGTGTGCCCACCTTGCGGATGTATTGTTTGTAGCCCTGCATGTTACGTAAGAGCGTGATGCGGTGAAGTATCTCGTCGGGGGCGAGAACAGTTTTTTTGTAGCCGAGGTGAAAGTCCCGGTAAGGTATAGTCCGTTCGCCTCGTGCGGAGATGAGGGTGACAAGCGCTTCGTAGACGAGCAGCGCGGGCGGAGAGTCGGCTGCGGGGCTGGCGTTGACGATGTTGCCGCCGAGCGTGCCGCGGTTCTGGTTGGCGATGGAGCCGGTCCAACTGGCTGCCTGAGTCAGCAGCGGCAGATCTTCCGCGATGGCTTCGTGACAGCGGATGTCAGTGAACGTAGCGCCGGAGCCGATGGTGATGGTCTCGGGGTGCACGTCGATGAAGCGGAGCTCGCGCAGATGGTTGATGGAGAGGAGGTTCTTTTGTGGTAAGCGTCCGGCGGAGAGGGCGACCATGAGTTCGGTGCCTCCGGCGATCGGCGTGAGACCGGGGTCAGACGCGAGGAGGCGAAGCGCTTCAGGGAGCGTGGGCGGAGCGACGAGTGAGTAGTCGGCAACGTTTGAGCGCATGAGACAAAGTACCTAGATCCTAGGTAGCTGGTACAAAGGGTTCGGCCTTGGCGGCTCGCTGGACGGCTTCGAAGATGCGCATGTAGCCGGTGCAGCGGCAGAGATTCCCGGCGAGGCCTTCCTGAATCTGCGCAAGTGTCGGGTGCGGGTGCTTCTGCAGCAGGTGGTGGGTTGCGAGGATCATCCCGGGTGTGCAGATGCCGCACTGGGCTCCCCCATGCTCGAGGAAGCACTGCTGTATCGGGTGAAGCGGGGCGGTGGCTTCGGGCGAGAGCCCTTCGATGGTGGTGATGGTCGCTCCGTCGGCCTGCAGGATAGGGATCAGGCAGGAGTTGACGAGCTCGCCGTTCATCAGCACGGAGCAGGAGCCGCACTCGCCTTCGCCGCAGCCTTCTTTGGCTCCGGTGAGGTGGAGGTCCTCGCGGAGGACATCGAGCAGGCGCTTCATCGGTGGCGCGTCGATGGTCTGCTGCCGTCCGTTCACGGTGAACGTGACTTCTGTCATGCCGGCACCTCGGAAGGCTCGGTGCGGGTGTCGCGGTCCACAGTCGGGTTGAGTGTTTCGGAGCCGGAGGACGGCTTGCCGGTCATGCGCTCGAAGATGTCTTCGGGGAGAAGCGGGAT
>Ga0157372_10002828_pt1 | contig 18755 bp, 15 predicted proteins | sample C55metaG_FD_115307 | JGI IMG/M metagenome (GOLD analysis project Ga0157372, IMG submission 115307) | Corn rhizosphere microbial communities from Kellogg Biological Station, Michigan, USA - C5-5 metaG | ecosystem: Host-associated > Plants > Roots > Rhizosphere > Soil | place: USA: Michigan... | reverse complement strand
CGTCACGTTGAAGACGCCGCCGACGTTCGTGTCGAGCACCGTCGCGATGTCGTCGTCGGACAGGCCCGCGAGCGGATTGTCGCGGATCACGCCGGCGTTGTTGACCAGCACGTCGAGGCGCTTGGCACGTTCGGCGAGGCGCTCGACGGCGGCGAGCGACGCCTGCGCGTTGGTCACGTCGACCTGCTCCGCGTGCACGTCGTGCCCTTCGGCGCGCAACGTCGACACCACGGCGTCCGCGGCGGCCGCGTTGCCGCGATAGAAGAACGTCACGTTTGCGCCTTCGCGCGCGAAAAGCTCGACGACCGCGCGCCCGATGCCGCGGCTGCCGCCGGTGACGAGCGCGACCTTGCCGGCGAGACCCGACCCCGGCATGCCGGATTGCCCGCTCGCGCTCATCCGGAAATCGCGAAGCCGCCGTCGACGACGAGCGTGTGGCCGTTGATCATGGCCGCCTCGGGCAGGCACAGCAGGTAGACCGCGTTCGCGACGTCTTCCGGCGCGAGTTTCGGTCCTGCCGGCGTGCGCCGCGCGAAGTCGGCGAGCAGCTCGTCGCGATTGGGAAAATGGGCGAGCGCATCGGTGTCGACGACGCCGGCGCTGACCGTATTGACGCGGATGCCGCGCGGCCCCAGCTCCTGCGCGAGCGCGCGCACGAGCGCCTCGAGCGCGGCCTTCGACGCGCCGATGAACCCGTATGCCGGCATCGCGCGCTGTGCGCCGAGGCTCGACATCGCCACGATGCGACCGCCGTCGCGCATCATCGGTACCGCGCGCTGCGCGAGCAGGTCGAGCGCGAGCGCGTTGGTTTCCATGCACCAGCGCCAGTGCTTGAGGCCCATCTCCATCACCGGCTTCAGCACGCCCGACGCGGCGTTGCTGACGACGATGTCGACGCGATCGAAGTGCTCGCGGAACGTCGCGAACATCTCGTCGACGCTGTCCGGCACGCCGACGCTGCCCTGGATCGCATAGGCGCGCCGGCCCAGCGTGCGCAGCTCCGCGCAGAGCGCTTCGGCTTCGTCGTGGCTGTTGTAGTAATTGACGGCGACGTCAGCGCCCGCGGCGGCGAGCTTGCGCGCAATCGCGCGCCCGATGCCGCGTGCGGCGCCGGTCACGAGCGCAACTTGGCCTTGCAGGGCGGTCATCGTATCGTGCGGTTTTGAAGCGGAGCGCGGTCGAAACGCCCGCGACGGCGATCCGGCAGAACCTGCAAACGGTCGGGGCCGTCCCGCAAGGGGCGGCGCGCGCGAAAAGGCCGTTATTCTACCGCGCCGCGCGTCGGGGTCACTGAACGGCGCTTTCCGCTGGCGCGTTGCGCTCCGCGCTTTCCGTCGGCCGCGGCTTGCTCCCGGCTTCCAGCGTCGGCACCCGCGCACGCTCGGCGCGCACGAGGCGTTGCGCCTCGAGGCACCAATGCCGCTTGATGCTGTACCAGACGTCGGCGGCCCACAGCACGTGCTGCGCGGCATCCCCTGGCAGCGTCGACGGATCGCGCTTGTCGCCCGGCGCATAGCCGTTGATCCAGTCGCGAACCTCGGCGTCGTTCGCGAGCGAACCGACCGCCGGCACGAAAATGTGGTTGTACGTGATCGGCAGCGCGATGTTGCGAACGTGTGCGGTGCCGTTGGAATCGTAATGCGTGGCGCCGCCGATCAGGTCGACGCCGACGGTGAAGCCGGTGAAATCGTCGACGGTGCTCGGAATCGATTCCAGCTTGCCGGCCATCGACCACTGGTTCGGCATGATGAACGTCGCGCCCCCCGCGCCGACGGCCGATGCGTACGACACGCGGACGTCGCCGACGACCGGCCGCGTCCGGCGCGTGAGCGGATCGACGATCGTCGTCCGATCCTCGAAGGCGTCGCGGAGCGGGTCGTAGACGCGGACGCTTTCGTCGAAGTGGCCGGCGAGCTCGTGCAGCACCTTGACCGCCTGCATACCGCCCTGGCTATGGCCGATCAGCATCGGCCGCACGCCGGTCCGCTCGTAGTCCCACGCGATGATGCCGGCAAGCTTCTCGGCATCTTCGTAAGGGCTGTACGACCAATCGCGGTCGCCCGGATCGCGGATGCGCGATTGCGGATATCCCATGCGGACGAGGAAGCGCCCGAACGACTCCATCAGGAGCTGCACCGGGTAGATGCCGCCGTGCAGCAGCATGATCCGCGGCGTCGGGCCTTGCGCGAGCACCTGGCGCACGTCGTCGTCGCTCAAGTGGTCGGGATCGAGTGCAAGCAGCCGATCCTGCAAAGCGCGATCGGGAACGAGGGGCTTCGCGGGCGCGGCCGGATGTTCCGCGGCGGCAGTCGATTGCTCGAGCGGCTGCGTCGCGCAACCGGCGAGCGCGAGCGACACGGCGGCGAGGAGCGCGGCGAACGGACGAAGGGACAAGCTCATCGGAGTTCTTCGATGCGTTTGACGAGATCGTTGCGAAGCGCTTCAGCCTCGGCGGCCGACATCGCCGTCGTCCGATACGAAATGCCGAGGCACATGCGCTCCCCCGAGGTCGTGACGGCGACGACGAGCGGGGAAAGGGGACCGGTCGGCACGCCGCGCACGTAGAGCGGCGCCTCGCCGCCGCCGCTGGTCCAGAGCGAGTCGACGTTGAGCGACGAGACGCCGGCGCCGACCGGGTAATTCTTCGCGTAAATGCCCATGCGCTGCCTGCGCGTCTGCATGCGGCCGATCAGCCGGTCGACGCCCATCGCGAAGAGCGTCGTCAGGAACAGCTTCTCGCGCTTGATCCGCGTCGTCGTCCGATGGACGTCGCGGGCGAGCGCGTCGAGGCCGATCCCCGGCGGAACCGGATGCGCGACGCGAAAGGAGCTCAGGAACTGGCCGAACGTGCGCGCATCCTCGCCGTGCGCGCCGCGCAGGTTGACGATCGACGCGACCGCGAGCTCCCGCCGGCGCTTCGACATGTCGCGCGCCGGCATCGCCGCGTCCTGCGCGACGAGCAGCAGCGCCGTCAGTGCGTCGTTCAACGTGACGCCCCAGGTCTTCGCGGCGTTGCGAAGCGCCCGATACTGCGTAGGCCCGAGCCAGCAGAACGTGAAGCCGTTGCGGCCGTCGTCGATTGCGCGATAACGCGGGCGGATCGTGCGCCGGCAGCTTTGCGCGAGGCCCGGAAGCCGCACGAGGCCGCGCGCGAACGCGAGCGGGTCGCGCGCGAAGAGACGCGCATGCGTGCGCGGATAGCGTTGCAGCGGCGATGCGTCGATCGGCTCGCCGGCATAGCGCGCCGCGATCGCGTCGAGCAGCGCGATGATCGAGTCGCCGCCGGCGATGAAATGATCATACGCGACGCCGACGAAAAATCCGCCGTCGGCCGGCATCGCGAAGAACCGGAACGGGTCGATCGCGCCAGTACGCGGAAACGGCGCGTTGAGATGCCGCTCGAACGCGTGCGTGAGCGACGACTGCCAATCCGCGCTGGCGTCGAGCATCTCGAGCGCGACGCGGGGAGCGCCGCCGCGCCACGCATAGCGGCAGCGAGCGCGGTCGAGCACGAGTCCCGTGAGCCCCGCATCGGCGAGGCAGCCGGCGATCGCCTGGGTGAGCGCGCCGACGTCGAGCGGCACGTCAAGCCGCACCGCGTGCACGGCGTTGTAGGGGTGAAAGTCGCGCCAGTCGAGCATCGTCGCCTGGAACAGGTTGAGCCGCCCGGGCCATACGCGCGCGTGGTCGGAAGGAACGCCGGGTGTCGGCGCGTGACTCTCAGCCGCAGGGCTTTTTGCACGCCCGCCATGTAAAAAATCGCCATCGCCCCCGGGGAGCACGGGACCGCGCCACGACGACACGTCGGCGTCTCCTGCCGGTCGCCCGGCGGGAAACGAGTGCGAACGGTGGAGAAAGCGCAATGGACGGATCACGATGTCGACATACCGAGCAAACCCTGCGCCTGCCGGCACCAGTGGCGCTTGACGCTGTACCAGATGTCGGCGGCCTGCACGAGGTTCGACGTGTCGCCATCGGGCAACGGACGGCTCGCATCGGGCGACCACGCGTCGATCCAGGCGCGGATCGCCGGGTCCGCGGCGAGGTGCGCCACGCGCGGCAACGTGAGGTGATGATAACTGTCCGGCAACACGACGTTGCGCACGTGCGCGCGATCGACCGCTGCGTAGGGCTCGCCGCCCTGTACGTTGCCGGCGATCGGATCGTGAGGCAGGATGAAACCGGCAAATTCGTCGACACTGTCCGGAATCCTGCGCAATCGCGACAGCATGCTCCACTGGCCGAGCATCAGGCGCGGCAACCATCCGGTCGCAAGCGCCGCAGCATAGGCGACGCGCAGGCCGACGACCGGGCGCAACCGGCCCGTGTGCGGGTCGACGATCGACGTGCGCGCGAGCGTTTCCCCGGTCGACGGGTCGACGACGTGCAGCGCGTCGTGATAGGTGCCTGCGAATTCGTAGAGCACCTTGATCGCGAGCATGCCTCCCTGGCTGTGGCCGACCAGCATCGGCGCCATGCCCGTCCGCTCGTAATCGAACGCGAGCGCGCCTGCGAGCTTCGCGCTGTCGGCGAAGCTGCTGTACGAGAAGTCGCCGTCGCGCGGATTGCGCAGCCGCTCTTCGGGGTAGCCCATCGCGATCAGGAAGCGCGCGAAGGAATCCATCGTGACGAGCGGAACGCTGCCCTGCAGCAGCACGATCCTCGGCGCGGGCGCTTGCGTCAGCACCTCGCGGACGTCGGCGGCCGACAGCCTCGCGCAGTCGAGTCCGCGCAGGCGCGCGCCGAGCTCGTGAGCGAGGACGTCCGCATGCGCGACGCCGTGCAGCGCGACGACGCACGCGAAGAGCGCTGCGGCGAGCCGCAAGGCGCTACGAACGACGCGCGGCGAGCGCCGGCAGGAAGCGCCCGGTGCGCTCCACATAACGCGCGTAGGCTTCGCCGTGCAGCCGTGCGAGGTGCGCCTCCTCGCGTCGCGCCTTGACGTTCATCAGCAGGACGTGCACGGCCGCGATCGCGATCATCGCCGGCGTCGGCAGCACGGTCGCCGTGGCGATCATCATCGCGATGCTGAACGCATAGATCGGATGGCGGATGCGTGCGAAGAGCCCTTCGGTGACGAGCGACGTGTTGCTGTCGCTGATATCCATCCGCCAGTTGCGGCCCATCCGCCGCCAGCAGTCGATCGTCAGTACGAAGCAGGCGACCGCTCCCGCGGCGAAGAGCCACCGCAGCACGGCATACAAGCCGTCGCGCGCGAACGCCGGCACCGCCAGCGGCCCGACCGAATGCGTCAGCGCGAGCCATGGCAGCGCGCACCATGCGGCGACGACGGGCACGAACGCGAGCCACATCGCGCGCTCGCTCGCGCGTTCGGGAACGACGCCGACGTTGCGGTGTTGACGCCGCCGTGCGCGAATCACCATCGCGCCGACGCGCAGCCAATAGGAGGAGATCGTCAGCGCGATGACAAGAAGCGGAATGTCGGGCATCCGTTGCGGCCCTCGCCCATCACGACCCTCTCCCCCGCCGGGGGAGAGGAGCCGAGCGTCGCGAGGCGGGTGAGGGGACTACAGCCGCTCGATGATCGCCGCGATCCCCTGGCCGCCACCGATGCACATGGTGACGAGCGCGTAACGCCCCTTCGTGCGCTGCAGTTCGTACATCGCCTTGATCGTCAGGATCGCGCCGGTGGCGCCGATCGGGTGACCCAGCGCGACGGCTCCGCCGTTCGGATTCACTTTCGCCGGATCGAGGTCGAGCTGCTTCGATACGCCGAGCGCCTGCGCGGCGAATGCCTCGTTCGACTCGATCACGTCCATGTCCGCGATCTTCAGGTTCGCCTTCAGAAGCGCCGTCTTGACAGCGCTGACCGGGCCGAGGCCCATGATCTTCGGATCGATGCCGGCATGGCCGTACGCGACGAGGCGCGCCATCGGCTTCACGCCGGCACGCTCGGCCGCCGCCATTTCCATCAGCACGACCGCGGCGGCCGCATCGTTGATGCCGGACGCATTACCGGCCGTCACCGTCCCGTTCTCCTTCGCGAACACCGCGCGAAGCTTCGCCATGCCCTCGGCGCTCGCGTCGGCGCGCACGTGCTCGTCGGTATCGAACATGACCGTGCCGTTCCGGCTTTTGAGCTCGATCGGCAGGATCTGCGACTTGAAATGGCCCTCGCCTTGCGCCTTCGTCGCCCGGCGGTGGCTCTCGACGGCGAACGCGTCCTGCTGCTCGCGCGTGATGCCGCACTTCGTCGCGACGTTCTCGGCGGTGATTCCCATGTGGACCGTGTCGAACGGATCGGTCAGCGCGCCGACCATCATGTCGACGACCTTCGCGTCACCCATCCGCGCGCCCCAGCGCTGCGTCGTGTCCGCGTAAGCGCCGCGGCTCATGCTCTCGGCGCCGCCGCCGATCGCGGCGTCGATGTCGCCGAGCATGATGTATTGCGACGCGCTGACGATCGCCTGCAGGCCGCTGCCGCAAAGGCGGTTGACTGTGAGCGCGCCGCTTTCGTGCGGCAAGCCGCCGTTGATCGCGACGACGCGCGACAGGTACATGTCGCGCGTTTCGGTGTGAATCACGTTGCCGAATACGCATTGGCCGATCAGGCCGGGATCGACCTTCGAGCGCGCGACCGCCTCGCGAACCACGCGGGCGCCGAGCTCGGTCGGCGGGATGTCCTTGAGCGAACCGCCGTAATCCCCGATCGCGGTTCGTACGCCGTTGACGATGACGACTTGCCGGGCGCTGGCCATGACTGCCTCCTGTCGTAGATGAGGCAGACATTATCCTCCTGCCACCGCGCGCCGCCGCGGCGGCCTTTCGCGTATCAGGCCGCCTGGCGTTCGGTCGCGTCGAGCGCGCGCAGCTCGCGGCCGAGATACGCTGCGATCGTGCGCATGCCGGACACGCCGGCGGCGGCTTCGGCCGCCGGGTTGTAGTTCGTGTTCGTGTTGACGTCGTATGTGTAGAGATCCCCGTTCGGGTCGGCGATGAACTCGATGCCGGCGATGCCGATGCCGTTTGCCGCGAGGAAGCGGCGATAGCGCTCGACGATCGGGTGCGTGAAGCGGTCGATGACTTCGAAACGCGGTGCGGCAGCCGTCGGTGCAACGTCGCCGACCGGGCAGAACGCGTCGTCGACCTGGCAGACGTCGGCCGGACACAGCTCGAAACCCTGCGACGTGTCCACGCGCACCGCGTAGAGGAATTCGCCGCCGACGAACTCGACGCGCGTGATGAACGGCTCGGGTGCGGCGATGTATTGCTGGATCAGCGTGACGCCGTCGACCGAATCCTGGAAGGCCGGGCTGTCGACGTAGCGGACGAGCGCATCGGCGCCGTCGAACAAGCGTACACCGAGACCCTTGCCGGCGCGGTTGTGCTTGGTGATGAAGCGGCCGCGCATCGATTTCGCCGCCTCGACGATCCCGTCGCGGCCGACGGCCGCGACCGTGTGCGGCACGCGGATGCCTTCCCGGCGCAGTGCGCCGTATTGCGCCATCTTGCTGATCTCGAGCGCGAGCGCGCGCGAGTTGTTGACGACGCGGCGGCCGTGCGACTCGAGCCACGCGAGGACGCCGCCGGTCAGCTCGGCCGCGTAGCGGTGGCCGCGCGTGTGCGACGATGCACTCATCCGGTTGTAGAAAACCCCGCGCGGCGGTACCGTCGACAGGTCGAGCCGGCCGTCGGCGATGAACCATTCGGCGTACGGCAGGTCGAGTTCGGCGAAGGCGGCGCGCAGCGGCTCCACCCAGGCGTCGTTCTCGTGGATCACGTAAATGCGGGACATGACGAATACCTCGCGGCTGCCGGTCTTGCGTTCAAGATAGCGACGGCCTCGCGCGAGGCAAAATAACGAATGCGCCTAAGCTTATGAACGAGTCCAGATGGCGGCATCACGGCGTGCGCGTCGTGAAGGCGGGCCAGCTCGATACGAATACGCCGCAGACGCCGGGTATGAACCGCGCGGCGGCGATCGATTACGCGCGGATGGGCGCCGAGAAGCTGTGGGCAGGGACCGTCGTCATCCATCCGAAGGCGAAGACCGGCGCGCATCACCACGGCGCGGTCGAGAGCGTGATCTACGTCGTCAGCGGCAAGGCGCGGATGAAGTGGGGCGATCGGCTCGAGTACACGGCCGAAGCGGGTCCCGGTGACTTCATCTACGTGCCGCCGTTCGTGCCGCACCAGGAGATCAACGCGAGCGACGACGAGCCGTTGTCGTGCGTGCTGTGTCGAAGCGGCCGCGAGCCGGTCGTCGTCAACCTCGACATTCCGAACGTCGAGCCGAACCCGGAGCGCGTCGACTGGATCGACGACATTCACGCGGGCCGCGGACCCGCCAACGACCCTTTGCAATCCTAGGTCGAATTGCTAAGCCCGTCGCGGGAACCGGCGCAGCCTCCGCACTTCGTTCAGCACTTCTCCGGCAACGAGTCCCACCGCGGCCGCGACGCCGGCCGCGAGTCGCAGTCGCGTCCACGCGGGCTCGCGCGGCGTGACCGGCGGCGGTGACATCGGCGGCACCAACGAAGCGTCCGGCTCGCGCGGCGGTCTGGCGGTGGATGGGGTCGCGGCGCCCTGCGTCACTTGCGTCGGTTTGCCGGCCGTTGCCGGCATCGACTTCCCGCGTCGCGATCCGTGCCGGTACGAGTAGGTCCGTGTGAATTCGGCGCCGAGCAGGAAGATCTGCGCCGAGTAGTAGACCCACAGCAGCACGATGACGAGCGAGCCGGCGGCGCCGAAGCTCGACGCGACGCTGCTGCGTCCGAGATAAAGCCCGATCAGGAACTTGCCGATCGAGAACAAGAGCGACGTCACCGCGGCGCCGATCCAGACGTCGTGCCAGCCGATGTGACAGCGCGGCAGCAGCTTGTAGATCAGAGCGAACAACCCGGTGACGACCGCGAAGCTCACGACGAAATTGACCGCCTGCAGCACGATTTCCCAGCCCGGAAACCAGCCGCTCCAGAACTTGCCGAGCGCAGAGATCCCTGCGGAAAGCACGAGCGAGACGAGAAGCAGGAAGCCGATGCCGAGGACGACGCCGAACGAAAGCACCTTGCTGCGAATCATTCCCCAGACGCCGGTCTTCTCGGGTTTCGGCGTATCCCAGATCCGGTCCAGATCGGTCTGCAACTCGTTGAAGACAGTCGTTGCGCCGAGCAGCAGCGCAACAATGCCGGCGACCGCGGCGAAAAGTCCGTGCCCGGTCTGGCTCGCGCTCGCGACGGCGGCCTGGATCGTGCTCGCGCCGTGCTCGCCGATCAGTCCGCGCAACTGTCCGAAGATCTGGCCGCTCGCGGCCTTCTCGCCGAAGACGAAGCCGGCGACCGCGATCACGATGACGAGCAGCGGCGCGATCGAGAAGATCGTGTAATAGGCCAGCGCGGCGCCCATGCTCGGCGCGTAGTCGTCGGACCACTGCTTGACCGACTCCCTGGTCAGCGACCACAGTGATTTGATTGTCGACATTGGAGCCTCCCCGCCTTCGCGGCGCAGGCGTCTTGCCTCGCGCGCCATCGTAGCGAAGCGTAGCGGCGGCTTCAGCCGTTACGCAATCAGCGCGCGGCGCGCACGCGCGTCCGTCGCTTGCCGACAGCTTGGCTGTTGCCGGGTCAGTGACCGTCGACGTCGTAGTACGCCCACTGCGCCCGCTGGAACGGGTTCGGCTTGAACCCGCGGAGCCACGGCTGCGCGAGGTCGTTCCGGTACGGGTAGTCGCTGACGATCCACGGCGCGTAGGCGGCGATCAGCTCGTTCATCTTGCGAAAGATCGCGTTGCGCTCGGCGCCGTCGGGCAGGATGCGCGCGCGGTCGTAGAGGCGGTCGTAGTCAGGCAGGCGCAGCCGCGCGTCGTTCGACGTGCCGATGTTGCGGCTCACGAGGTAGCTGTAGAACGGCGTGCCGTCGGGAATGCCGCTGATCCAGCCGAGCCCCCACATCATCATCTGCCCGGCCTCGGTCATCTTGTTGAGCTCGGGCCACTTGTTCTTCAGGAACGTGATACGGATGCCGATCGCGTCCATGCTCCGTTTCCAGAGTTCGTCGCTCGCGCGTGCGGCGGCGTCGGTCGTCGAGCCCTTGACGATCGTCAGCGGCTTGCCGTCCGGCGTTTCGCGGTAGCCGTCGCCGTCGCGATCCTTGTAGCCGAAGCGATCGAGCAGCGCGCGCGCGGCAACGGGATCGTGCGTCAAGGCGACGCCGATCGACCGATCGTGACCGAAGAGCCCCGGCGGCACCGGCTGATCGGCGATCATCGCCTGGCCGTTCGCAAGCTCCCGGATGTCGGCCGGCCGGTCGTAGCCCATCGCGATCGCGCGCCGCAGGGCGACTTTCGCCGGCTCGTATCCGCCGACGACGGGATCGTCCATGTTGAAGAAGAAGAAGCCGAGCGAAGGCTCGGGCGATCGATGCAGGACGACGCCTCGCTTCGCGAGCGCCGGCCGCAGCCGCCCGCCGTCGAGCACGGTCGCCGACAGCGACGCGGGCACGTTCACGTAATCGAGCTGGCCGCGGTCGAACGAAAGCATCCGTGGCTGCGCCTCCTCGATGATCGCGACGTCGACGTTGCCCACGAGCGGCAAACGCCGGCCGGCGAGTCCTTTCGCGATCGCGGCATCCGTCGCTTCGACTGCTGCGGGCGCCGGATAGCGCTCGTCGCGGAAGTCGGAATTCGCCTCGAGCTGGATGCGCTGGCCGCGCGTCCACGACTTGAGCCGGTACGCGCCGGTACCGACCGGATGCTCCATGACGCGGTGCGACGGGTCCTGGTAACGCTCGACCACCTCGCGCGCCACCGCGGCGAAGCTCGACGTCGTGAGCCACCACTTGAAGCCGTAATCCGGCTCGCGGAAACGGATGCGAAGCGTGTAGCGATCGAGCGCCTGCAGGCCCTCGATCCGTTCGTCGTAATCGAAGCGGCCGCTTTTCCGCGCACGCGCGAGCGGCTCGTCGAGGCCGAGCAGGTTGCCCTCGAACAGGTAGAGCCAGTACGAACGCACCTTCGGGTCGAGCACGCGCTTGATGCTGTAGACGTAGTCGTCGGCCGTGAGCTCGCGCCGCTTCCCGTTGAACGCGGGATCGGCGGCGAAATAGATGCCGCGCCTGACCTTGACCGTGTACGTGCGGCCGCCGTCGGTGATCTGCGGCGGGCCGTCCGCGGTGTTGGGCTCGAGCGCGACCGGCCGCGCGAAATAGTCGTAGCGATAGAGCGGGTCGAAGATCGCGAGGCAGAGGGCGTCGGAATACGTGTCGTTGATCGCCTGCGGATCGAATCCGCCTTCGGCGACGGGGAAGGCGACGTGCAGCGTCTTGCGCATGTCGGTCGCGTGCGCGACGCATGCCAACGCGAGCGTGCAGAGCGCGATGCACAGACGTTTCAGCACGTGAACACCGAAGTCGACCCCCAGCGCGCGAGGCGGGCGATGCCGTCGTCGAGGCGCTCGTCGCTCGCGGCGAAGCACCAGCGGACGAAGCCTTCGCCCTCGGGTCCGAATGCGCGGCCGGGCGCCAGCCCGAGCTTTGCCTCGGTGACGAGCCGGCGGCAGAACGCCATGCTGTCGTCGACGCCGTCGACGCGGAAGAACGCGTACATCGCGCCCGCCGGCGGCGCGACGTCGACGCCCGGCAGCGTGCGCAAGCCGTCGACCAGGCGGTTGCGCGCACGCCGCAAGCGCTCGCGCGTCGCATCGACGGTCGGCTCGCCATCGCGCAGCGCAACCACGGCCGCGCGCTGGACGAACACCGGCGAGCACGACGTGTTGTACTCGATCAGCTTGCCGAGATCGGGCATCAGCGCCTTCGGCGCGACGATCCAGCCGAGACGCCATCCGGTCATCAGCCACGCCTTCGAGAAGCTGTTCGTGCTGACGACGCGCGCCTCGCTCCCCGCGATGTCGAGGAACGACGGCGCGCACGCGAGATCGTCCGCGTAGTAGAGGCGCTCGTAGACGTCGTCGGCGACGATCCAGATGCCGTGGCGCTCGCAATGCGCGACGAGCGTTTGCTGCGCCGAGCGGTCGATCGTCCAGCCGGTCGGATTGTTCGGCGAGTTGAGCATCAGCGCGCGCGTGCCGGGCGTCAGCGCGGAAAGCAACCGGTCGAGGTCGAGCGTCCAGCCGTTCGCGCCGAACGCAAGCGGCACGCAGACGACGTGCGCGGACAGGATCTTCGGTATCTCGACGAGATTGGGCCACAGCGGCGTGACGACGACGACGCGGTCGCCGGGCGCGACGAGCGCTTCGACGGCGAGCATCAGCGCCGACATCCCGGACGCCGTGACGGCGATCTCGTCGGGCGTCGTCGGCCGATGCAGCGCGCCAACATAGGCGGCGATCGCGCGGCGAAGCTCGGCGATGCCGAAGTTCTGCGAGTAGAAGGTTTCGCCTTGTGCGAGCGACGCCGTCGCCGCATCGCGAATGAACGCCGGCGTCACCTGATCGGGCTCGCCGAACCAGAACGCGAGCACGTCCGGATCGTCGATGCCGGCGTTCGCGATTTCGCGGATCCGCGAGCCCTCGAGCGCGCGGACGGCGGAGCGGGCTACAGGTATCAGGGATCGGGTATCAGGCATCAGTGTCAGGTATCAGGCATCAGGCATCAGGTATCAGAAAGGCGTGGGCGCGCCCGCAGTGTACTGATCCCTGATGCCCGATACCTGATCCCTGACACGTTCGAGATAGCGATTTGACGCGACGGGTTAAATCGCTATCTCGAACGTGTCGCGCCCTTGTCCCTTCGCGGCGTAGAGCGCGCTGTCGGCGCGCTTGAGGAGCGCCTCCGGTGTCGTGGCGCCGCCCTGGCCGAGCGCGATGCCGATGCTCGTCGTTACCTTGACCGTAAGGTCGCCCGCCGGGAAGGGCGCGCGCATCGCCGCGATGATCTTGCGCGCGACGAAGCGGCACTCGTCGCGGGTGTGAATGCCTTCGAGGACGATCACGAACTCGTCACCGGCGAGCCGCGCGACGAGGTCGGTCGCGCGCACCGACGACGACAGGCGCCGCGCGAACTCGCGCAGCACGTCGTCGCCGGCCGCATGGCCGAGCGTGTCGTTGATCTTCTTGAAGCCGTCGACGTCGAGAAACAGCAGCGCCACCTGCGTGCCGCTGCGCTGCGAGCGGCGCAGTGCCGCCGCGATGCCGTCGTTGAACGCGTGCCGGTTCGGCAGCCCGGTCAGCGTGTCCTTCTGCACCAGCCGTTCGAGCTGTCGCTCGACCTCCTTGAGCGGCGTGATGTCGGTCGACGACGTGTAGACGCCGATCACCTGGCCGGCTTCGTCGAAGTGCGGCACGTAGCTGCCGCGAACGAAGCGCGAGCCGGCAGGTCCGGGCGCCTCGACGTCGAAGTCGACGCGCTCGCCGCGGAACGCGCGATCAAGGTTCGCCGCGACATTCGCGTACGCAGCAGGGCCGAGCACGTCCTCGACGCGCCGGTCCGTGATCTCCGCAAGCGGACGCTGCAGCCACGTCTCGTAGTAGCGGTTGTTGAAGCGATAGCGGCGCTCGCGGTCGATGTAGCCGACCATCGACGGAATGCTGTCGGTGATGCTGCGCAGGCGCTGCTCGCTTTGCTCGGCCTTCTCCTGCGCCGCGCGCAGGTCGGCGACGCCGCGCTCGAGCGCCGCGGTCTTGTCCTCGAGCGCCGCGGTCTTCTCGCGCAGCGCCCGCGTGCGCTCGTCGACCGTTTGCGCGAGCCGGTTGAGCGTACTCGCGAGCACGCCGGTCTCGTCGTCGCCGGCGACCCGCGTGCGGTGCGCGAGGTTGCCGCGCGCGAGCAGCGTCGCATCGTAGGCAAGCCGGCGAAGCGGCCGGGCGATCCGCGTGCCGAGCCACGCGGAAACGGCGGCACCGAGCAGGAGGGACAGCGCACCCAATCCGACCGTGTCGAGCACGTTGACACGGGCGGCGGAGAGCGCCGCGTCGGTCGGCATCCCGACGAAGACGTGCCAGCGGGTGCGCTTGGTCTGCGTGAATCCGGCGATCCGCGCGACGTGGTCCGCACCGAGCGTTTCGTCGACGCCCTCGCGCCGTGCCATGTGCTCGCGCGCCTTGCCGACGTCGAGGATGCTCCTGCCGATCCAGCGCGCGGAATCGACGCTCCGCGCGATGACGATGCCGTCGGCGTTGACGATCGCGATGACGGTGCCCGGCGGTATCGCGCCTTCCAGGTCGAGTCGCCGTTGCACCTGCTGCAGATCGGTCGAGAGCGTGACCACTCCCTCGACGTTGCCGGCTTCGCCCACGACGGGAGCGGCGAACACGACGACCGGCTTGCCGTCGTCCAGCGCAGGAACCGGACCGTCGATGACCGACGATCCCTGCGCCGCGCGACGAAAATAGCTGCGATCGGCGATCGACGCGCCCGGTCGCGCGATGCCCGGGTTCAGCATGCCGACGTTGCGGCCGTCGGGCGTCCATACGCCGACGTTGTGCACGAGAGGCGGCAGATCGTCGCGGATCTTCGCGAGGAGCGCGTCGTTCGCCGCCGTCGCCGCCGCGTCGACCGTCACGCCGTGGCGCACCAGTCCCAGCGTCGTCAAATTGTCGGCTACAACGTCGTCGATCCGCCCCGCCACGGCATGGGCGAGCGCGAGCGTACGCTGCTTCGCCAACGTGTTCGCAACCGCCGCCTGCCGTTCGGCGTTGACGCCGACGTAGACGATGAACGGCAACCCGAGCGCGAGCACGAGCAGCGCAAGGCGCACGCCGATCGACGAGCGCAACGGCACGCGCCGGCCCGCGCGCAACCGGCGCGCGAAGCGTCCCCGGAACGCGGCGCGCGCGGCCTTCCGGAAAGCGTTCACGATGACGCGCCGGGTCGAATTGTCGTCCGCCATGTCCGTGCGTTCGGCGTTGCCCATCCCTGCTGATGGCGAGCGCGACCTTCGCAAGGAGCATGCCGTTGTCATCGGCGATAATGCAAGCCCTCCCGATCGCGCGTCCCACGGCCTCCCGGCCCTTCCCGCCGCCTCATGAATCCCCTGCCGCTCGTCGCTCGCCCCGCCGTGGTCTGCGCGGCGCTTTTGTGCTGCTCCAACCTGTTCATGACGTTCGCGTGGTACGGGCACCTGAAGCTCTTCGGCAACAGAGCCTGGTGGATAGCCGCGCTGATCTCATGGGGCGTCGCGCTCTTCGAATACCTGCTGCAGGTGCCCGCGAACCGGATCGGCTACGAGACGCTTTCGCTCGCGCAGCTCAAGATCATGCAGGAGGTGATCACGCTGACGGTGTTCGTGCCCTTCGCGATGCTGTTCATGGGCGCGCACCTCAAGCTCGACTACCTGTGGGCCGGCCTTTGCATGCTCGGCGCCGTCTATTTCATCTTTCGCGGCTGACGCCCGCCGGCCACGCCCGACGCGACACATGCACCTGCACATCCTCGGCATCTGCGGCACGTTCATGGGCGGCATCGCGGCGATCGCGCGGCGTGCCGGGCACACGGTCACCGGCTGCGACGCGAACGTCTATCCGCCGATGTCGACGCAGCTCGGAGCGCTCGGCATCGCGCTGACCGAAGGTTACGACGCGGCGCAGCTCGACGGCGTTGCAAAGAGCGCCGACGTGTTCGTCGTCGGCAACGTCGTTTCACGCGGCAATCCGCTGATGGAAGCCGTGATGAACGCCAACCGCGCGTACGTCTCGGGACCCCAGTGGCTCTACGAGAACGTGCTGCGCGATCGCTTCGTGCTGGCCGTCGCCGGCACGCACGGCAAGACGACGACGTCGGCGATGCTCGCGCACATTCTCGAGCAGGCGGGGCTCGCGCCGTCCTTCCTGATCGGCGGCGTGGCCGTCGATTTCGGCATCTCGGCACGCCTGACCGACAGCGCGTTCTTCGTGATCGAGGCCGATGAGTACGACACCGCGTTCTTCGACAAGCGCTCGAAATTCGTCCACTACCGGCCGCGCGCGGCGATCCTCAACAACCTCGAGTTCGATCACGCCGATATCTTTGCCGACCTCGGCGCGATCGAGACGCAGTTCCATCACTTCGTGCGGACGATTCCCGGCGACGGCTGCATCGTCGCCAACGGAGGGGACGACGCGCTCGCGCGCGTGCTGGCCCGTGGCGCCTGGAGCGCGGTCGAACGCTTCGACGAGGCGCCGTCGCAGGCGAGGCCGCCGGCCGAGTGGACGATCGCCGGTGACGGCCGCGTCGCCTTTTGCGGCGAACCGACCGGCACGCTGGACTTCGATCAGCCGGGTCGCCACAACAGGCTGAACGCGCTGGCGGCGATTGCGGCCGCGCGTCGCGCCGGCGCGATGCCGCAGCAGGCGTTGGCGGCGCTGCGCGCATTTCGCGGCGTGCGCCGCCGCATGGAGCTTCGCGGCGAAGTCGGCGGCGTCGCCGTTTACGACGACTTCGCCCACCACCCGACGGCGATCGCGACGACGATCGAGGGCCTGCGCATGCGCGAGCCGAACGCGCGCGTGCTTGCCGTACTCGAACCGCGCTCGAACACGATGAAGCTCGGCGCGATGAAGGCGGCGTTGCCAGCGAGCCTCGCGCACGCCGACCGCGTCTATTGCTTCGCGGCGAATCTCGGCTGGGATGCGCAGGCGGCGCTGGCGCCGCTCGGCAGCCGCGCCGAAGTGCATGACGACCTCGCCGCGCTGGTCACGGCCGTCGTCCGCGACGCGCAGCCCGGCGATCGGGTGCTCGTGATGAGCAACGGCGGCTTCGGCGGCGTCCACGGGCGGCTGCTCGACGCGTTGCGGGCGCGCGTCGCGGCGTGAGAAGGTCGGCCGAGGGGCGCCCACGTTGTTGCCGACGATCGTCTATCTGCACGGGTTCCGTTCGTCGCCGGCAAGCACGAAGGCGCGCGAGCTGGCCGCAGCGATCGCACGCCTGCCCCACGCGGAGCGTCCGCGGCTGCACGTCCCCGCGCTGACGGACCGGCCCGCGGAGGCGATGGCGTCGATCCTCGCGCTCGTGGGCGACGTTAGTAAGGAAGCGCTCACTTTCGTCGGCAGCTCGCTCGGCGGCTACTATGCGACCTGTGCGGCCGAGAAAACCGGCGCGCGGGCCATCCTGATCAATCCCGCCGTCCGACCCGCCGACGACCTGGCGGCGTACCGGGGTCCGCAAACCAATCTCTACACCGGCGCCCGGTTCGACGTCACCGATCGCCATTTCGAGGAGCTCCTCGCGCTTGCAGTCGGCTCGATCACGCGGCCTTGGCGCTACCTGCTGTTCGTCCAGTCCGGTGACAAAGTGCTCGCCTACCGCGACGCCATTGCCTTCTACGCCGCCGCATGGCAGAGCGTCGAAGGCGGCGGCGATCACGCGTATCAAGATTTTGCGCGCCATATCCCGACGATCCTGCGGTTTTGCGGCGTGGACGGGGAAGCCGGCTTTGTGCGGTGCACCTAGGCGAAATCCCGGGCGCGAGTTATGCTTAACATCCCCTGCGGCGCGGCCAAAAGCTGCGCTCGTAACCGCTGCCCGCGCACGAACGCCGCCTGATCGGCCGTTGTGCGGTCGGTCCTCATCAGGAGGTTGCGATGGCAACCCGCGAAAAAGACGGCGCACGCGCGCCGCACGCCAACACCCCGGCCCGCAACGGCCGCGCCGCGTCGCCGATCGGCCGCGATCCCGCTTCGCAGCCGCTGTCCGAAGCGTCCCTCGACCTGATCGCCCGCGAGAAGGCGTTCGGCGCGCGCAACTACGATCCGCTGCCGGTCGTGCTCGCTCGCGGCAACGGGAGCTGGGTCGCCGACGTCGACGGCCATTACTACCTCGACCTGATGTCCGCGTACTCGGCGGTGAGCTTCGGCCACGCGCATCCGCGGATCGTCGGCGCGCTGGTCGCGCAGGCGCATCAGCTCGGTGTCACGTCGCGCGCCTACTACAACGACGAGTTGCCGACGCTCCTCGAGCGCCTCGCGCAGTTGACGGGACTCGACCGCGCGCTGCCGGCAAACGGGGGCGCCGAGGCCGTCGAGACGGCGATCAAGGCGGCGCGCAAGTGGGGCCACAAGATCAAGGGCATTCCCGAAGGCCGCGCGGAGATCATCGGCTGCGCCGGCAATTTCCACGGCCGGACGATCGCCGTCGTCGGATTGTCGACGGAGCCGCAGTACCGCGACGGATTCGGGCCGTTCCCGCCGGGGCTGTCGACGATTCCCTACGGCGACGCCGACGCGCTCGCGAAGGCGATCACGCCGCGGACCGCCGCGTTCCTCGTCGAGCCGATCCAGGGCGAGGGCGGCATCATCGTGCCGCCGCCGCGCTACCTCGCGCGTTGTCGCGAAATCTGCCGCGAAAACCGGGTGCTGATGATCTGCGACGAGATCCAGACGGGACTCGGCCGCACGGGCCGCTTCCTCGCGAGCGAGCACGAAGGCGTGAAGCCGGACGGCGTCATTCTCGGCAAGGCGCTCGGCGGGGGCTTGCTGCCGGTGTCGGCGTTCGTTGCGACGAACGCCGTGATGCAGGTGTTCCATCCCGGCGACCATGGCAGCACGTTCGGCGGCAATCCGCTGGCGGCGGCGGTCGCGATGGCGGCGCTCGACGTGCTGTTCGAGGAGAAGCTGATCGAGCGCTCGGCCGAGCTCGGCGCGTGGCTCCTGTCGGAGCTCCAGGATCTGCGCAGCCACATCGTGTCCGACGTGCGCGGCCGCGGTCTTTTCGTCGGCATCGAAGTCGACGCGCGCTACACGACCGCGCGCCCGGTCGTCGACCGCCTGCTCGCCCGCGGCATCCTGTCGAAGGACACCCACGGCACCGTCGTGCGCATCGCGCCGCCGCTCAACATCCCGCGCGACGACCTCGAATGGGCGGTCCGG
>Ga0157372_10002826_pt1 | contig 18759 bp, 25 predicted proteins | sample C55metaG_FD_115307 | JGI IMG/M metagenome (GOLD analysis project Ga0157372, IMG submission 115307) | Corn rhizosphere microbial communities from Kellogg Biological Station, Michigan, USA - C5-5 metaG | ecosystem: Host-associated > Plants > Roots > Rhizosphere > Soil | place: USA: Michigan... | reverse complement strand
TACGCTGCGATTCACGGCGCGAAGAAAGATCGGTCACCAGTTTCGTTAAGGCTGCATCCAAAGTGGCAGAACCCAGCATGTGTGGTTTCCAGTCCCGCTCCAAGGCTTCGCGATCAGCCCGCGTCCAGGCGTGATCCCATAATCCACTCTGAATGAGCTCACGCAATGAACTGTCCGAATGCGAACACCCAAGTTCATTCAGGGACACTGCTGCAAGCCCTTTGGCGCCCTCAGCTCTGGGTTTGGAACCGGCTCACTTCGCGCTAAATCGGCAGTCTAATTGCCTGTGATTTGGTTAAGAGTGCGTTTGCTCGGCAAGATGGAGGCATCGTGTTGACACCGTTCCAGGATATTTCCTTTGCTTGCAGGCAGCTCGTGAAACATCGCGTCTACGCCGTTACCGCAATTCTCTCCATGGCGCTCGGCATCGGAGCCACTGCGGCTGTTTACAGCGTTCTCTATGGAGTCCTGATCGATCCGTATCCTTATCGCAACGCCGATCGCATCGCTTTCATCACCATCCAGAACAAGCAAGGCCGCGGCGAGGATATTCCTCTCACCCTCTCTGAACTCGAGCAGCTCCGCCGAGCTAAGTCGGTGGAACGAGCCTTCGCCCAGAACGACACAAATATGATTGCGACCGATGGCGAAATACCGGAGTCGGTGAAGGTACTGGAAATGACTGGCAACGGCCTGCAATTTCTGGGCGCGCCTCCGCTCATGGGTCGGCTCTTCACCGCGGCGGAGGCTCCCGCCGGTGTAGCGCCGCCGCCTGTAGCAGTCATCAGCTATCCATTCTGGAAGACCCACTTCGCCGCCAATCCCGACGTCTTGGGAAGGACCCTCGAACTCAACCAACAGAAATATACTGTCATCGGCGTCGTTGGCCCGCGGTTCACCTGGCATGATTCCGAGGTGTACTTACCCATGCCGGCAGGCGTGGACCCCAAGAGCCGCTTTCAAGCGCTCATACGCCTACGTCCCGGTATTTCGACCGAGGGTGCGGCCGGCGAACTGGCCAGCTTCGTACAACAGGTCGGCCACGACGAACCAGCGTTCCTGCCGAATGATGGCTATCGCGTTAGGGTTGAGACCCTGAACGATTACCTCCTCGGTCAGTTCAAAGGCACCCTGATTTTGCTCTTCGTGGCCGTCGGTCTTCTGTTGCTCATCGGCTGCGGCAACGTCTCGATCCTCATGCTCGCCCGCGGGACCGCTCGCGCACAGGAGCTCGCAATTCGCCTAGCTCTGGGTGCCTCACGCCTCCGCATCGCGCACCAACTGCTCACTGAGGCTGTCATCCTGTCCGTGACTGGCGGCGTGCTCGGCATGGCTTTTGCCTATACCGCCATACGGCTCATCACCGGCTTAATCCCCGAGTACTCCATCCCGCACGAAGTCGCAATCACTCTAAACATACCGGTTCTACTCTTCAGCACCGCTATCTCCATCGCCATCGGAATTCTCGCCGGCCTTTCTCCCGCGTTGCAGTTCTCCAGGCCGCCCATCAGCCAGATGGTCCAGTCCGCCGGCTCGCGTAGCACAACTTCTCACGGGGCGCGCACCCGCGCCGCCCTTATCGTCGGACAGACCGCTCTCACCATCCTCATGCTGGCGGCCGCGGGTGCCACCATGCGCAATTTTCTCCAGGCCTACGCCGCCGACCTCGGATTCGACAGTCATCACGTACTCACGTTCCGAATTAACGTGCCGGAGAAATCCTTCCTGGGCTGGCAGGAGAGAGTGAACTACTACGATGCGCTCATCGAGAAGATCAAAACCACGCCTGGAGTAACGGACGCCTCCATCTCGGGCGTGGGAATTCCACCCAACCAAACCTGGTTGCAGCCGGTACAGATCATCGGCAGCAACCTCGATCAAAGTCTCAAAAGCGGCCTCAATTTAGTTAGCTCAGGATACTTCTCCGTCCTCCGTACGCCGCTTTTGCAAGGACGACTTCTGACGAGAGAGGACGTCCTTCGCGGCGCGCACGTCGCAATTATCAGCAAGACCTTTGCCCAACGGTACTTCCCTGACTCCGATCCCGTCGGAAGGCTGATCGTCCCTACCGGGATATCGCAGGTACCGCATACTCTGCTTTTTGCACCCAATGTGGACCAACCCTTCCAGGTCATTGGCGTGGTGGGCGATATGCGCAATAATGGCTTGCACCGTCCCATTCTCCCCCAGGCCTATATTCCGTCGTCCATCCTCGTGTCTCAAGGCGTAACCATTCTTGCCCGCACAACCGGCAATCCCAGCGCGCTTCTTCATGCCATCAGCATGAATGTTCGCACTCTTAATCAAAACCAGGCAATCAGCTTCGTGTACTCGATGGATGAGTATCTTTCCATGTTTGTCTGGTCGCATGAGCGCTTCATTGCAGTTCTCTTCTCCGTGTTTTCCTTTGTCGCGCTTGGCCTCGCGGCCATCGGTCTGGCCAGCGTAGTGGCCTACTCTGTCGAGCAGCGGACTCGCGAATTCGGTATTCGCACTGCCCTCGGGGCTCCGCAATGGAATGTTCTCCTGCTGACCCTGAGCTCAGCCGCTCGAACCACCGGCACCGGAGTCATCCTCGGCATTCTCCTTAGCGTCGGCCTTAACGATACTGTCTACCGTTGGACCGAGAGCAACCTGCGCGACGGCTCAGTCCTCGCAGTGATCGCAGGGGTTTTCCTCTTCTCCTCGGCCCTGGCATCGCTGCCGCCCGCGCGCAGAGCAATGCGTATTGAGCCAATGATCGCTCTCCGAGACAGCTAACACAGTGGCCTTCATGGATGTCGGGCAAACATCTGACAATTAGGAATTGATTCGTGGCTACTCCCGAATCACGAGCAAACCAGAAGTCAGCTTCCTGATGGCCGACCATCCGCCCGAAGCTAGGCAGGAAGCCAACTCTGGCCTTGAAGTGCGATGTGCGTAAGTGATCGGTGGGTCGTGATCCAGGTTGCGCTGGCGCTGGTTTTATTGATTTGTTCTGGACTGATGATCCGCACCTTCCGCGCCCTTACCCGCGTTTCTCCGGGATTCAGCGATCCCAACACCATTGCATCCTTCGACATCTTTATTCCCACGTCTCAAGTTCCTGACACGAACCGCATCGATGTTCTTCGAATGCAGCAGGCCATTGTGAACCAGCTTGCAACGGTTCACGGAGTTAGTTCGGTTGCCATCAGTACAAGCCTTCCAATGCTCCCGAACCCATCTCTCGATTCGCTCTATGCCAGCGATCGCGCTTACAAAGAAGGAGACATGCCGCCCTTAAGCGTGGAGAAGTTTGTATCACCGGGGTTCTTTAAAACCATGGGCGTACCGCTAGTTGCCGGACGAGACATGACTTGGGAGGAAGAGCTTCAGAAATGGCCAGTTGTCATTGTCTCGGAAAATCTTGCTCGCAAGTACTGGGGCTCGTCAACCGCTGCTATAGGGAAACTGGTGCACCTTGGTTCGAACGAGCCATGGCATGAGGTCATCGGAGTGGCAGGCGATATGCACGATAACGGCGTAAACCAGGATCCGCCCACAGCAGTTTATTGGGGGCTGTTCCAAGAAAAGTTCGCTACGCAAAAAGAACTCGTACGCCGCTACGTGCATTATGTGATTCGCACGCCCCGAGCTGGGTCCGCTTCGTTTTTTAGCGATAGCGAGCGCGCGGTGTGGTCAGTAAACCACGATTTACCGCTTGCCTATAGTAAAACGCTCGGTGAGCTGTATACCAAATCCATGGCGCGAACTTCGTTCACTCTCGTCCTGCTGTCAGTGGCAGGAGCGATGACGTTGCTGCTGGGCATCATTGGGCTTTATGGAGTAATCGCGTATTCGATCTCGCAGTGTACGCACTGCGCGCGGAGTAAGACAGTTCATTGTGAGTTAAACCGTTGGACTAATTTCTTGAACTGTCTGGGTCGGTTCTCGACTGATGGCCGACACCGGGGAGAGCGCAATCCGCTGTACCGTACCATCCACCACGGCTTGCAACTCTCGGTCATACTTCACTTCACGCTCTTTGGCCAAACTCTTCTTGGCATCACCGGTGACTACCAGGTCAGGTCGCGCATGGCGTCCTGCGGATGACCGTCACTCGCGACAAGTTGATGTCTGATGATTGTGGGGACATCTCCGAGCGGATCAAAGCAACCGTTCTGTTTTGAAGTGAATGAGGGAGAGTTGTTCGCGTTTGCGGGTCTCTGGGAAGGCTGGAGGGACGCAAACGGAATTTGGCTGAAGAGCTGCACCATTCTCACGACCACTCCGAACGCGGTGACCTCCGCTGTTCACGACCGAATGCCGGTGATCCTCACTCCCGACGTTTACGACCTGTCGCTCGATCCTGGGATGAAGAATGTTGAGGGGGTCTCTGGCCTGCTGAAGCCCTATGATGCCCACCTGATGCGTTGCTATCCCATCAGCAATCGCATCAACTACGTTGCGAATGATGATGAGGAATGCTCGCGACCTGTGGAGATCGCCCAAGCGCAGACTTCCCTCTTCATATGACGAGAGTGTCCTAAACCAGGGGCCGCCCACTCGCAGCAACGTTAGAATGTGGACGATGCTCAAGGTCGCTAGTTGGAATTTGAATTCGGTTCGCTCTCGCCTGACCCATGTCACGACATGGCTGAAAGTTCGCGAACCCGATGTGTTATTGCTGCAAGAATTGAAGGGGACGGAGTTCCCGTCCGAAGCCTTCCAGTCGCTCGGCTACGAGAGTGTCGCGGTCACGCAGAAAGCCTACAACGGGGTCGCGATTCTCTCGCGCCATCCGATAAAGACGATTGCCGAGGCTCTCGTCGGAGACGAGTCCGATAGCCATGCGCGTTTCTTGGAAGTAATCATTAGGGACATTCGCATCGTCAACGTTTATGCTCCCAATGGGAATCCGATAGGGAGCGACAAATTTGCGTACAAGCTAGCTTGGTTGGATCGGCTCACTCAGCAAATGATTAGATGGAAACAGGACGATGTTCCGACGCTAATCGGGGGCGACTTCAATGTAATTCCTGAGGAGATCGATTGCCACAAGCCGTCTTCCTGGGCGCATGATGCTTTGTTTCAGCCGGAGCCACGAGCCCGCTATCGTTCTATGTTGGCTATTGGCTATACGGATGCGTTTCGGTCACTGCACGTGGGCGAAATCGGACACTTCACGTTCTGGGATTACTTTCGCCAGGCGTTCGAAAACAATCGAGGTATACGCATCGATCACTTCTTGCTGTCTCCACAACTGGCAGGTCGACTTAAAAGCTGCGAAATCGACAAGGAACCTCGCGGGCAGGAAAAGCCTTCTGACCACACGCCCATAATTGTGACTTTATCTGATGGCTGCCGATGCTAACGAAAGGTATCGCACGCCGAAATATCTCCTGCGTCGAAGCCGCTACGGAACCAGTGCGTGCGCTCCGCAGAAGTACCGTGAGTAAATCGCTCTGGCGTGACGTGGCCTGTCTGCATTCTCTGCAGGCGATCGTCTCCGACCGCGGCGGCGGCGGTCATCGCGGAGTCGAGGTCCCCAGTCTCTAGCAGGTTCCGTTGTTCGGTTGAGTGCCCCCAAACCCCGGCAAAGCAGTCTGCCTGCAGTTCAAGCCTTTGGGAATATTGGTTTGCTTGCCGTGGGTTCGCTTCTTCCGCCTGAAGCACCTTGCTTTCAATTCCGAGAAGCTTCTGAACGTGGTGCCCCATTTCGTGCGCCAACACGTAAGCCTCAGCAAATTCACCAGGTGCCCCGAAGCGCTGTCGTAGCTCCGAGTAGAAAGCGAGATCAATATAGATCTTTTCGTCAGTAGGGCAGTAAAACGGACCCGATGCCGACTGTGCCATTCCGCAGGCTGAATCGATTGAGTCTCGAAAGAGAACCAGCTTGGCATGACGGTATGGCGTGCCCTGGGAAGCCAAGATTCCGCTCCAGGTTTTCTGGGCATCATTGAGAACAAACGTCACGAAATCGACAAGCGGCTTCTCGGCCTGATCTTGCGTAGGATCAGTCTGGGTAATGCCTGCACTCGGCGAGTCGGAACCTGATTGAAGCAGGCTGAAGAAATTGCGATGAAAAACTAGGCTCAAGATGCCGATTATGATGAGACCGCCAAGACCGATGTGAATCCGTCCTATTCCTCCCCCGCTGCTATCGCGTCTATCTTCAATGTCATCGCTGGAGCCACCCGGTGTCCATCGCATTGGTAATACCTCAGAAATCCTCAATGATTTGCGAACACACCGCTTTGACGCAGGTTTAGGTCTCTCAGTTTTATCGGGAGATGGGTTATGGGTTATAGGAGCGCCAGTCTGCCTTCAACCGTCTCCGGCGGAAACGTTTGGAAGCACCCTTGTCCGATGCCTGTCGCGCAGTGGTCAGGTGGGAACTACTGCAGCCTAAGCCGGTTCCTTCAGCCTGCTGCCAAATTGCCGCTCAAGTTCTTCAAGCGTGCCCTGCGCGATAATTCCCCGATTTACCAAATCACGAGTCGAAGAGTACGGGCGACCAGAAATGATGCGGTCTGCGAGCACAGGACCGATGCCATTTACCGTCATGAGCTCATCCCGGCTTAGGCTGTTGATCGAATCACCACCTCCAGCCTTCGCCTGCGTTTCTTGGAGGAGCCTGACGCATCCTGTTCCTCTCGTTGCTCAGAGCGTCGGGTTGAATGCTCCTCGGCTTGGCCGAGGCCGGGTAGCTGCTGAGAAAGCTTATCGCGCCACCGAGTAACGCTTCGCCAAGTATTTCGCCTCGTTCGATCGCCCGACCCGGGAGCAAACAACATCCCAAGCCCCACGCCAATTCCCAAACCCACCAAGAAGGACTTCATAAAACCACCTCAATTGGGTAATGCTCTGAACATCCCTGTCATGTGTCAGATGAAGGATCCTTGGTGTCAGGTTTGAATCCGGAACACGCAAATCGTAAGTCTCGGTACCGGGTAGCGTGGCACTAGAAATCCACAAGGGCGAACAATTGGCGAATATGCTAGGATCTCTCTCGTTGTGGAGCAATGCCCCGGCGAACGCGACGAGAGTCTGACTCGGGAAGAAGTGAACGATCTGCGGCGCAACCTGTCATTGCTTAGCGCGTCGGGAGTGCTCAGGTTCTACCGTACAGCACACCAGGAATGCGCTCCCGAGAAAAAGCCAACTGCACGCGCCGTTCAGCAGCTCGTGACGGCATGGAAGATTCTCAGAAGTTGGAACTGGCACTTAGGAGAACGGCGTGATCTCGGTTCACAGCTTCGGCAAGAACTCAGGATTCGCAACGCCGCCTACGCATCTTCATTCGCCCTTCCGCACGTTTGCAGCTATGGAGAGAGCGCCGTCGTGGTCTACGAACCGTGCTGCGACAGGCACGGCAATTTCTTGGACGTGAGTTATCGGGCAATTCTCTCCGAGCCAGCCTGGAGTCTGCGCTTGGCGAAGGTTCACACCAGCGCAGCAAGGTCTCTGCCAAAGTCTGAGCGCCGTTGGCGAGAACTGGACTCCTGCATGAGTTCCGACGCACTGCTGATGAATGTGTTTTGCCATCCGGGTACCTTGAAAGTACAGCCACTGTGTTCCATGCTCGGCGTAAAACTTCGAGAGTCCCCTGTTTTTGGGTTCCGTGCGCGAGTGCCTCTTGCGAACGGTCGTGAAGATCGCACCGAAGTTGATATGAAGCTCGGGTCGTTGCTGGTGGAGTCGAAACTGACAGAGTCCGACTTCCAAGCTAAAGCGACCGACGTAATGGACGGCTAACGTGACTTCCACGAGGTGTTCAACCGCAGGATGCCCCACCGAGTGCGAGACAAGTTCGCGTCGTATCAGCTCATTCGGAACGTGCTGGCTGCACATGCACTGCGACTATCGTTCTGCGTGATCCTGGACGCCCGTCGTCCTGATCTGAAGGAAGCCTGGTACGCCGTCATGAGAGGTGTCCGAAGTTCGGAACTCAGGACTCGTTGCCAGGTCCTCACTTGGCAGGAGTTGGCTGGACAGCTACCGCGCATAGTGCAGCAATTTCTTCAGAAGAAGTGCGGGATCATCCAGGCGCTGCAGTGAGCGCCAATGGAAACTGCTCAGCTATCATCGTATTCAATGCAGTTCCAGCCCATGCCGCTCGTGCGACGAGCCGAGCCATTCACTCACGCTGATTGGCTTTTCGAGATCAAGTGGGAGGGCTTCCGTTCCCTGGCTTTCATCGAGAATGGGCTCTGCAGGCTCTTCTCCCGTCACGGAAACGAGCTCAAGTCGTTTCCTGAAGTGAGCATTTCTCTTCCCCTCGAATGCCGTGCTGAACGTGCCGTCCTAGATGGTGAGATCGTCTGCCTGGACGACACAGGCCATACCAACTTCGAAAACCTGCTCTTCCGCCGTGGCGAACCGCGCTTTTATACGTTCGACCTGCTCTCGTGTGAAGGTGAAGACCTCCGCTACCTTCCTCTTGAAGAACGCAAGCACCGACTGCGCGGGTTTGTGCCATCTCAAGGCAAACGCCTTCTCTACTGCGATCACGTGGAACTGGCTGGCGAAGAATTCTTCTGGCTCGCTTGCGAACGTGACTTGGAAGGCATCGTCGCCAAACGCCGCTTCGATCCCTACCTGCTCAATGGAAGCGTCAATTGGTACAGAATTAGGAACCGCAACTACTCGCAATGGCTAGGACGAGAAGACCTGTTTAAACGGGAACGTCAGGGGGACCCAGAGTTCGCTGCTTGGTCTACCTGCGTCCAAGCTTGCGACATCGCCGAGCAGTTGATCCATGCTTACTGATGCACTGCCTCACAACGCCGGAGCGGAATACCTGAAGAGTGATCAGATCAAGACCCTCGACCTGCCGACCGACTCGACGCTACCGCATATCACCAAACAAATCGAAGCCGCTATGAAGTCGGGGCGAATTCCCGAAGTGCGTAGGCATTGTGAGGCGTTTCTGTCCGCAGCGTCAGATTTTTACAAGGTTCCTCGTTGCGGCATTCGGGTCCTCGCTGCAAGACCGTTGCGAGTCCGGGAGAATTGGACGACTGAGCTGTTCGGTGACTATCACCCTGAGACGATGATCGTTCGCGTCTGGATGCGAACGGCGGTTCGGAAAGAGATCACGTCATTCGGGACGTTCCTCAGCACGTTAACTCACGAGTTCTGCCATCATCTGGATTTCCAGCTGTTCCACTTTCCGGATTCATGGCACACTCGCGGCTTCTACGAACGAGCGGCTGCGCTTTATCACCATGCACGAGGCACTCCCCGGAAACGGCTCTTCTGGGTTGCAATAGGCCGTGAACGTTGGCGAATTAATTGGCAGAGGACGGCGCGGGGGAGATAGAATCAGGCCGACTTCCGCATCCTGCGATACCCGGCAGCGGGCTTCTTCTGGTGATAGGACATATTGTGGAAGGCAAAGCAGGTAGAGCAGAAGACTTCCCCGCACGATTCGCAACTCTGCGCGTGGCTATCGCACACGTGAGAGTCGCAGTCGCAGCATCGAGCGGACGCATCGTTCCCGCACGGGTAACCAATCGTGTCCTCACTGCTGGCGACTTCCACGATTTCACATTGCATGATTGCCCTCCGCACTGAGGCTGGGACATTCTACTTGCTTTTCTATAGTGACAAAAGGGGATATCATTCCGCCTACTCACGATGAAACGCAAGGCAAAGCCGCCCAAGAAGACTGGCAAAAGGTCTCAGCGGAACGCGCGAACAGCACCACAGCCCAACGTCCTCGAAGGGTGGCAAGACATCGCAGCTTTCCTTTCACAGCCCGTCTCGGTCGCCCAACGCTGGGCAAAGGACGGTATGCCTCTGAAGCGGCAAGGGCGTTTCGTGACTGCGACTCCCGAGGAATTGAACAAGTGGTTGGGACGACAGGTAGGCGTTGAGCCGGTGCAAGTGGCGACCGAGGACCTTGATCTCTCGAAGGAACTGAAACGCGGTCTCGCTTTCGTTCGTCAACAGAGAAAACGCTGAATTAAAACTCTATGCCTCGCGCCACCTGTCGCATTGCCCGTGTTCATACACCGGATACCCTCTTCGCTGTCCCCAGATCTTGCTTGTCTCTTTTTGCATCTTACGTCCCTGGTTGAACCCAATGCCCTCTAAGCCACCGCCAGTGTGCCGGATATTGATAGTTGATGATCAGGAGGCCTTTCGGCGAATCCTGAGTACCCTGCTGGCTGCTCATAAGGGTTGGATGGTATGCGGTGAGGCTAGGGACGGTCTGCAAGCGGTGGAACGCGCAAAATTGCTGGTTCCGGATGTAATAATAATGGACGTTTTTATGCCGAAGATGAATGGCATCGACGCTGCCAGAATCATACGCGCGGAGGTTTCCGGAACGCGCATTCTCATCATAAGTCAGGACGACCCCGGCATCATTCAGCAACAAACTCTGGTAGCCACCGCGCATGGTTTTCTAACCAAAGCCGACCTTCCGTGCGATTTGCTCCCTGCCATTGAAAGGATACTTTCCGTTAATGGCCAATCGGAAATTGACAAAGCCAGTTAAGACACAGCCAGTAACTGATGCCGCCGTCTCCGGGGTTGCCGAGCTTGATTCGATTCTCAGGGGCGGCTTTCCCCGCAATAGGATGTGTTTGCTTCAAGGCCCTCCAGGTAGCGGCAAAACCACGCTTGCACTGCAATTTTTGCTCGCGGGCGCGCAACAAGGAGAGAAGGGCGCATACATCACCTTTTCCGAAACCGCGGCCGAGCTACGGCAATCCGCCAAATCTCACGGATGGTCACTGAGGGGACTGTCCGTGATCGATCTTACGACCATGAACGATGAACTTGGGATCGAGAAGCAATATACCGTTCTCCATCCTGCCGACGTAGAGCTAGCCGAAACGTCCACAGAGCTTCTCAAGAGAATTAAGGAGCTCAGGCCTCGACGGCTTGTGCTCGATTCTCTTTCCGAACTTCGCATGGTCGCGCGTGATCCCTTGCGGTATCGCAGGCAGATCCTTGCTTTGAAGCAGGCGCTCTCGAAGTTAGGCTGCACCGTCCTCTTCCTGGACGACCAGACGAGCGAAACAGGGGCGGACCTTTTGCTCCAAAGCATCGCCCACGGGGTTGTTCAGCTTACGAGCGAAGAAACCTCACAAGGCGCACTGCATCGCCGCATCCGGATAACAAAGATGCGCGGCGTCCCGTTCGTCGAAGGCGCTCACGATTTCCGTATCGCTACCGGCGGCATAAGGGTATTTCCCCGTTTGGCCGCAGCGGGAGAGGGCATTCGCGATGGATTCAATGCTGGTCCGGCTCTTGCGAGCGGCATCAAGGAATTGGATGAGCTCATGGGCGGGCCGATTCCGTGGGGGTTCGGTGTGATGATCTTCGGTCCTCCCGGCATCGGCAAATCTTCGCTCGCGGCGCAATTAGCGACATCCGCGGCAAAGCACGGAAAGAAAGTCTGTATGTACTCCTTCGAGGAGAGCCGCAATACGTTTCTGAGTCGCTGCGGGAGTTTAGGAATCGACATCGCAAAGCACGTCAAAAAGGGCCGCGTGGAATTGCAACGCGTCGATCCCTCGCACATAACTCCCGGGCAGGTCATTCACAGCATCAGCACATGTATAGAAAAACACCATGCTGGGGTGGTGATTGTTGATAGCTTGAACGGCTACTTGCAGGCCATGAGCAGTGACCGTTCGTTTATCGTGCACCTGCACGAGTTGCTGGCATATCTAAATGCCAGAGGGGTGATCACCATTTTGGTGTCCACGCAACATGGCTTCGTTAATGTAGATCAATCCACCTTTGAGGCTACTTACCTCGCCGATTTGGTGATCCTGCTTCGGTATTTCGAATCGCTGGGCACAGTTCGTCAAGCGATATCGATTGTCAAGAATCGAAGCCACGACCACGAGCGGACGATTCGAGAATTTGAGGTAGGAAGGAAAGGAATACGGATAGGTAAACCCTTAACAGAATTTCAAGGAGTTCTCACCGGCAACCCTGAATTTTCTGGTAAATCAGGAACATTGATTCGAGATCAGGATGAAAGGACGAAATAAAACTAAGGTCGGCGCCGGCCAAGTTCTCTTGTGCGCCCCGTTCGGCAAAGACGCCGAAATCTTGACCGAGATTGTGTCGTCGGAAGGTCTTTCCGTCACTCATTGCCCGACTCTGAAAGAACTGGCGCATCGATTTTCTGATCACACCGATTGCATTGTGTTAACGGAAGAAGCGCTTGTTGCTTCGTCGTTGCAGGCCATTCAACGAGCCCTGCGAAAGCAAGAGCCGTGGTCGGACATACCCATCATTCTCCTGGCAAGCGCGGGCGTGAGGCCCTCGCCATGGACAACAGAGTTCGTGTCTAAGCTGGCGGACGACGCGAACGTATCCATTTTGGAGCGCCCGGTGCGCGTGCCGACGATCATCAGCGTTTTGCGAACTGCTAGCCGAGCGCGAAACCGCCAGCGCCAGCTTCAAGGACTACTGGTGCAAGAGACACAATCGGCGTCTCAGTTACGAGCTGCGCGTGACCAACTGGAACGCCGCGTACAAGAGCGCACGTCTGAGTTATCGCATATCAACCTCGAACTCAACCGCGAGATCAAGGAGCGGAACCGTGCAGAAGCGGGCCTGCGAACTCTTGCAGCCAAGGTACTGAAGATTCAAGACGACGAACGCCGCCGGATCGCTCGGGACCTTCACGATGGCGTGGGGCAAACTCTTGCCGGTGCTCTTATGGCAATTGCGCAGGCGCGGTCCGCCGCAGCTACGCTCCCGGCTTGTGAGCCCGGATTGCGCCAGGCAGAAGACCTGCTGCAGCATGGCATTCGCGAAGTCCGAACCGTATCCCATTTGTTGCATCCTCCGCTTCTCGACGAGAGCGGCCTTATGTCCGCGATCCGCTGGTATGTCGAAGAATTTTCGAAGCGCAGCAGAATTGCCGTAACCCTCGAGCTCGACGAGGAGGGGGATCGCTTGAGCCAGGAGATCAAGACCGCTGTGTTCAGAATCGTGCAAGAAGCTTTAACCAATGTGTACCGTCACTCGAAGGCGCAGGTAGCGCGGATCGAGATCGAAAATGATCAGAGGTGCCTGCAACTGAGAATCAAAGACGACGGCCACGGGATTCCGGCCAACATGTCTTCGGTGATTCCTAATGGCAAGAAAGGCGTTGGCCTCGCCAGCATGCGAGAACGCGCCACATTGTTAGGAGGGACCTTCGATATTCAATCCGACAGCGAAGGCACTATTCTTTCCGTATCCATACCAATCCCCGAAATATCCAGAATCGCGTCGTTCAAGATGTGGAGCCAGTAGTTGCACATGTGAGCAGCTCGTTACGGCTCTGCCCCAGCAGCGTCGGGTTCAGAAATAAGTTCTATGTACTGCTCAATTGCTTCGGTGGCCCTTCGCGTCACATTCAGGAATTTAATCCCTGCACCGACCTGGGAATGAGAACTTACAACGATTCCATCAATCCAGACTTTGTGCTGTTCATCCAACCACAATGCAATGGAAACCCTGGTTTCAACTGCCAGCGGATAGTGCATACGAACGTAGCATCCACCTGAGCTGATGTTAGTGACAAACGCAAGAATTCGTTGCTTCGTCCCTTCATCTGAAACGATCTCAGCCGACACAAGCGATTGCAACCGTTTCACCAGGCGCTGTTCCAAATAGGGCGGTCGAGCGTAAATGTCGGTATCGTCCGCTGGCAGACGCAAACCGTCCCAAATCCATTTCCCCGGCTCCAGGCTTTGGAGGCCGACATGTCCTTCCGCAGGAGTGCCTTTCTTCCCAGTCCAGATCACGCGAAAGTTATGCTTTCTTTCGCCGCATCGTACGCCGATGATGTCGCCCTCAGATAATTTGGGTGGAATACGGCTGAGTTGCGTTCCTGTCCTGCTTACATTGACAGTGGTCGAGACCTCGATAAAAGGACGCCCGTTTGCATCCATACCCCATAGTCGGACCGGCAAGGTGGTCCGAATTCGTTTGTACCGCCGTTTCCCTATATCAATGGACATGTCGTCAGTTCAACGCCTCAGGGCGAATTCTATTCATTCCTGAGCGGGACGCCAGTTACGGCGGTTTGTATCGTGGCAGACGGTGCCGCTGTGGATACTCTCGTTATCATTAAGTGGTGACTCCCGATAGAAGCGGAACGCTGGACGAACATCTACCATATAAAAATTCCGCCCGACCTTAGCCCTTACCGCTTCTCGCGACAAATGGGTGATCGCGGACAAATTTCAATAAGCTCCCCGCTAGCTTTGAGGCTTTTAGCGGCTCAGGGGGAGAAGGCCGCCGTTGCACGTTAAGGCGGCTTTTCTATTTGTGGGATCTGCGTGAGGCTTCTGAGTCGCTACGCCGAAGTGGACCCGTGTGACCCGTTTTTAGACTGTTGCGAGATTTTTAGACATGCGCCAGCCATAAAACGGTGTTTGCGATTTTTCAGGAGAGAGCAGAGGTCCACTAACTGGAGTGCCAATCTTCACACGTCACCATTCAACTCCTGCTTGCATCTAAGAGGCGTGAGAAGAGGACGAAGTAAAATACGGACGAAAAAACTACCTGAGAACGTATTGGGCGGCACACCAAGGGAGCGAGAGACCACCTGCCCGCATTGTCACCTCACGATTCTAGGATCTCCGCTGGATACGATTTTCTTAGCAGAGAGTGCCTGCCCTAATTGTGGGAGGGCGTTTCAGACCATTAAAGATTTACCGGCGCGTTCCTGACGAATCTTCTTGTACTCGCTCCAATCGTTCGGACACAACATCGCATTTTCCTTTGGCGCGATATTCCCGAGCGGCAGCTCTGATGTTCGCGAAACTGTCGATACAGTAAAGGGCCCACCACGCATCTATGTTGACCTCATCTCATCTGATTACAACAATGACGAACAACGCTCCTTCACAATGTGGGCAGAGTATTGGTAAGGCGGACGCGTGGTTCAAAGGTATGTTTAACGCACAGCGCACGCCCGACCAGGCACAGTTCCTGTGTCTTGTGGAGCACCCGAACAGCGCTTTTATGGTGCTCTGTTCCCGCCATGGTCAGTGCAGGGCGTGTGACGATCTCTGTGAAGGTGTAGCCTGAGTCAACCTTCCGTACCGTACCAGAGACCTGGACTTCTAGGTCTGCATACTCAAATCTGGAGCGATCGGCAAGCGCTCGGAAAGTCGTCGCGTAGCAACTCCCAATAGCTGTGAGCAGCAAGTCCTCCGGCGTCCATCGACCTTCAAGACCCCCAAATTGCAGCGGTGCCGTGAAATGAAGGGCATTGGGGGCAGACTCGCACTTTGCAAGCCCTGTGCGTCCAGAGGTCCACCAGGCCGTCACTTGATGATTGTGAAATTCTTCCATAGTTGCCTTCCTGTCGGCGGGAACGCCACGAAGATGCTTGAGGCAACATATCTCCTATTGAACTTCGGGAATGTGATTGCGGTCACCGACCAGAGTGTTTTGCCACAAACTCCCTAACACGCCCGGGGCAAGGGCATCACCAGCGCACTGGCGGAACCTCCACGTCACTCATTTAGACTAAAAAAAGGTGCACACCTGATTACAGCAACGGACTCAAACACGAGAGCGTGCATGTAGTCCGGCTTCAGAGGAGGTAACCGGGGCGGGCAACGGTAAAGCGGTGGTCTTATGTCTCGCCACGTCACCGGTTGCGGAGTATTTGACCCTGAACAGTCACCTGCCGTTGCCAGTGCGTCGAGGCGCAGCGTTTATTTCTACCACGGCTGCGCTGTGGAGGTCCTGCTCCTGTTGACGCTCAAGGCGCCTCGTCTTTTCATCCAGCAGCCGACTAATCTCTTGGACAAGCTTCAGGAGCCTGTCTCCGTCCTCTTCTATGGCAGCTTGCTCACACAGCTGACGCCATCGTTCCCCAGTTTGCCCACGCATAACGGCTCACCTCATTATGGTCTGTATAGCACGACTGGCGCGGCTTTGGAAGAATTATCGTGATACAGCAAGTGTCAATAGCTGCCACTCTGGCCATTTGCGAGTCGGGAAGCCTGAGGTAAATAACTTATTTTGGGGCCTTGAGAATCCAGAGTACAATGAGCGCACCCTTTCGCTGCGCCGGGTGCTGTGTCACAAAGTCACGACAAGAACGACTTTCCCTTTGCATCGCCCCTACTGCTCTGACCCGAATTGCGTCTATTGCAAACAGCTACAGCAGGTTCAGCAAGAGATGCGTAGTGTCGCATGATCGGAACAAACGTGGTCTCGTTCCCTCGTAGAATCGGCTGACGCTCGAACTCCGCAAATAACCCGTGGCTCTGATTGAATGGGAGGCTGATGATTTTCCGCCCATCAGGCAAACCGAGATTGATGCCGTGGCCCAACAGATTATTGGCATCGCGGAACTGCTCAAGCGGATGCGCGAGAGCAGAGCAGAATTGAACGGATTCCATTCTCACCACCACGTTTGCTTAAATAGCCATATCACTCATTGAGGCCTGAAGAAGAAGGAGTGAACCTTCGAAGTACCAGCAACGTTTTTTCCAGCAGCGCCGTCCTACACTGGTGGAATTTTGGAGGTTGCTGTGTGGAGAAGGACGATTTGCCTCATGTTGGGCATCACGCCGTATATTTTCAGCCTGAGTGCAACCTGCCAGAACGGAGCTGAACTCGATTACATTAAGCCCTTGGACAAACAACCCTGCTGGATGGTGCAGGTGGTCCAGGAGCAGCAGTGTTCAGCGGCGGTAATCTTGCTTTCCAATTCTTCCGAATCGGCCACCAGTACCACTCAGAATGCGCTTGATCCCTCGACAACCCATGCTGACTTGAAGGGTGAACCAATCGAGGTCCCCGCCGTTGCAAAACCGACTGACTTTGGCCGAAATGTTTACTATCGAAACAAGCTGGAGTTTTCTCTTGATGGCGGATACCTTCCAATCAATATCCCTTTTCCTCTTGACATTTTCGTAGGTGATGCCTACAACACATATCCCCTTAAATACACGCTGGTGCCGATCATTGCCTCTCTCCGATGGCACATAGACGATGTCGGAGGTCCTTGGATTTTACGCGGCAACTTTGACCTTACATTCAGCGGTTCTGTCACTGCGATTCCGAGAGGCCCCGAGAGCCGATACTTCTCCTACGATATGGGCATCCGGCGTAATTTTGTGCCGCGTAAGTCGAAGGCCGCTCCGTACTTCGATGTACGCCTTGGTGTCGGGAACATTGACGCCAAAGGTCCCAAGGGCGTGTTGTATGCGCAAGGACAGGACCTCACTTTTACGGTAAATATGGGCAGCGGAGTGCGCTACAACTTCAGTCCTCGCTTCGCAATTTCGGGGGGGCTGAATTTCATGCATATCTCGAATCTTGATTTGTCCGAGAGCAATGGCAAGCCGAACTGGGGTGTTCGGAACTATGGCATCAATGTTTATGGCCCAATGATTGGACTGGACATTGAGTTGCATAAGTATCGTCGACAGCCGGAATAGTATGCCCTTGTAGTGCTCACCCCCCATCATGGCCAGAAGAGGCGAAGCAAAAGCGCAAACTTGCGCTAACGCCTTCCATGAGAAGGCCGATCTGTGTCAAGCGCATTCGTTCCGATTTTGCTGGACAAAGATTTTTTCCTTGCCGCGGCGTTCAGTTTCATTGCCGACCTCGGGCTGGGAGATCGAAGACGGCGCGATACCACGGGTGAAATTGTAATCTTATTTTGAGTTTGGGTGCGGTGTTGTTGACAATCCCCATAGCACTCATAGGCCCTTCCTGGACGGCGGAAGGCCTGTCCAGTTCGCCTGTAACCCGTGAAACGATTACTGACCTTACATCACCATTAGAATGTGCGTCTGCAGCAGAGGCGGTACGAATCACCGATGACAGCCATAAAACATCTTCTCGACGAAATTCACGAGCCCTCACGCACTGTGAGGCGCTATGAGGTGGAGTCTCGCTCAGGAGAGCGCGTCGTTTTGATCGGGTTTAATGTAGGCCGAGACGATGAATGCGAATATTGGACCGTGTGCGGGCGTGGCGTTCAGTACAGCAGCGCTGAAGAAGCCTTGGCGTCGTTATGGGCTGAAGCCGCCTGATCCCTCGTTGACAGCCCCGTCCCACCGACCACCGAGATGCCATTGGCGAAACATCGCTTTCACTCAAGACCTCGACGACGTGTATCGGCCAATAGCGGGCATATTAATGTGACCCGGAATGGGCGTGGTGAGCGAAGTTGCGGATCAATTCTGCCGTTTCGGGCACGGTACCCAGTTGTTGAAAGAGGCCGAGCGACTCGACCAACACCCAGTCCTCTGCAATCTTGCTATTTGCGATGCGGTGTATTGTGATCATGCGAATCTGTACGGGGACGCCGTGACGCAGGACATGCGCGAAGCCCAGGGCAAGATTGTGGGGCTTGCCCTCAACGGCACGGGAACGGCACGGAAGGCTTGGTAAGTTATTGAAAGATGGTGGGCGCTATAGGATTCGAACCTATGACTTCCACCGTGTGAAGATGGCACTCTACCGCTGAGTTAAGCGCCCATAGGCCGGGTATCGCGATTATAGCTGACTTCGCGCACCCGGCCCAAAAGGGTTCTCCACATCGCCGCACATTCAACGCCATGATTGTTCGGCAGTTCGGGACTACTATTTTGTTTGACGAACGCGCGGTTTCCTGGAATGCACGGGAGAAGCGTTTCAATGGCTGTCAGGCCAAATCCGAACAAGATCGCTGCAGAGATTCGCGCAGTCCTGAAAAGCCGCGGGTCGCCTGAGCACGCCAAAGGAGTGCAGTGGTTCTTTAAAGAGGAGGTGAAGTCTCATGGCTGGTACACGGCACCATTACGAGCCTTTGCCCGG
>Ga0157372_10002821_pt1 | contig 18772 bp, 17 predicted proteins | sample C55metaG_FD_115307 | JGI IMG/M metagenome (GOLD analysis project Ga0157372, IMG submission 115307) | Corn rhizosphere microbial communities from Kellogg Biological Station, Michigan, USA - C5-5 metaG | ecosystem: Host-associated > Plants > Roots > Rhizosphere > Soil | place: USA: Michigan... | reverse complement strand
GATCGCGAAACCGTGATCCAGTATTTGTATCGCCGTTACGGGGAGCGCGGCGCGGCCATGACCGCCAATGTCATTACTTATCGCAGCCGCATGGCGTCGCGTGAAATCGGCAAAGTACTGGGCTTCGATCCCGAAACTTTGGACAAACTTTCTGCAGCGGTGGCGCACTGGGAATATCGTGATGCCAATGACACCTTCGACAACCGCTTTCGTGATGCCGGACTTGATCTGCGTCATCCGCGCATCCGGAAATATTTTCAATTGTGCGAAGCCATTCAGGATTTGCCGCGACACTTGGGGCAACACTCCGGCGGCATGGTGATCTGCCAGGGGCAACTCGATTCTGTGGTGCCACTTGAACCCGCGTCAATGCCGGGGCGCGTGGTGGTGCAGTGGGACAAAGATGATTGCGCCGATTTGGGCATTGTGAAAGTGGACCTGCTCGGCCTTGGCATGATGGCGGTGCTGAAGGATTCTCTCAATTTAGTTCGCGATCATTATTGCGAAAAAGTCGATCTGGCACAGTTACCTGCCGATGATCCCGCAGTTTATTCGACAGTGCAGAAGGCAGACACAATCGGTATGTTCCAGATCGAGAGCCGGGCGCAGATGTCGTGCCTGCCGCGCCTGCATCCCACACAATTCTACGATCTGGTTGTGCAAGTCGCGATCATTCGCCCCGGCCCGATCGTCGGGCAGATGGTCAATCCTTATTTAGAGCGGCGACAGGGTCGGCAGGAAGTGACATACGCGCATCCGTCGCTGGAGCCGGTGCTGAAGCGAACATTGGGAGTGCCGCTATTCCAGGAACAGTTATTACGCATGGCGATGGTGGTCGCGGGATTCAGCGGCGGCGAGGCGGAAGAACTGCGTCGCGCAATGGGATTTAAGCGCTCAGAAAAACGTATGCGCGAGATCGAAGCCAAGTTGCGCGCGGGCATGGAGCGCAACGGAATTTCGCGAGAGGCGCAAGAGCAGATCGTGCTTTCGATCACGTCGTTCGCGCTTTATGGATTTCCTGAGTCCCATGCCGCCAGCTTTGCGCTGATCGCCTATGCCAGCGCTTATTTGAAGTGCCATTACCTGGCCGCGTTCACGGCAGCGCTGTTGAACAACCAGCCGATGGGTTTCTATAGTCCGGCGACGATTGTGAAAGATGCGCAACGGCATGGATTGAAAGTGCTTCCCGTGGATGTGACGCGATCGGAGTGGGAGTGCACACTGGAAGAAGCCATCAGCCATCAGCCATCAGCCGTCAGGCCAGTCTCTGGCTCTCGGTCTTCGGTCATCAGCAAAAACGAAATGGCTTTGCGTCTTGGACTTCGGTACGTGCGCGGATTACATGAAGAAGGGGGACAGGCGATTGCACGGGAACGAAAGCGTGGACCCTTCACTTCTATTCATGATCTGGTACGGCGCGTGCCCGAATTGAGAAAAGACGAGTTAAATACGCTGGCGGAGATTGGCGCGCTTAATTTAGTGCGATTGCAGATTGAAAAATCTACAACAGTCTGCAACTTGAAAAACAAATCTGAAATCTCCAATCTGAAATCTGCAATCTCTTTTCATCGTCGTGACGCTTTGTGGAGTGCGGCGGCCGCGGCGAATCCTTCCGGACCACTGCTGGAGCAAATTCCAGAATCTGACAACAAATCGCCATTAAAAATAATGAGCGATGAAGAGCGGCTGGTAGCGGATTTTCGCGGCACGGGCATGACCGTCGGGCCACACCCCATGTCGTATCACCGCGCTCGCATGGAGAGAATGGGCGTGCGCCGGGCCATTGATCTCAGCCAGCTTCCAAATGGATGCAAGGTCAACATTGCCGGAGGCGTGATCGCACGCCAGCGGCCAGGAACCGCAAAAGGTTTTGTTTTTTTGAGTCTGGAAGATGAGACCGGAGTTTCGAATGCTATCGTCAACCCGGGTTTGTTTCAGCAAAACCGGTTGCTACTGGGAACAGAACAATTTTTACTGATTGAAGGCATACTGCAAAATCAGGATGGAGTAATTTCTGTGAAGGCCATCCGCGTCGCTCCCGTGACAATCACTCGCGCGCACACTATGTCACACGACTTTCACTGAGTACCCTGCCGTATTTAGTCCTGCACCTGGAGCTTATGGTACTTAGATCCTGACCAATAGTAGAGCTGTGCAGCCGCCTCGATCCATTCGACAAGCACGGAATCCAATTTCGTCTTAACCGATTTTCCTGTTTCCGGATCTGAATATTCTCCGGGCAGAACGCGAGAAATGACTGGCTGACCAGCATTTTTGCCTTCTGCCTGATCTAGCAGTATTGACCGGAAATTGCCAGAACGGTCTTTATCAAACAACAAGAACTTATATCCCGGTTCCTTATTCAGCAAAAGCACCGCGTAACTAACCTGGACGGCGCTCTCAAAGTGTCCGCTCGTGACGCCTGGACACAAGTTGCTGTGCGCCTTCGTCCAGCGTTCTAGATCGTCAGACCTTAAATCAGAAACCTGTTCAGGTCTCCATCCTGCATATTTTGTACTGATGATCTCGGCAATACCTTTTGGTAATTCGCGGATCGTGCACTTCCCCAATTGTGCAATGGCCGGCGTTGCCAGTGAAATGGAAATAATCAGAACGACTAAAGATTTGTGTTGCCTCACCGAACCACGCCTTCGAGCGGCGAGCTCGCAGTCGCATAAAGCTTCTTCTCCATCCTTCCGGCAAGGTATGCTTCCCTGCCTGCAATGACCGCATGCTTCATGGCTTCGGCCATCAACACGGGATCCTGCGCATTGGCGATGCCGGTGTTCATCAGCACCGCATCCGCGCCGAGTTCCATCGCTACCGTCGCATCGGACGCCGTGCCCACCCCGGCGTCGATGATCAGAGGTACGCCAGTTACGATTTCGCGCAGAATCTGAATATTCGCGCGGTTCTGAATTCCTAAACCGCTGCCAATCGGCGCACCGAGCGGCATGATGGTCGCGGCACCAGCATCGAGCAATCGTTTGGTAAACACCGGATCATCAGATGTATACGGCAGAACAGTGAAGCCTTCCTTTACCAGCACACGAGTCGCTTCAAGGGTCGCCTGAACGTCGGGATGAAGCGTGGCCTGATCGCCGATTACTTCGAGCTTCACCCAGTCGGAGATGCCGACCTCACGGCCGAGACGCGCCGCGCGAATAGCTTCGTCAGCGGTATAGCAGCCGGCAGTGTTGGGGAGAAGAAAATACTGCTTGGGATCGATGTAATCGAGCAGCGATTCCTTGCTGCGGTCGAGGTTCACCCGCCTTACTGCGACGGTAACAATCTCAGCGCCGCTGGCTGCAAGCGCTCGTGCAGTCTCTTGAAATGATTTGTACTTTCCCGTGCCGACGATGAGGCGCGACTGGAACTCGCGCCCCGCAATAATTAGTGGATCAGACATGTGAACATTGTAAATCGAAGCGGGGTCTGTGATCTCTGTGTCCTCCGTGGTGAGCTGTTTTGAGTGTAGGCTTGAATTAGACGCTAAAGTCGACGAACCTTCAGCGACAAAGGCAGAAATCAAAGCAAGAGTTGGGATTAACTCATCGATGGAACTTCTGCCTCGGAGTACATCTCATCTATTTCACGCTTGAAGTGCTCTTCGATCGCTCGACGGCGAATTTTCATGCTGGCGGTGAGGGTCCCGTTGGCAGCTGAGAGTTCTTCAGAAGCCAGTCGGAACTTTTTCAGCCGCTCGAATTGGGCAAGATCTTCATTAACAGATCGCACGATGTCGGCATACCGCGCGTAAACTTCGGGAAGTGCGATGAGTTCCTGACGCGACGAAAACGCCAGGCCTTCCATCCGCGCGTAAATTTCTAGAGAGATGAAATTCGGAATGATCAGCACCGCGGGGAATTTTCGTTTGTCTCCGACGACGATAGCTTCAGCGATCCAGGGATAATGTTTGAACGAACTTTCGATGGGTTGCGGAGCAATGAACTTCCCGCCGGAAGTTTTCAGCAAATCTTTTTTGCGATCGGTAACGTAAAGAAAGCCGTCTTCGTCGATGCGGCCAATGTCGCCAGTTTTAAACCAATCGTCGACGAATGCATCGCTGGTTTCCTGTGGCTTGTTCCAGTAGGCGCCGAAGACCGAGGGACCACGTACCAGGATTTCACCATCATCAGCGATTCGCACCTCGACGTTTCCTAGCGGCTTGCCAACACTTCCGACGCGGTGAGCATTGGGTGTGTTCACCGCAATGACGGGAGAAGTTTCGGTCAGGCCGTAACCTTCGTGAATGCGAATGCCGATATCGGCGTACCACTCGGCCAATTCACGACCCAAAGGCGCACCCCCGGAGATGAAGAATTCAACTCGGCCGCCAATTCCCGCGCGCACTTTGGAGAACACGAGCTTGTTCGCTAGTTTCCATGAAAAAGAACGGGGAGTTTTGCCAGCTAGAATTTCGTTCCGATGAGCGTGGCCGACAGCTAGCGCCCAGTGATAAATCTGATTCTTTGGAAACTTCGCCGCATTCAGCACCACCTGGGAATAAACTTTCTCGTAGACACGCGGGACGCTCAACAAAATGTTTGGACGAACCTCGCGCAGCGCCTGCGGAAGCTGGTCGATCTGGGGAAGATGGGCCAAAGTTACGCCGTTGTAAAGCAAGCCGAGATCAACTGAGCGCGCGGTCACATGTGAGAGCGGCAGGAATGAAACACACGACATGCCACCGCCAAAACCGAATTCGCGAAGTGAGTAATTGATGTTCGCCGCCATGTTGCCGTGCGTAAGCATCACTCCCTTCGGAGTGCCAGTGGTGCCGGAGGTATAGATAATGGTGGCCAATTGATCCGGTTGAGTGCTTCGGGCAAGGGTCAGAAACTGGGGATCGCCGGGGAGTTGCATAAGGGCAGACATCTTGGCGGCTCGCGGATCGCTGACTTCGTCCATTATCGCCACGTGTTCTAGGTTGGTATTCGGCAAGATCGATAAGGTTTTCTCCAGGTGCTTCTGCGAAGAAACGAAGATCGCGCAGGCGCCCGAATCACTCAGAATGTAAGCCGTCTGCTCTGGAGTGAGCGTGGTATAGATGGGCACCACGACCGCGCCTAATAACATGCAGGCGAAATCGGCGACCATCCATTCATGGCGATTTTCGCTCAGTATCGCGACGCGATCACCGCGAGAAATCCCCCAGGACCGCAATGCCTGAACCGCTCCGGATACCTTTGCGGCAAACTCACGGGCGGAAATCGGAACCCACGCTGTATCGTGTCTCCGCAATACGCAACGCGGCTGGTCCCGGCCGGCTATCGCGAAGAAAATATCATTGAGGTTCTGAATGTGCATGGCTTTAAATGGTGAAGTTAATGCCTTTGTTTACGCTGCGCAATTGTCACATGGTAGACACATCATTGGGAGATTACGGTCGGGTTGGCAGATAACGGCGCTTCTTCCACGGCTGCGGGTTATAACCTCAGGGATTCGACAGATGAGCTATGATTGGTTCGCTCTCCCATGCACTCTGCTTGGAGATGTAATAAATTTGTCTTAGCGTTGACCCGACTACATCAGACAGATAGACTCGCTTGATCGAGGAGATGAATATGAAACAACTGTTTTTCACGTTAGCATTGATGGCCTCAGTTCTTTCATACCCGCTCGCAGGCGCCAATAAGGAGACCGCAGCCATGCCGAAAGTTGGCGATCTCGCCCCTGATTTTAAAATGCAATATTTCGATGGCCATGATCTTAAAGATGTCACGCTAGATCAATATCGCGGGAAGAAGCAAGTAGTGCTCGCGTTTTATATCTTTGCCTTCACCGGTGGTTGAACGGAGCAAATGAAAAACTTCCAGAAGAATTTGAAGAAGCTGGAAGCTACCGACACCCAGGTTCTGGGTGTGAGCATGGATAGCCCGTTCGCCAATAAAGCTTTTGCCGACTCGATTGGAGTCACCTTCCCACTCCTGAGCGACTGGGGTGGAGAGACCACACACAAGTACGGTGTCTACATGGACAAATACAAGGCCGCACGCCGCGTGAATTACCTCATCGGCAAAGATGGGCGCATACTCGAGGAGCAAATCGATAGCGCAGCCATCGATCCGTCGAAAATTGTGGATGCATGTGAGCGTCCGAAACTGAAGCAATAAAGCGCGTGCAAGTTTGACGCTATCTAGCGCGATTGCTATCATCAAATCGCGGGGTGGAGCAGTCTGGTAGCTCGTTGGGCTCATAACCCAAAGGTCGGTGGTTCAAATCCACCCCCCGCAACCAAACAACTCAAGCGTTTTGAAGAGCTTCCGATTTCGGCATCGGGAGCTTTTCCAGTTTGCAGCAGTTAAGCCGTCAAATGACTCGGCTTTTTCTACTGCTTCCTCGATCGTATTCCCCGCGAGTCGTGCAGCTTCCACGTTCCCTTTCCAATCGAGAGCATGGCCGTACACGTCGAAGGGTGAACGATCCGGTTAACGCGTGTCCCGCACTTTCCTGAACCTTCTTAAGGGGGAAACGCACAGAGAAACGAGCAGTGAGACGTTGAAATGCCGGAACGCGTGGAACCCTGCTTGCTCAATTCCGAGCGACCGAAGCAAGGGACGGAGTTTCCGTTTTCTGTACAAATTCATATCCCGCGGATTGCCCCTTGAAGCTGAACAAGAACTCATGCCCCTTCATCCGCTGCTTCGCGATCTAGTCAAAAATTACTCCCTGCCCTTCTCTATTCCCTATGACCAACAATGCAAAACTCGCAATCGCATATCACGAGGCCGGCCATGCCGTAATATGCTGGCGATTCGGAGTTCGCGTTCCAAAGCTAACTATCGTGCCTGCGGCGAACTCAACAGGGTTCTGCCATCACGAGAAAATTATCCGTGGCAGGTATCCAGAAGCCGACACTTCCAATCGCACCAGACTGCGAATGGAAAAATGCGCGGCAATCGCCCTCGCCGGAGCGATTGCACAACAGCTTTACAAACCGCGCAGCTTCCGCAATTATCATGGCTCGGCGGATTATGGCGTAGCAGCGGAAATGGCTCTCAGAACGAATGAGACAGAACGAGCGGCCAAGGCGTGGCTTCGATGGCTCGAAGTCACAACGCAAGATCAACGCCGCGAATTCTGGGCGATTGTTGACCGGGTAGCGCAAAAACTGATCGAAGTCAAAACGCTAGATGCAGAGCAAATCAGGTGCATCATTTTTAACGTCCGAGAACCCGTCTAACTTGTGGGCCGGGCGATTTCGAGGTAATCTGCCCTGTTCGGGCCATGACAATTTCTTACTTCGCAATCTACGCTCTCTGGCTGTTCCCGCTCATACTGCAGGCCGCTATCCTGTTTGGCATGGTGCGACGCAAATTGGTCGAGAGATTCCCTGTCTTCTTCGCTTATACCGGTTGGGTGTTATTCTCAGAAACAGGGCTGTTATTTTTTATACACTCCGGGAAAGTTTATCGTCGGCTTTATTCGTGTAAAGAAGCTTTAGCCGTAGTGCTGGGATTGGCGGTAATTTTTGAGATCTTGCGACACATTCTGCCTCCCTACTCGTCGCCGAAATTTGTTCTGAATTTTGTACGGGTTCTGGCCGGGCTTTTCGCGGTCACGGCACTATTGGTGTTTGTTTCAGCCAAACCTCTGACAGGAAATTACGCGGTGTATGAAGTTGGTATGCTGGCGGAACGCTCGGTCAGATTTTTGCAGGCCTCTTTGCTGATCGTGGTAATCGCCCTCATGTCCGTCCTGGGACTAACTTGGCAGCACGAATCACTGGGAATCCTCCTCGGGTTCGGCGTCTATTCGGCAGCGGCTCTCGTAGCCTTTGAATGTGGCGCCGTACATTGGCTGAATCCTGTTGCTTTCTCAATGCTCAATTCGGCCGGATACAATGTTGCCGCCGCGATTTGGGCTTTCTACATACTGCGGCCACGCGGAAGGCCGCCAGTAGATCGCTTGCCAGATACCGACTTGGCAGACTGGAATAATGCGCTAAGCAGCTACGTCAACCAACGGTCTTCGCGCCGCTAACTCTGCGGTCGCCTAACTCGTCCGCACCCGGCGGCGAAATAAAATCCTTCCCGCAATTCCCGCAGCGCAGCCGTTCGGAATCGACTCTCAGGTACTCAGCGCGGCGGAGGATCCCATGGCAGTGCGGGCATTGAATGTTAGAGGCTGCTCCCGAGGCGAATCGGGGACTACATCAGTTACAACGTCGAAGCACATTTTGAAGTGATACAGGATCGCTCGGCACCGGCGATTCTCACCAGCCTGCACATGCGAACAGCAGATGATTTGTTCGGGGGGCCGCAAGGAAGTCCTAGGACTGACAAGCTGATTGCAGCCTCGATACAGTGGGCCGAAATAATCATGCGGAAAATTGACGAGAAATTGTCCGCGAATGCGGAGGATCAACGTTGATTCAATTTTGGTTACATGTTCTGTGGACGAGCTTCGTTCAGTCATTGGAAGCGATCGGCAAAGATCCCCGAGAGTTAGGTTTCACTATCCTCGTCCTTTTGTTGAGTATCATACTTCTGCTCGCGAAAACAGTCGTCGAAAAGGGCTGGCGCGGCATGAAAGGAAACAGAGGCGAAGTCGCGAAGGAAATTTTCAGCACAGATTTCAAACTAGTAATCTTACTCTTTTTTCTTGTGGTCCTTTATCACGCGATCAGATCCGAATGGCGCATGGTCAAAATCCTGGCAATCTGTTTCTAGCATTTGACAACGCCTTCACGGCGCGATTGGGATTATGAGAATGGAAGCGAACGTGGAGTGAGCGACATTGCCGTGGTCGAGTAATGGCGCAAAGAGCCCCGATGAGTCTGGATTTCGTTCGCGGAGACGCAGCAACTCCTGAGTAACCGGGCAATCCAGACATTAGAGCGAAGAATTTTCGCACTCGCTATTGGACGAGCGCAATGGCCGGTGCAAGGTACAGCGGCACTGAAGCGAGAACTCCTTACTCTTTAAGGTCACTCTTTGTTAGACCAAGCTATTTCGCAGCCGGCAATACGACAACTAGACCTGCCAATTCACCGAGCTGTGAGTGCGCTAGGTATACAACACCGTCCTGTGTCACCACTCCATTGCGAGCGCCCTCGTGCGTGGGCACTTGCGCGATGACGCTAAGCTTTCCGGCAGCATCAACTCGAGCCACTGTGAGCTTCGCGTCTTTGGCAGCGCCTACGTATAGCGTGTGGGTGGTCGGCGAATAATTGAGATCATCCACCCCATCACCGGTATTGACGGATGACAACTGCTTCCCGCTATGTCCTATGTCAAGCACCTCGGCTCTCGTGCTACACGCGACAAAGAGGAAACCACTGTTTTGGTCGACGGATATACCATGCGGACCATCCTCGCCACAAGATGACGGCCATTTAGCCACAGTTTTGCGCGTTTTGAGATCAATCGCAGTCGTGAAGTCTTTGTCCTCATAATTCATATAGAGACGACCACGCTTGGCGTCAACTGCATAGCCTTCAGGCCGGCCTTCGAATGTCAGTTTTTCCTTTTGACTCAACGCTTGAGCATCGAGAATTCGCACAGAATTGTCGCGCGGCGCCGTGACCCAGACTTCTTTTGTGGAAGCCACATACACGACCCCGTCGGGTGTGGAATCGATGTGTCCGCAGATCTTACGCTCAAGGCTGTTTTCGTCGACGGCGCACACGCTAGAGTCCGCCCGGTCGCCGATGTATACGACGCCATCTCCAATGGACACACCACTGGGTCCCTGAACGCGCTTCCTGCCTCGGACTTCCACCTCGTTTGTGGCAAAGCCTGAGACCTCGCGAACGTTACTGTTCCTGGTATTCACCACGTAAACCAAGCCAATGTTGATGGCGGGAACCCACACAGTCCCAGTTTTGTAATCGTAGGCAATGTAATCCATCGTGATGTTTCCCTTGCCGTGGTCGGGCAGGGCAAGGATACGGGTTGTGTAATTCGCGCTTTGGCCGCCGGCTGCATGCAACGCAATGCAAATCGCACCCATGCCGAGAGAGAGTACAAGGAAGCGAGAAATCTGGCTCTTCATGGCTGACATGGTAGCACCAGCGTCAGATTCACCAGATCCCGCGTCTAGTCTACTGGTGGACGCATCGTCTTGTTGCGCCGTTCGGGACCTGTTTGCCGCCACGTTCTTTTTCTTTTTTGGGCTTCAAATCGACCCGGCCAGCCTGCCGTCTACCCTCCGCCATTTCGCAGGGCGTTGTAACCGCGGGGACAAAGGTGCTTGACCGGTTTCTGGGCTACGCGGCAAACCGGTATTGCTCGGCGAGCACGTCTGGGTGCAGGTATGGCCTTGGTCGCGCGTGGCGAGTTCTCAATCGTAATTGCAGATTTGGGTGTCGGTTTCGAGCCGCAACTTGGACCGCTCTCAGCCGCTTATGTTCTCTTTCGGGCGGTGATGGGTCCCATCCTTGCCCGCACGGTTCAATAGATCTGCCTAAACAAGTCGTCTCCCAGAATGTGCTAGCTGTTCGTTAAAGGCTGTCGCGGTCCGCAAACGGAGTTCTTGGAAATGGAAGGTAAGGATTCTAGGCGAATTATCGGCAAACCTTACCTTGGGATTACTTCAAGGCCGTGATCCGCTCCGAGTAAGTGCTACTCGAGAACGATCTCCCAGGCGCCCACATCGCGCTCGTGCGTCTGCGTTGCAAAAAGGGTCCGTCTATGGCGGAACCCGCCCGCCGCCCCACAAATAAATAAAAGTGGACTCAGCGAGTACAATTGCTGCGCAGGAGGGTACCATGTCGAGTCCAACCCCTACGCCTCCACCAGCCCCAGAAACATCATCCATCGGAAGTCAGCAAAATCAACCCCAGCAGCAAATCCACACTCAGCAGGCTGAATCTCATCCAACTCCGCCGAATGAGCAGACCAGTTTCGATATCGGCGAAGAGTATGGCACCGCGCGCAAGAACCTTCCGCCGGCCGGAATTCTCGCGATCTGCATTGCGGTGGTGTTGGTGATCGTTGCCGCTTACGCGCTGACACACCGCGCGCATGCGCTTTCTTCGGGAACGATGGACGATGTAACCGTAGTCGCAGTACCTGGACAAGACATGGTGATGGTCGCGATCAATGTCACAGTGCATAACAATGCCGAGAAGCCGTCGTGGATACATAGCATCCAGGCAACCCTGGATACGGGGAAAGACAAATTCACCGACGACGCGAGCCCGGCTGTAGATGCCCAGCGGTACTTTCAAGCATTCCCGACTCTCAAGCAGCACGCGATCGAGTTCTTGCTGCCGGAAGCGAGGCTGGATCCAAATAGTAAAGCTTCTGGAACCATCATCGTCAGTTTTCCGGTGAAAGAAGACGTATTCAATGCGCGCAAATCGCTCACCGTTACGGTTGCGCCCTACGATGAGCTGCCGGTTGTGATCACGAAATAGTGACTGGTGAGTAGTGGTCAGTAGCTAGAAATTAGCAGATCGCTCTGACCGCTTAAGTCATCACTCGTGTTTTGGGATATGCTTCCGGCGCGCGAGATGAGTATGCGCTGTCGGGTTCACGTCTTCGTACTTAAGAAGGCTGATGGAGCCGTCCACTTCGAGCACTCCCAGCGCGACATCATGGTAAGTGTTGATGCCATGCTCGCGCAGCGCTCTTTCCAGTTCATCCATGCTGACATGCTCTTTCGCCATGTGCGCCAGGATCACTTCGCCATCGTGAATGAGCAGGGTGGGCTGACCTTGAACGAACTTGCGAAATCGGCGATTGCCACCGGAGAATTCGGCAATGAGATAGTTCATAAGCAGCAGAGTTAACGCTGCCACAATTCCGCCCGCGAGCGAAGTATCGGGTCCGGTCATGGCGTTCTGCACTGAATTGCTGAGAAGCAGTAGAAGCGTCAGGTCGAATGGAGTCATCTGGCCGACTTCCCGTTTGCCGCTGAGGCGCACTCCGATCAGGACGACGAGATAGACCACGAAGGTCCGAAGAAAAATTTCGCCGAGGACGTGCCAATGAGGAAGCATTCTGTGATTGGCAGCCGACGAGCGGCGTCGCCGGAATAAAAGTACCATCATTGTCGATTGTCTTCAAAGACTCATAGAAGGGTTCGAGTTGCCTCAGTTCCTATACTGCCGATATGCTCTTGTCACCAATGCTGACTTCAGCGCTTGACATACTAGCCATCGCCGCGCACCGCGATGATGTGGAACAGACCTGTGGTGGGACTCTGCTCAAGATGGCGGCACTCGGCCATCGAACGGGGATTCTTGATCTGACGCGCGGCGAGATGGGTACGCGAGGCACGGCGGAAGACCGTGCGCGAGAAGCAGTAGACGCGGCGAAGGTCCTGCAAGTCTCCTGGCGTGAGGCTCTGGATATTCCTGATGGGCGGGTGGAGAACACTTGGGAGAACCGGCTTAAGGTTGCGCGAATTATTCGGCAGACACGGCCGCGAGTGGTAGTACTTCCCTACTGGGAAGGGCGGCATCCGGACCACTACACCGCTTCGAAGCTTGGGTATGAAGCGTGTTTTGTGGCGGGGCTGGCAAAACTAGCTATCAGCGCTCAGCTATCAGCTGTCAGCTCCGAGGAGTCGGATTTCGGGAAAGTAGGGTCGGCGATGGTGGGCGAAAAACAAAGCATTCCCTCAGCGGCTAAAGCCGACAAAACCGCATGTGGTGGGGGCACGACTGTAAGTCGTGCCCTTTCCGGTCGTGGCGGTTTCCCAGAATCCGCGGGCGGGGCGCCCGCCCCACATAGACCTTTCAAGATTATTTATGCAACGCTGTATCACGATGTTCGGCCAACGTTTGTGGTTGACATCAGCGAACAATTTGAAGCGCGGTTCGAGTCGCTCATGGCTTACAAGTCGCAGTTCAGCGATCAGGAAGCGGGGCGAGATATTTTCCCTGCTCGGGCCGAAATCCGAGCGCGCATTGAAGCCATGGCCCGGTTCTACGGAATGATGGCCGGGGTGACTTATGCCGAGCCATTCCTGCAAAAAGAAGTTGGGCTGGTCGAAGATGTGACGGGCATTCCTGTGAAGTCCATCTGAGGTTTCTCTGCTCGGGCTTCGCCCTTCAACTATATCTAAAGTCAAAAAGCCCCCACCCTGTCTCTCCAAAGAACGGAGAGACAAGGATGGGGCACCCATTTTGTGAGAGATCCGGCGGTCTCAGGCTCGGTGCTGACTTACTCCGGCTTCATCCCCATGTCTTGAATCATCTTCTTCTGTTCTGCTGTCCAAGTGCCGGACATGTCGCCGTGCTGCATCAGGAGTTTTTTCTGGTCGTACATGGCTTTGGTGGTATGAAACTCCTTTACGTTCGCCTGGTGACCAGAAAGGTCCCACTCGCCGACGCCCTTGTCATGGTACTTAAACACGACGTTATCGACATAGGTGATTTTGTTTCCCCAAAGATCCATCGCAGGAACCACGTGCTCCGGCTTTCCGTCAGCGTCCCGCTTCATCACGCCTTTTTCGTCGAGAACATCCGGAATGGTGAGCGTGTAAGTATTCTTGTCGGGCGAGACTTTAAAGTCGATGTCTACGATTTTTACACCCACGACGTGCGGCGGGTTCCAGCCGAACATGAAACTCAGCATTTCGTTGAACGCCTTTTGCTGGTCCGCGGTGGAGCTCTTATCGAAGTACGCTGTGCCATGCACTTTGCTGGCATCGGGATCGATGAGGTCCCCGATGAGCACGGCTTTGAAGCCACTCATGTCAACTTTGCCATAGTGACCATGTTTGATGTAGGTGAAATCGGCGGCATCACAACTGCCATGATCGGGGTGTCCATTCGACCGGCATGGGCAGCCGTAAGCAGTGCACTGGCACTCGGTCATGCTGATGCCTTGCACATCGAAATCGGGGATGTTCTTGGGAGTGGTCTTGGCTTGATCCGCAGCGATCGCCAGGCCGGAAAACGCCACGGCAAGTAAGAAAAGACCGGCGGACATTGAGAATCTCATACGTCCTCCTATGTTGTTGGGTTTTCTGCGAGCGTAGCAACTCTACCCACGTAAGGGGGAGTCGTCAAGAGGGTTGAAATGGGCGACCTCCATGGGCTTTCTAGAGCTTCGTTGCGACCGCTAGTCCGTCGCGGATGGGAAGAATCGTGGTGAATAACTGGGGAGAGGCGTACAGCAGGCGATTGAATTCCTGGATGGCTTTTGTGGACGCCTCGGACGGATTGTTTTCTGTGACTTTGCCACTCCATAGAACATTGTCAGCAACCAGAAGGCCGCCTTTCCGCAGGCGAGGAAGCGCCATACGGAGTGCGCGGGGATAGTCTTCTTTATCCAGATCGCAGAAAATGATGTCGAACAGATGAGTCTGTTCGGAGAGTAACTCGATCGCATCGCCCACTTTTATGGTGATGCGTTTGGCGACTCCAGCACGCTCGAAATATCCGCGAGCTTCGTCGGCATTTTTGCGATCGCCGTCGGTGTAGATCACGCGGCCGCCATCGACGATAGCGCGGGCCCACCAGATGGTGGAATATCCAATAGCCGAGCCCATCTCAAAAACATTTTTCGCGCTGGGGATCAAAGCTAATTGGTGCAGGATACGTCCGACAGCAGGGCCCACAATCGGAATGTTGCGCTTAGCTGCCTGCTCTTCCATCTCGGTCAGGACTTCATCGCGAGGCGGCAATAGGGAGTAGAGATAATTCTCCACCGGCTCAGAGGTGATTCCGTGCATCATCCAGCGCGGCTTGTCAGAAGTTTTCGGCATATTGCATTCCATCTCGAGCGCACAGATATTCTATTGAAGGTTTTGAGATCAATAATATAGCGTCTTTGCCGCCATCCGAGGCGTGGGGAGTAATATGTTGGCTCCATGACTCAACTCAAAGTGCTGATTTCTCGAGAGAAGATTGCCGAACGGGTTGCGGAGATGGGCAGGCAGATCACCGCTGATGCAAAGGGCGAGCCGGTAATTTTCGTCGGAGTGCTGAAGGGCGCGGCGGTTTTTCTGAGCGATCTGGTGAGACAAGTGCAGGTAGATGCGACCTTTGAATTTATCGGCGTATCAACATACGGCAATCGCCCCACGCCGACGCAGGAGCTCAGGTATGCGTGGGACTCGACTGGAGAAGTGAGACTGACGAAGGATGTGGACCAGTCGCTTCGCGGGAAGAATGTGGTCCTGGTGGAAGATATTCTGGACACGGGATTCACCCTGACGTTTCTGAAGCGGCTGTTGCAGGGTCACCAGCCGAAAAGTTTCCGCGTTGCGGTGCTGCTGGATAAGCCTTCTCGACGCAAGATGCCGGTGCAGGCGGATTACACGGGCTTTGAAATTCCCGACGCGTTTGTGATCGGGTACGGCCTGGATTATGCGGAGCGATATCGCAATCTTCCGGACATTTGCGTGCTGCCCAACGGCCCGCCGGTCGATGAAACTTGATCCTAACATTCCACGGTTGAGTGTGACGAACGTAAACAGTGTACACATCTCTGACTGTTATGATTAAGCAGTCGAAATGGCCGCCGTTCAAGCTGAAGCGCAATCGCGAATCGATCCCCTGCTGCTGGAAGTCGCCGACGTGGTCAACACCACGCTCGATCTTGACACCACGCTGCGCAGGGTGGCGGAGCTCGTCCGCAAAGTTATTGATTACGACATTTTCGGCATTCTGCTGCTCAATGAGAAGACCCAGGAGCTGTATTTCCGCTTCAGCGTCGGGCATTCAAAAGAAATTGTGGAACGCATTCGAGTGAGAGTCGGGGAGGGTGTGACCGGAGTTGCGGCGCAGCGCGCGGAAGCGGTGCTGGTGGGCGATGTTGCCAGCGATCCGCGGTATATCTCAGCGGTGCCGAATGTGCGCTCGGAACTGGCGGTGCCGTTGATCGTGAAAAACCGGGTGATTGGCGTAATCGATATTGAGTCGCCGCAGCCCGATCACTTCACCGAAGAGCATAAACGCCTGCTGACACTGATTGCATCGCGCATGGCGGTGGGCATCGAGAATGCGCGCCTATATACGCGCATGACGCGGCAGACGAAGACGCTGCTGCTGCTGAACGAAATCGCGCGCGAGCTCACGTCGATTTTGAACCTGGATGAACTGCTGAAGCGGGTCGGCGAATCACTCAGCAAGTTGATCGATTTCCAGATGTTCAGCATTTTGCTGATCGATGCTGCGGAAGAGAAATTGCAACACCGCTTCTCCCTACGGTTCCAGGAAAATATTCAGCTGAAGAACGATATCCCGATCGGAAAAGGAATTGTGGGCGCGGCGGCGGAAGAGCGCCGGGCGATACTGGTCGGGGATGTAAGGAAGGACGCCCGTTATATCGAGTCGAATCCGGAGACGCGGTCGGAGCTGGCGGCGCCCCTCATTTACAAGGACAAGGTGATTGGCGTGCTGGATCTGGAGCACACCAAGAAGAATTTTTTTACTGAAGATCATCAGAGAACAATCACAACCCTGGCAGCACAGATTGCGATTGCGATTGAGAACGCTCGTCTATACGAACAGATTGCGCGCCAGGAGGGCCGACTGGAGCGCGACCTGGCGATGGCGCGGGAGTTGCAGATGCGGTTGTTGCCGCAGACCCTCCCGCAGTTGGCACATCTGGAAATTGCTGCGAAGTTCAGCCCGGCGCGAACCATCGGCGGCGATCTCTATGATTTTTTGAGCTACTCGCAGTCGCGTCTGGGACTGGTAATCGGGGATGTGAGCGGCAAAGGAGCGCCGGCAGCAATCTATGCCGGAGTAGTAGCAGGAATTTTGCGCTCGCATGCTCCGATGGAACCGGCGCCGGCGGAGATGCTGACCGCGGTCAACTATTCGCTGGTCGAACGGCGAATTGATGCCCAGTTCGTGTCGCTGATTTATGGCATATGGGATGACGCGAACCTTACACTGCAAGTGGCAAACTCGGGACTTCCGCGGCCGGTTTATTGCCATAAAGGCAAGACGCAGCTGATAGAGGCCACCGGTCTGCCGCTCGGCCTGTTTGAAGACGCGGAGTACGATGAGTTCGTTTTTCGAGCGGAAGAAGATGACATTTTTGTTTTCTTCAGCGACGGAATTCTTGACGCGACCAATCGCGCAGGAGAACTGTTCGGCAGGACGCGCCTGGAAAAGATCATCGCGGAGTGCTCATCGCAGCCGGCGGAATCGATTGTGAAATCCATATTCAAGGCCGCGAAGGACCATGCATCCGGTGTGGAAACCTTCGACGATCAGACTGTGGTCGCAATTAAAGTTAAGGGGAGCACGCCACCGCGCACGTGAAACACACCTTCGAACGACCTCCTGGATTTGTTTACAGCTCGCAGAAAAAACGCATTCCTCGCAGTTCGGGGAAGGCCGGCAGAGTTGCGCCTATCCGACAGCTGAACTGCGAGCAACTTCCGCTGTCAGATCTTGCAGAACGATTCGGAACGCCGCTTTATGTGTACTCCGCGACAAGTATTCGCGAACGGGTTCGGGGCTTTGCGCGCGCTTTTGGCGGCGTCTCGCACGTCTGCTATTCGGTCAAGGCCAATTCGAATCTCAGCATTCTGCGACTGCTGGCCAAAATGGGCTGCGGCTTTGACGTGGTGTCAGGCGGGGAACTGGAGCGGGTGCTGCGCACCGACAGGCCCGCAGCGAAAAGGGTTGTTTTTTCCGGGGTGGGAAAAACGGCGGCGGAGACAGGGGCTGCGCTCAAAGCGGACATTCTGCTGTTCAATCTGGAGAGTCCCGCTGAAATGGAAGTGGTTGCGGCGTGCGCGGCAAAGCTGAAACGCAAGGCACGCATAGCGTGGAGGGTAAATCCGGATGTTCCGGCAGAAACTCATCCTTATATTTCGACCGGATTGAGGAAGCATAAATTCGGTGTTCCGATTGGCGAGGCGCGCGAATTATATGCAGAGGCGGCGCGATCGAGATATCTACAAGTTGCCGGAGTGAGTGTGCATATCGGGTCACAGATCACGCAGTTTGCGCCGTTTCGGGCGGCGATGGAGCGTGTAGCCGAACTGGTTCGGCAGCTGCAAAGCGACGGGCACAAGATTCAATACGTGGATGCAGGCGGCGGGCTGGGGATCAACTATGACGGGCCACAGGATTTTTCAATTGTAGTTGCGGAATATGCCGATGCGGTGACGCGACCTTTGCGCGAACTGAAAGTTAAAGTGCTACTTGAGCCTGGACGGTCTATCATTGGGCCGGCGGGAGCGCTGCTTACGACGGTGCTTTATCGCAAAACCAATGCCGGAAAAAAGTTTGTCGTCGTTGATGGCGCGATGAATGACCTGATCAGGCCGGCGTTGTATCAGGCTGAACATCAGATCGTTCCAATAGAGGACTTCAAGGCGGCCCCCGAAATTGTCGATATTGTCGGACCAGTGTGCGAGTCGGGAGATTTCTTCGCGCACGATCGCACTTTACCCACGGTTGGCGCGGGAGATGTTCTCGCAATCCTTGATGCGGGCGCTTATGGTATGGCGCTGGCTTCAAACTACAATACTCGGTCCCGTCCCGCAGAAGTGCTGGTCGATGGGAAGTCTGCGAGACTCATCCGGCGCCGCGAGAAGGTGGCCGACCAGCTAAGGTCGGAGATATTCAGGAACGCTTAGCCCCGCCTTCGATCCAGCCCTCTGATGCGCGTCAGTGCACAATCTCCGGGCCCAACGTCCCATCGGACCACTTGCTAACCAAGACGAGGAAAATGGTCACCCGTTCTTCAGGGTCATCCGCCGCCAAGACCGGAGAACCTGGCAGATTGGCTCCCCAGCTCTTCGCGGAGTCGCCGGACACTAAAAACATCAGATGAGGATGCCAGCTCATGCCGCGGTCGTTCAAGTACTGTTGCTTCGATGTCATGTAGCACATCGCTCCCGG
>Ga0157372_10002817_pt1 | contig 18783 bp, 22 predicted proteins | sample C55metaG_FD_115307 | JGI IMG/M metagenome (GOLD analysis project Ga0157372, IMG submission 115307) | Corn rhizosphere microbial communities from Kellogg Biological Station, Michigan, USA - C5-5 metaG | ecosystem: Host-associated > Plants > Roots > Rhizosphere > Soil | place: USA: Michigan... | reverse complement strand
TCTCGATTCGTCGATGCTATAATTCACGACCTCCGCGGGAATAGCTCAGTTGGTAGAGCGCAACCTTGCCAAGGTTGAGGTCGCGAGTTCGAGACTCGTTTCCCGCTCCAGTTTCCAGGGAGAGCCGAAAGTCAGCTCTCCCTTTTCGTTTGCCCGGCGGCGACGATCGCGTTTCCGCGAAGGCTCCACTCCTGGCGGGGTGGCAGAGTGGTCATGCAGCGGCCTGCAAAGCCGTGGACGCCGGTTCGATTCCGACCCCCGCCTCAAGTCAGCGCCCGTCACCGCCGCCAATCCTCATTCAATAGCTGCTCCGCCGCCGTTACGACGTGACCGACGCACTTAGGTGAGCTCGGTAAGGCTTGCGGTGGATGTGGATGAGGGGTCTAATCCGGACGGCAGAGCGCTCGGTCCGGCCCGCGTTCGACGAGAGGCCGAGCCGCCACCCACGGGTGGCTCCCGTCAAGGAGAAAACAATGATTTGCTCGGCGTATCGCCTCCGTAATCGGTCCGCGATGTGGATGATGTCCACGGTGCTGCTTGGGATGCTGGCCGTCTTCTCGCTCTCGGCGCACGGGCAAACGCTGCAGGAGAAGATCAAGAATCATCAGCCGGTCGTGGTTGGCACCGAGGACGACTATCGGCCGTTCGAGTTTGTCGAGAATGGAAAGCCCGCCGGGCTCGACAACGAGCTCTTCCAGTTGTTGAAGGCGGAAGCCAAATTCGATCTGCGTCAGGAAATCATTCCCTGGACCGGATTGCTGGCCGGCGTCAGCAGCGGCAAGTACGACGCCGCGGTCACCGGCGCGCTCATCAACCAGGAGCGCATGAAGGCGTTCGATTTCGCGATGCCGGTCGCGGCAAACATGCACTTTTATCTGAAGCGCAAGAACGACACCAGCATCACAGGCATCAAGGACCTCTCCGGCAAGACCGTCGGTGTGCAGTCGGGAAGCGTTCTCCTCGCGCGCCTGCCAGAACTTGAGAAGATGATCGCGAAGACGGGGGGCAAGATGGGCAAGGTCGTTCAATACGCTTCCTATCCCGAGGCCTATCAGGATTTGGCCAACGGGCGTGTCGACTATGTGGTGAACGGTGAAATCAACTTGCTCGGCGTCATGGCCGAACGGCCGGGCGTGTTCGAGATGGGACAGCCGGTCGTCGAGACACCTTCGTATGTCGGCTGGCCGGTGAAGAAGGGCAACAAGGAGATGCTGGACTACCTCAACAACTTCCTCCGCACGGTGCGGGCCAACGGGAAGCTTGAGGAGTTGCAGAAGAAATGGCTGAAGACGAGCTTCAAGAACCTGCCCGAGCACGTCGAGCCCAATTTCTAAGCGCTACTTTCAGCTGTCTCGGCGGTAATGACCTGGAATTGAGAGGCGGGCCAGTCATTAGTGTCTGACCTGCCGTTCCTCCTTCAGGGTGCCGTCGTCACGGCGAGTGTCTCGCTCGTCGCCATCGTCCTCGGGGTGCCGCTAGGACTCGCTCTCGCGATCGTCCGCTGGCGACGAGTACCGCTGCTGTCACCGCTCGTCGCGCTCTACGTCAGCGTGATCCGCGCGACACCGGCGATCACTCTTGCTCTGCTGATTTTCTTTGGAAGCCCGAGCCTGGGCATCGTTCTCGGCGCAGCGCCGGCAGCCGTGTTGACGCTGCTCATCAACACCAGCGCGTTCAACTGCGAGATCTGGCGCGCGGCGCTCATCGACTTTCCCCGCGACCAGGTGGAAGCTGCGCGCGCCTTTGGAATGCCGCCGCGGCTTATGTTCCGGCGCGTCGTTTTGCCCCAGGTATGGCGTACCAGCCTGCCGGCGCTGGTGAACGAGATGACGCTGCTCATCAAGGCGAGTCCGGCCCTGGCGGTGATCGGCATCGTCGACCTCACGCGCGCCGCCAGCCGTATAGGAGCCGCGACCTACAAGCCATTGCCGCCTTTCCTCGCGGCGACCGCCATCTACATGCTGCTCGTCATGCTCTTCGTTGCGGCACAGCGCTACGTCGAGCGGCGCGTGCGGCAGAGGTTCGAAATGGCATGAGCCGCGATTTTCTCGTTGCGTTCGCGCACTACGATCAATACCTGAGCGGCTTGTGGAACACGCTTTGGCTTTCAGCCGCGACGCTCGTGCTCGCATCCATCGCCGGCTGCTTCGTCGCCGCGCTGATGCTTACCCGACACAAGGTAGTGCGGTTGCCGGCGACGGGGTTCGTCGATGCCATGAGATGCGTGCCGTTCCTGCTGTTCGCGTATCTCGTCTACTACGGGTTACCGGAACTATCGATTCGCTTGGACAGCTGGACGTCGGGACTGATCGCGCTCGCCGTCTACCACACGGCCTATGTTGCGGAAATCGTACGCGGCGCGTGGACCAATCTCTCCCGGGAACAGATCGAAGCGGGACGGGCGTTCGGATTCGCGGGGCTTCCGCTGTTCGCGCGCATCATCCTGCCCCAGCTTTTCTTCGCCTCCGTGCCGCTGATCGGAAACCAAAGCATCTACATTCTGAAGGACAGCGCGTTCCTCATGATCATCACGGTACCGGAGCTGACCTTTGCCGCGAGCTCCGTGCAGTCCACTTATTTCGTGCCGTTCGCGTCCTTCGTCATCGCGATGCTGCTTTACTGGCTGGTCACGCTCGTCATTGAGGCCATGCTAAAACGCGTCGAGCTCGCCGCGGAGGTCCGTCGTGCCTGAAGAGGGCGGCGCCGAAGCACTGGCGGTCGAGGTTCGACAATTGGGCAAGCGCTACGGCGCGCTGCAGGTGCTGAGCGACGTCACGTTCGACGTTCCGACGGGCACCACCGTATGCATTCTCGGTCCAAGCGGATCAGGAAAATCGACATTGCTTCGCTGCATCAATTTCCTCGTACGGCCCGACGAGGGGGAGGTCTACCTCCATGGCGAGCGCGTTGGCGTGAAGAACGGCACGTGGATGACCGAGCGCGATCTGTGCCGCTACCGGGTGCGGATGGGAATGGTCTTCCAGCACTTCAATCTGTGGCCGCATCTCACCGTGCTCGAGAACGTCACGGAAGCGCCGGTTCACGTCCTCGCGCGATCGCGGGCAGAAGCGGCAGCCCAGGCGCGAGCGCTGCTCGAGAAAGTCGGACTTGCCGAGAAGCAGGACATGTATCCGCATACGCTCTCCGGCGGTCAGAAGCAGCGCGTGGCGATTGCACGGGCCCTCGCCACCAATCCGGACGTACTTCTCTTCGACGAGCCCACGAGCTCGCTCGATCCCGAAATCATCGGTGAGGTGCTGTCGGTCATGGAAGAGCTTTCCCACGAAGGCATGACGATGATCGTGGTGACGCATGAAATGGGCTTCGCGCGCGAAGCGGCGGATTCGGTGATTTTCATGGATGCAGGGCGAATCATTGAGAAGGCGACACCCGACGCGTTCTTCACCCAGCCGACGACCAAGCGCGCTCAACAGTTCCTCCAGCGCTACGTAAGGTGACCCGATGACCCACGGCACAACGTTATCCACTGAATCGCACTTGCAGTCGACCGTCGTTCCGCCCGGCGGCGATTGGTCCGGCATCGTGAAGCGAGGCCAGGTTCTGCGGCTCGTCGATCTCGAGGGGCGGCAAGCAGTCGATTTCCTGTGCTACAACGCCGCAGATCCGTCCGAACGCTACAACGCCGCCGACACGATGAAGATCAATGCGTCGCTCTTCATCGGAAAAGGGACGCGCCTCTACTCGGACATGGGCAACGTGATGTTCCGCGTGATCGACGACACCTGTGGACGTCACGACACGATTGGTGGTTGCTGCTCGCGCGAGAGCAACCGCGTTCGTTATGGTGTCCGAGAAGGTGCCAACTGTCGCGACAACTTCCTGCGCGCCCTGTCCCGGCACGGCCTGGGCAAGAAGGACATCGTCGCGAACATCAACTTCTTCATGTACGTGCCGATCGAGAAGGACGGCCGGATGGCGATCGTGGACGGTCTGTCCAGGCCCGGCGATCATATCGACCTCAAGGCCGAGATGGACGTGCTTGCGGTCTTGTCCAACTGTCCGCAGGTCAATAACCCCGCGAACGCGTACAACCCGACGCCGATTCAGGTCATCCTTTGTTCAGACGGGCAGCGATAGAGCTACCGAGGACATCCATGCCGACGGTCACGCGCGCGCCGCGACGGCCTCGATCTCTACGGTCCAGTCGGGATGCGACAGCCGCTTGACGGTGACCATCGTGATTCCGGGACCGCCATTTCGACTTATCTTGCGCCAGGCCTCGCGGTTGAGCTCAACGTCTCGAGGATCGGTGATGTAGACGTTGACGCGCACGAGATCTTCCGGACCCATGCCCGCCTCGGCGAGTACCGCAAGCACGTTCTGCCATGCGCGCTCCACCTGCTTGGCGGAGTCGCCGGCAATCCTTCCGTCCGGATCGACACCGACTTGCCCGGCGACGTGCAGCCAGCGCGCGTTCGGAGGTACCTCCACTCCCTGGCTGTAAGAAGCGAACGGCTTGACGACGCCTTCAGGATTGTGCTTTTTCAGCATAGTACGCAAGGATTCCGTGCGTCGGGAACACCATGGGCCCCGCTCAGCCCCCTAACTGCTCGCTGACGTAACCCGCTGGCAGTCCCCGCGAGATTGTCGTTCTCGGAGGCCCACTGTTGGTATTCGCTACTGCGTCATCTTGACGGTCGCCGGCTCGAATGACCAGGCGCTCGCGTCCACCTTCTTAGCGATGGAGAGGTCGGTCTTCTGCTGGAGCGGCGGTGCCGCCGCGAAGATCTTGAGGTCGTACGCCTGTTTGCCGAGGCCGAAGTAGCGCGCGAGCTCGCTATCGGAGAACGAGATGCGGATGTCCTTGAGCGACTTCGCATCCCATTGGGGGTCGTAAGCGGTTGTCTTCGCCACCACCGCCGGACTGAGCGCTCGCGCCGCTTCCGGCTCGCGGAACCACTCGTTGACCTGGTCCTTATGGTTCGCGGCGTAGAGCAGCGCCTCCTTGTGCGCCTTGAGAAACTTCTCCGCGACCTCAGGTCGCGACTTGGCAAGGTCGCTCCGCATCACGATGACCATCGTGAGGCTGTTGTCCTCGCTCAGCACGCGACCCAGGCCCTTCTCGACGAAATTTTCCACCCACGGGTCCCAGACGAACACCGCATCGGTCTTACCCGCGCGGAATGCGTCGGACAGGTCGCCGAAGCCCATGTTGACCATCCTGACGTCACTCGGCTTCACTCCACCCTTCTCGAGCATGGATAGCGCGGCCAGGTAGATCGAGCTGCCGAAGGGCCCACTCAACTGCTTTCCTTTAAGGTCGTGAAGGGTCTTGATGTCCGACTTTGACGAGGCGAGGATCGCGCCACGAAACACCGACTGTCGCCCGATTACGGTCGTGGGCGAGTTGACCGCGGCCAGGGAGACTGACGGCATATCGCCGACGAAGCCAACGTCGATCGCGCCTGAGACGAGCGCCTCGTTCACCGCCGGTCCGTAGGTGAACATTGTGAACGTACCCTTCAAGCCGTTGCGCTGAAGAATGTCCGTCTTGGCGAGCGTGTGCGCGATCTGCGCCTCGACCGTGGTCGTCGGCTGCCAGCCTATGCGGATAGGAATCAATTCCTGCGCGACGGCCACAGCGGCTGCCATAGCGACCAATGCGACGACGGAATTTGCCAACCACTGCGTGTATGCGTTGAACCTTTGCATGCCGGTCACCTTCTTTATGCGTGGGTCGATAGGGATTCCACTCGATGCCGCCCCAAACTCGATTCGTTGTCCTGACCCTCCCACTCCGCCTTCAGCGATTCCCACAGCTCCTGTGAGAGCCGCACAAACTCCGCCATTCCGCGCGTCGCCGAGCTGCGCGGACGCGGCAGTGACACACGGTACGTCCCGCGGATCCGCCCAGGATGCGCACCCATCACGACGATGCGGTCGGCGAGGAACACGGCCTCCTCGATGGAGTGCGTGACGAACAGCACGGTCTTGCCCGTCTCTGAAGAGATGCGCGCAACTTCCTCCTGCAGCAGCACTCGGGTCTGCGCATCAAGGGCGCCGAAGGGCTCGTCCATCAGAAGCACGTCGGGATTGGGCGCGAGCGCGCGAGCGATCGCGGCGCGCTGTTTCATTCCACCCGAGATCTCGTGTGGATAGCGATCCTCGAAGCCGCTCAAGCGAACGAGCGACAGGAACCGCCGCGCTACTTCGGCGCGCTCGGATTCATGCATGCCCTGAGCCTTTAGGCCGAACTCGACATTGCGCTGTACCGTCATCCAGGCGAACAGCGCGTAGTCCTGGAACACCACGGTCCGCCGGCGATCCGGACGAGTGATCTCGACACCGTCGTGCAGGACGTAGCCGCGCGTAGGTCGGATGAATCCGGCCACGAGGTTAAGCAGCGTTGACTTGCCGCAGCCGCTCGGGCCAAGCAGAACCACGAACTCTCCCGCATCGATGGAAAGATCAGCGCGATCGAGCACAAGCAACGAGTCGCGCGTGCCACGTATCGGAAATTCCTTGACAACGTTCTCCAGGAGCAGCTGCGGAGCGCTTGCCGAAGCTACTTCCGCGTATCCTGCCATGGGACGAGTCGCCTCTCGACATAGCTCATCAGCGCGTTCATAGCGAACCCGATGAGTCCGATAGTGATCATACCTGCCACGACGTTAGGCGTCTGCAACAGCACACGGTTGAGCTGGATCATGTAGCCAAGCCCCGACTGCGCAGCGATGAGCTCGGCCGCGACCACGCACATCCAGCCAACGCCCAATGCGATACGCAATCCCGGGAATATGATTGGTAAGGACGCAGGGATCAGCACGTCGAGAATCACCGTACGCGGCGTAGCGCCGAGGCACAGTGCGGCGTTGATCTGGGTGCGCTCGATGTTACGCACGGCTGAGAACGTGCTCACGAAGATCGGGAACAGCGCGCCGATGAATACGAGAAAATAGCTCGGCGCGTTGCCGATGCCGAACCAGAGGATTGCGATGGGCGTCCACGCGATTGGAGGAATGGGTCGCAATGCCTCGACGATCGGCTTAATGAAATCGGACAGTGGCCGGAACCACCCGAGGACGACACCCAGGGTGAGTCCGACCAGCGCCGCAAGCAGGAAGCCCACCAGAACGCGCTCGATGCTGGCGCCGATGTCGCGCAGCAACGATCCGTTGCGAAGGAGGTCCCCGAACGTCTCGATGAGTCGCAGCGGTCCAGGCAACAGCACGGCGTTGATCCAGCCCGCGCTTGCAAGGAGCTGCCATACGACCAGTACGACCATGAACCCGATCGCGCCACGGAGCAATACGCGCGCTCGTTCGCTGAAGATCGCGTGCGATGGGGACACAGATGCGGGCGGCGTTTGCGCCAGGCTCCGCGTGTGCGGTGCGATCGAAGACGGTTTCATCGGGTAGCTTGGCGCACACACGCCTCAGGTGGTCGGGCGACCTCGCGGGGGAATATGTCACCGGTTCTGGCGAGTGTCAAAGGCAGTTCGTGCGCCGCCACCGCCTTTCCAGCATGACCGAACGACCCGATCTCTTCGGCGCGCCGACGCCGTCGCCGTGGTGCGGATCGGATCTGGCGGCCACCCACCAGGAACGAGCGTAGATTCAATCGGCTGATCGCTCGAATGCTCGAGTTGCGCAACGGCTCGCCGCCTCACAGCGCGCCGTCGATCGGTTTCACGCGCGGGACGCAAGCGAGATCGCGCCGTAGCGCCGCGAAATCAGTTGGTCGATTTCGGACGTTGCAGACGACGGGCCGGATGCGACCCAAGGTAGGCAATCGGCGTCCTCAACAGCAGCCGTCAGTGAATCAACTCGATTGGAGTGCGGCGATCAGTGAAGGGCGTGAACGATCGGCAACTCGATCAGTGAATCACCTCGTCTGCGCGTAGCAGAAGCGATTGCGGAATGGTGACGTCCAACGCCTTCGCGGTTTTCAGATTGATCGCCAGCTCGAACTTCGTCGGCTGCTCGATTGGCAGGTCACCGGGTTTCGCACCCTTGAGGATCTTGTGGACAAGGGTTGCCATGCCCCGTCCCTGGCCCGAATAGTTGGGCGCATAGGACGCGAGGCACCCTGACGACACGAACGTTCTGCCCTCCGCGACTGTGGGGAGAGCGTGCTGTAACGCCGAGTTAGCGATCTGATCGCGGTTGGTGAAAAAGATCGGATCAGCGCGGACAATGAGTGCGTCGGCCTTCATGCGGGCGACTTCCGCAATGATTCTCTCGAGTTGAGTAGCATCGGCCACATCGGCGAAAATCGGCTGCATGCCGAGCGCGCGATAGGCCTGCTCGTCCTCCTTGCGAATGAGCTTAACGTACGCATTCGCAGGATCAACAAGCTCGCCGACCCGCGTGGCCGCCGGACGCAACTGTCGCAAGAGTTCGAGACGCTTCGCTGCGAGCTCCGGGGCAACCATGGAAACGCCCGTGATATTGCCACCCGGACGCGACATGCTGGCGACCAAACCGATACGCAGGGGGTCTCCGGATTGGGACACGATCGGAATTGTCGTCGTCGCTTTCTTGGCGGCGAGCGAAGCGACCGCACCAGTCGCGAGAATCACGTCAACATTGAGTTCCACCAACTCCACCGCCAGCGCAGGCACAAGGTCGGCCTTGCCTTCGGCAGAGCGCAATTCGACCCGTAAATTCTTGTCCTCGATCCAACCGAGCTCGCGCAATGCCTCGAAAAAGGGCGTCCAATTGGCGCGAGAAAGGGTTCCTGCGGACAAGATGCCGAGGCGACGAACCTTCCCCGTCGGTCGCGCCAGAACGATCGACGGTACAGCCAACAAACTGCCGGCCAGCACGTCAATGAAGGTACGTCGGTCCATCACTCAGTTAGTGTCTACTGAGAAAACCATATTACGCCCCCGCGTCTCTTAGCCGATGCCCGTCCGCGGGCATCGAAGGGTCGCCCGTGACTTCCCCGCTTCGGCATCCGACGATGTGATCGGTACCGCGCAATCCGTGCCCTGCGCGGATCGCATCGGGCGTCGGAGGTGATCGGTACCGCGCAGTCCGTACCCTGCGCGGATCGCGTCGGGCGTCATCCGCCCGAGGGAGTGGCAACCGCCGCCTGCAGGTTCGCGCTCAGTACCGCAAACAGCTCCTCGACGTCGACGGGCTTCCGCACTACGGCCGTGATGCCGGCGCGCTCGACGTCCGCGTCCGTGATTCCATCGGCGTACCCGGTGTAGAGGATGATCGGCAGATCGGGCCGCAGTGCGCGCGCGGCACGCGCGAACTCGATGCCCGTCATCGCGGGCATCGTCTGATCCGTGATGACGAGGTCGAAGCCGTCGCTCGCCGCGAGCGCATCGAGCGCCGCGTGCGCCGTGGTGAACGTCGCGACCGACAAGCCCCAGTGCGCGAGGCGATCCTCCATGAAGCGCGCGACGGGAAGCTCGTCGTCGATCACCGCAACGCGTCCGGCAAGCGAGCGCGCAGCAGGCGGAAAATCGAGATGGGCCCGCGTCGGCGATACGAGATCGACCGGCGCCGCGTGTGCCGGCAGCAGGACCCGAAACGTCGTCCCGGTGCCCGGCCCGCTGTCGACGACGATGTGGCCCCCATGCTCGTGGACGATGCCATGCACCGTGGCGAGCCCCATGCCGCTTCCCTGTCCGACGGGCTTCGTCGTGAAGAACGGCTCGAACATGCGCTCCTGCACGTCGGGCGGGATCCCCGGTCCGCCGTCCTCGACCGATAGCTCGACGCGCTCGCCCTCGACGTTGCAGCGGCAACTCGCGCAGACGCACGCCGGCACGATGCGCATGCGCACCGTGAGCACGATGCGTCCACTTGCACGCATCGCGTCGCGTGCATTGATCACGAGGTTCATCAGCACCTGCTCGAGCTGCACGGGATCGAGCAGGACGGGCGACGCATCGTCGTCGAGCACGCTGCGCAGCTCGACGGTCGACGGCAGCGACGAGCGGAGCAACTTCATCGACTCGCGCACGAGGGGCGCGAGCGCGAGCGGACGCGGCTCGCCGCGGCGGCCGCGGCTGAACGTGAGCATCTGCTGAATCAGGTCCCGCGCGCGCCCGCACGAGAGCGCCGCGCGTTGCAGGTACTCGTCGAGTTTGGGATCGCTTCCCTCGCAGCGCTCCGCGGCGAGCGTGACGTAGCCCAGGATGCTCGTCAGCAGGTTGTTGAAGTCGTGCGCGATGCCGCCCGTCAAATGCCCGAGCGCTTCCATCTTCTGCGCCTGTCGCAGCTGCGCCTCGAGGCGCTCGTGCTCGCGCTCGGCACGCCGGCGCTCGGTCAGGTCGCGAATCATCGCGAGCACGTGCGGCTCGCCGCGGTGGCGAAACGGGATCGTGCGCACCTCGATCGGAAACGGCTCGCCGTTGCGACGCACCGTCTCGATCTCCTCGTGGCAGTGCTCGCCGGCGAGCGTGCGCGCGATGATCTCCTCCTGTCGCTTCCGGTGCGCCTCGGTGACCTCGCGCCCGCGCCGCCCGCCGATCGCCTCGTCGCGCGCGTAGCCATACATGCGCTCGTACGCGGGATTGACGTCGACGCGCTGGAACTGCGAGCTCCACAGGACGAGCGCGTCCGCCGACGCGTTGAAGATGGCGCGATACTGCTCAGCGCTCGCGCGGAGCGCCTCCTGGGACCGCGTGTGCGCGATCTCCGCGACGGCGCGCACTGCGAAGATTTTCAGCATGGCCTCGGCGTGCGCGGCATCGTGCATCGGCGCGCGCGACATCGCGGCGATCAGGCCGAGCGGACGGCCGGCGGCATCCACGAGCGGTAGCGCCGCGTAACTGTCCATGCGCTTCGCCGCGAACAACGTCCCGGGCGGGAACTCGGGATTGACGCCGGTGCCGACGAATCGGAACGCACGACCGACCACGTGCCGGCAAGGCGAGCCGGCGAGCGCGTAGTCGAAGTTCCGCAGCGGGCGCCCGTCGAGCCAAACGGCGAGCGTGTGCATGATCGACGCATCGTCGTCCGCGTAGACGGCGATCATCGCGACGTCGGTGGCGAGGATCTCGGCCAGGTAACGGCACAATTCGACGAACACCGCGTCGCCTTCCGCACTCGACACCGCGAGCGCCGCCGCGCGCAGCGCCTCCTCGCTGCGCCGGCGTTCCGTGATATCGGTCGCGATGCCGCCGAGCGCGTACAGGTCGCCCGCGCCGTCGAACAGCGGAAAGCGGTGCGACAGATACGTTCGCGGCCCGCGCTCGGTCTGCACGGTATCCTCGAAGTCGATGGCGTGCCGCGCCTGCGCGACTGCGGCGTCGTTGCTGCGAAAGCGTGGCGCTTCGCCGGGAAAGAGCTCGACGTCGCAGTGCCCGACGATCGCCGCGCCGGGCAAGCCGGTGATCCGCTCGAACTCCCGATTCACGAACAGGTAGCGCCCCTCCAGGTTCTTCACGAAGATCGCGGCGGACGCATGGTCGAGGATCTGTTGCACGTACGGCGTGGGCGCCACGCTTGCGAGGGCGTCGGGACGTTGCATGCTGCTCCTCTGTCGCGGAAGCTGCCGGCAGATTCTAGCGCCGGGTGGCGCTCGTGCTCGTGACTGTTACCCGCCGGTTACATGCGAAACGCGGCGGTTACGCAGAATCGCGCGCAGGAACGAACATGTAGCCGGCGCCGCGCACGGTGCGAATCGTCTGCGGCCGCTCGGGATCCGCCTCGATCTTGCGGCGCACGCGCGCGATGCGGATGTCGATGGATCGGTCGAACGGCTCCCACTCGCGGCTGCGCGTGAGGTTGAGCAACCGGTCGCGCGTGAGCACCTGGTTCGGCCGCTCGACGAATGCCTTCAGGAGGTCGAACTCCATGCCGGTGAGCGGCACCTCGCTGCCGTCGGCGGCGTAAAGCCGGTGCGAGGCCAGGTCGAGCGAGCACGTGCCGACGCGCGCGCGTGGAGTCGCCTGCGACTCGCGCTCGGGCGTCGCACCTGCCTGGACGCGTCGCAACACGCTCTTCACCCGCGCGCGAAGCTCACGCAGGTCGAACGGCTTCGCGATGTAGTCGTCGGCGCCGATCTCGAGTCCTGCGACACGATCGGCGAGCTCGGCGGCAGCGGTGACGACGATGATGCCGACATCGAAGCGCTCCCGCAGGTATCGCGCGAGCAACAGTCCGTCTTCGCCGGGCAGGTTGAGATCCAGCAATACGACGTCGGGAAGGCGTTGCCCGATCACGGCACGCATCGCGATGCCGTCAGCCGCGTGCTCGACGTCGTAGCCATGCGTGCCGAGATACTCGGCAAGCATTTCGCGCACTGAAGCGTCGTCCTCGACGATCAGGATCCGGCCCTGGCCTGACACGCGCGTTGGCCCCTTGAAAAGTCGCCGCGAGTATAGCCCCGCGATCGGCGCGCCGCGCATCGGCTGCGGCAATACAAATGAAACGGAATACGGCGCGAAGCGAAATCGCGCGGTTACCACGCGCCTCCAGACTTCGCATCGTGCATCGCGCCGTTCATGCGCGGCACTGCAAGCCGATCACGAACAGGAGCCATGCGATGCACGACGAAAACCCGATGGTTGCGTGGGTCAACCACGCGATCGCGGCGAACGGCTTTGCCGACGACGCCGCACCGTTGATCGATGCACCGTTCACCCGGAGAAGAGCCATGCAAACGACCATGCCGCAAGCCGACGCCAGGCGCTACGCGAAGTGCGTCGCGGTTTCGAAGCGCATCCGCTGGGACATCGACCGCGACGTCTTCAGAGGTCGCGAGTTCGATTTCACGAGGAAGTTCCTGCCCGACGGACTGTCGGACATTCGCGCGCTCGGGTTCCTGTCGGCCACCGAGCAGCGTCTGCTGTCGCAGATCCAGGGCCGCACTTACGCGAACATGTTCGGACTCGTCGAGCGCTTCATCGGCGCCAAGATCCTCGAGGTGAGCCGCGACCACTGGCTGGGCGACCAGGTTGCCTTGGAGGCGCTCGTCCGCTTCAGCGACGAGGAGCTCAAGCACCAGGAGCTCTTCCGGCGCATCGAGTCGATGATCGGCGCCGGCATGCCGGCGGGCTACGCGTTCCTGCCGCAGCCGAACGAGGTCGCCTCGGTCGTGCTCGGCAAATCGACGTGGTCGGTCCTCGCGCTCACCTGCATGATCGAGCTCTTCACGCAGACACACTATCGCTCGAGCATCGAGCCCGACGCCGAGCTCTCGCCGCTGTGGAAGGACGTGTTCCTGTTCCACTGGAAGGAGGAGTCGCAGCACGCGATCCTCGACGAGCTCGAGTGGAAACGCGAGGACGGCAAGCTCACGTCCGCGCAACGCGACGCCGCCGTCGACGACTTGATCGCGCTCGCGGCCGCGGTGGACGGCATGCTGCAGGTACAGTCTGGCGCGGACACGCACTACTTCGTCGAGACGTGCGGACGCCCGCTCGCAGCGAACGACGTCGAGCGCATTCGCGCGACGGTGCTCGGCGCTTACCGGCATCAGTACATCGTGTCCGGCGTGCAGGACCCGCGCTTCGCCGCGATCCTCGGTTCGCTGATCAGCCCCGAGCAAGGCGCGCGCATCGGCGCCGCGCTCGTCCCCCTCCTCGCGTAACGGAGGCGACGATCATGGCCGTTTCCTCCCCTATCGGGTTCGACGTCGACCGCCTGCGCGCACGCGTGCTCGCCACCTACGAGCGCGTCGCGCACGAGCCCGGCGGCGACTTTCATTTTCATCGCGGCGCCGACTACGCGGTGAACTGGCTGCGGTACGACGCCGCGGAGATCGCGCTGCTCCCCCAGGTCGCGACGGACCGCTTCGCCGGCGTCGGCAATCCCCTGCGCATCGGTCCCTTGCTTCCTGGCGAAGCCGTGCTCGACCACGCGTGCGGCGGCGGCATGGATCTGCTGCTCGCTGCGCGACGCATCGGCGCACGCGGCCGTGCGATCGGCGTCGACATGACGCCCGCAATGCGCGACGTCGCGGCGCGCGCGGCGCGTCAGGCCGGGCTCGCGTCGATCGTCGATATCCGCGCGGGCGTATTCGAGGAGCTTCCCGTCGACGATGCGAGCGTCGACGTGGTGCTGTCGAACGGCGTCGTCAATCTTTCGCCGGACAAGACGCAGGTGTTCCGCGAAATCCACCGGGTGCTGCGTCCCGGCGGGCGCCTGTATCTCGCCGATGTCGTCGTGCAACGCGAGCTCAAGGAGGACGTGCGCAACAACCCCGAATTGTGGGCGGCATGCATCGGCGGCGCACTGCCCGAGCCGGAGTTCGCGGTGCTCGCCTTGTCGGCCGGATTGCGCGAGCCGGCGATCGTCGAGCGCTTCGACTGCTTCCGCGGCACGACGGCCGAAGCGAAGGTCTCGCGCGACCTGCGTGTCCACGCGATCAACTTTTTCGCCCGCAAACCCGCGCGCTCGTCATGAACGCGATCGTCGACGACCCCTGCGCGCGCGTCGACGCCAGCTGACACGCCTATCGGCGTTTGACTGATAGCACGGGGGTTGCCTTCCACATTATGGTGCGTGCATCCCGCGTGAGGAGGGGTCATGTTTTCGAACAGAACGACGACGCGCAGTCCCCAGGAGCTCGCAGGCGATTTCAATCAGCTGGTCGAGCAAGGCAAGGCCTTGTTGGGCGAGTTGATGGAAAAGCCCCAGGAACGGTCCGTCAACGTGCGCGCGGTCCTGGACGACGTCGGCGAAAGGCTCGCCGGGTTCCAGTCGTCAGCCAGCAAAGCCGCCCAACGGAGCGCCAGGCAAGGCGCAAAGTACGCGCGTCGAGCGGACCGCTATCTGCACGACAATCCGTGGCCGACGATGGTCGGCGGGATCATCCTGGGCGTCCTTGCCACGCTGTGGTTGAGTCAACGCCGTTGAGACGGCCAAAAAACGATTGCTGCTGCCCGCCCGACGCGCCTGAACGGCAGCTTGGAGACGAATCATGGCAGAAAACCCTCGCGCTTCTCCGGTGGACGCCGCGGCAGAACAAGCACGCACGGCGACCGATCGCATGGCGACCAAGGCCACCGATGCCATCACGTCCGTGAAAACGTCGATTCACGAAACCGTCGATAACGTTGCGGATCGCGCCAACGCTGCGACGCAGTGGACCTCGGACAAGATCGACGCCGCCAGGCGAGCTCCGGCCGACAGCATCGAGGCGGGCGCGGACTACATCCGAGCCAACCCCTACGCCTCGGTTGCCGTTGCCCTTGCCGTCGGATACGTGATCGGGCGAATCGGCCGACATGTCTAACGCTTGACGGTGGCGCGGCGAACAACGCGCGCCCCGGAACGCGTCGACGTGCGGTGCCGATGCCGATCGAACAAGTCGGCGCGCGCGACCACGTGCGTCAACGCGCGGACGTCGCCGAATCGGCGAGCGCGACGCCGATCATGCTGTCCCGCGTGACGAGGCGCGCAAGCGCCTCCTCGCTCCAACCCTCGGTGCCCGCCGGACGCTTCGGTGCGACCATGTAGCGCATGTCGGCGGTGCTGTCGTGCACGCGGATCTGCACGTCGTCGGGGAGCGCCGTGCCGAATTCGGCGAGCACCGCGCGCGGATCGCGCACCACGCGCGAGCGATAGTTGCGGCTCTTGTACCAGTCCGGCGGCAGCCCGAGCAGCATGCGCGGATAGCACGAGCAGAGCGTGCAGACGATCACGTTGTGCACGCCCTCGGTATTCTCGACGACGATGAGCTTGAGCGGACCGACGTCGAGGCCGATTTCCTCGGCGGCCCGGCTGCCGTCCGCCAGCATGCGCGCCTTGTACGCCGGATCGATCCAGGCGCGCGCGATCATCTTCGCGCCGCGACCGGCGTCGCGCCCGTCCATGTCTTCGACCTGGCGGCGTACGTCGTCGGCGGTCACGATGCCCTTGTCGATCAGGAGCTCGCGCACCGCCGCCTCCATCGCCCGGTAGTACGTGAGCGTGTCGTCCTGATCCGGACGGGGCGGCGAGCGATGCACGTGCGGATGCGCGTGATCGTGGTCGTGATGGGCGTGGTCGTGCGGCGGCTCGTGGCTCATGTTCTCGTCTCGCGCGGTTCGAGCCAATGCTCGTAGATCTCGACTTCGACGACGTCGTCGTCGCGCCCGGCATAGTCGGGCCACACCTCGCATTGGCGAAAGCGTACGCGATACAACGCCCGCCGCGGCTCGCCCGATCGTGCGTACGCGAGCTCTTCGGGATTGGCGAAGCTGCCGCAAACGCGCTCGATCGTGCCCTGCTTGCCGCGGATGTAGTAAGGGGTGCGCACGTGACCGATCGGGTACGCGCTGCGCACCACGACAGGGTCGCCGGGGCGAAAGCGGGGCGTGGTCGCCTCAGCCACGATGCGCCTCGCGTTCCCGCACCGCTTCCATGGCGCGGCCAAGCTCGTCGACGTTCAGCACGCCGCGCTCGATCAGCGTCTGCGTGATCGCATGGATCCAGCGCTCGTAATACGTCATGCGCTCGTACGCGTCGGCACCGAGACCTTCGATGTTCCGCCGGAGCTCGTCGACGGTGACGAGGCCGCGGCGGCTCAGCAGCATCATCAGCGCGTCCACGCGCTTTTCCCACAGCGCGTAGTCGTGCTCGCTCGGTACGACTGCTCCTCCGGGAAGGCCGCCCATGTCGTGGGACGCGCGCGGCGGTTGCTCGTTGGCCATGGCGGAATTATCGCGCAGGGGCGGCCGGAAGCCTATGCCGCGACCCAGCCGGCGTGCCGGGCTGTCGGCGCCGGCCGACGCCGCTATCGGCGGCTCGCCGACAGACGCCGGCCGGCGCAGCGTCCCATGCTGCGCGCGTTTTCCCACCGTCCGGGTGCGCCGCCATGCCATACGATTCGATCGAGGATCTGCCGAAGTCCCAGACGGATCAGTACAACCACCATCAAAAGGAGGCGTTCCTGAAGGCGTTCAACAGCGCCTACAAGGAGTATGACGGCGACGAGCACCGCGCATTCGCCGTTGCGCACGCCGCCGCCAAGCGCGCTGGGGACCATCCCGGACCCGGATAACGCCGCCAACGCATTCCTACCGAGGAGATTTGCCATGAAAGCCCTGTCGCTCGCCGTGCCGCTCGCGTTCGTTGCGGGCCTCGCATTGTCGTTGCCGTCGCTCGCCCAACAACAACCCGCCGGATCGACCGGCGTTTGCAAGGACGGCTCGTATACCAGCGCCGAGAACAAGCGCGGCGCATGCCGAGGTCACGGGGGCGTCAAGGATTGGTACGGCGCCGGCGCGAAGTCCGAGAAGGGTGACGCGAGCGCGAAGTCCGAGAAGACCACAACCAATGCGAAGTCGGAGAAGACCGCGACCAGCGCGAAGTCAGAAACGAGCGCCGCACGCGCCGACAAGAACGCGATGAGCGCGAAATCCGACAAGAGCGCGATGACGACGCCCGCCGCCACGGTGCCGGCCGCGACGCCGAGCGCCTCCACGTCGCACACCGACAAGACGGCGAGCACGTCCCGCCCGCCGAAGGACATGCGCAGCGAGGCCGCGCCGGGCGGTGGCGCCGGGAAGGTCTGGCTCAACACCGCGACCAACACGTATCACTGCAGCAGCGATCAGTGGTACGGGAAGACGAAGGCGGGCGAGTACATGTCCGAGTCGCAAGCCAAGGCGAAAGGCGGCCATGCCGCGCGCGGCAAAGCCTGCGGCTGACGCTCGCATCGAACGTTGCACGAAAAGCGGCGCCGTGGAGTCCACGGCGCCGCTTTCCTGGCGCGAGCGCGGCGCTATTTGTAGGCGCTGCCCTGGCTCGAGGACGCGGGCTGCGAGCTTTGGCCCGACGATTGGGATCCGCGCGCGCCTTGCGACGACGTTGCTCCCTGCGACGAGGACATTCCGCTCTGCGCCGCCTGGTTCTCGTCGACGCCGAGCGCGGAGAGCGTCTGCTGGTCGAGATTACCCGATTGCGTGATGCCCTGCGACTGCTGGAACTGACGTAACGCGCTCTCGGTGTTCGGGCCGAGCTGGCCGTCGACGGCGCCGACGTCATACCCCTTTTGCTTGAGGGCCTGTTGCGCCGACCGCACCAATTGCGGGTTGTGCTCTTCGTTCGCCATGCTGCCTTGCGACCACGAATTCGCCGCGTTCCCGTTGTCCATCTTCGCGGAGCCGGAACCGTGATTGCTCGCGCTGTTGCCGAGATTCGATCCCTGCGGCTCCTGCTTGGCTTGCGTCGACTGGTCGAGGGGCTGGCCCTGTCGGGCGGTCGGGAGCCGCTCGCTCGTCGTCGAGCGCGTGTCGTTGCCTGCGGCCATCGCCGTTCCCGCCAACGAGAGCGCCGCCACCGCCACTGCAATTTCGCGTAGTTTCATTGCTCATCCTTTCCAGCTGGTACGCAAACCGGCGAAATGCCGGCTTGCCCGATTTCGCCACGCGCGATTCACGCCGCGCCACGATGATGGATACCTGCAAGGCACGTGCCGCCATCGATGCGCGCGGTCGTCGCCGCAAATGGCGTCCGCACGCCCTTTTTCCCGGGGCTTCATGCGTCGTCGCGCGCAGACTTGAAATCCTTACAGGGAACCGCGGCGCCGGGTCGCGCTGCGTCAGGCAGACTCGTACAGGCATGGGGCACCGCGGGTGCCGCGGTTCAAAAGCGAAACGTGGCGGCGATGCCCGTGGCGGAAGGCATGTCGATGCGTGGCACGACGACGACGTCGCCGCCCGTGCGCAAGACGTACTCGCCGAGATCGTCGAGCACGTCGTCGACGCCGAGACCGTCGCCGTCGAACGAAACATCGCCGGTGCGCGCATCGAAACGGCCCGGAATCACGCGATCGGCCTCGATCAGCAACGTCGCCACGCGTCGCTCCGCGGCCGCCTTGGCCGCGCGGACGATGTCGTCGGTTGCACCGTCCTTCGCGAGACCCGCG